>VTLG01000605.1_pt1 | contig 45333 bp, 79 predicted proteins | sample 4694571 | NCBI WGS metagenome assembly VTLG01 (sample SAMN12604809, study PRJNA352737) | marine metagenome | biome: ENVO:00000447; feature: ENVO:00000209|ENVO:00000569|ENVO:01000036; material: ENVO:00002151; isolation source: viral sequences binned using virsorter ...
CAACAGGTGTAGGAAAACCAAAACATGGTGGACATGGATATAATACAGGTAATGCTTCAAGATTTAATACGTCTATTTCAGATGCTTCAAAACGAGGACTCAAAAAATACGGTCAACCACATTATGGTGTAACATCTTTAGAGAAAGAAGGTGACGGTGCTGGTAACAGTGGAATTAACTCATTAGAAAGTACAGGTGTTTATAATCCAAGGTACTCAGATTCTAAAGGTAGATACAAAGATCAAGAAAGGGATCAGTAATGACAGTTGGTGTACCAGATGTCAGTAACAGTTCTTGGCAATTAAAATACAAAAAAGATGCAAAAGATGATGCATTAGAAAGATTCGAACAAGGGGAAACAATTCCTAATAGAGACAAACCAAAACAATCTAAAGGAAGTAAAAAACCAAAAGATGAAAGTCCTAAATTTAATAGAGGATTGCCTTCCGATGAAGCAAATGAAGCTATGTGGAAAGAAGGTAAAGAAGAAGCAAAATTACGAGAAGCAGAAGAAAAACATCGAAAAACATTAAAAGAAGTTAAAGATACTGACCCAAAGAAAGTACGATCATCACAAAATGAGTATCGTATGGAACAATTAAGAGAAAGAACAGATGCAAAAAGAAGAGGTAAAGAAGATGAAGATACAACATATGATACACATACTACACGCAGAGCAACAACCCCAAGAAAAACAACAACAGGTGATGCTGGTAGAAGGGCTTCTGTAAGTGAAGAAAATATTTCAAGGCAACAAAGTAAAATACAGCAAGAACGTGGACAACATAGACAGGCAGAAAGATCGGCAAGTGAATCTAGAAAATTAGAAGAAGAAAGAAGAACCAAACCAAGAAGCGATAAAAGACGAAACCCACAAGGTGAAAAAGCAACCAAATTGGATAGAGATACAGATACATCTAAAATTCTTGAAGAACACAGCCGTGATATAGATACTCATAGAGCAAAATTACAAACTTCTAAACCTAAACCAAAACCTGATGCTTGGGCAGATTTACCAAAAGAAGCAAAAGTACCAAAAGGTCATGTTACTACTGGTGATTATAAAGCACCATCAGTACCAAAAGTTGATACACATAATCCAGAAGAAGTAGCATCACGAAATAGACCACTTGATTCAAGTGAATCAAAAATGAAAGCAATAAAAATATTAAAAACATTAATAGTAAATACAAAATTAAAATTACAGATAAGAAAAACAAAGGATGAAAAAACACAAGACCCATACAGTGGTGGTAAGATAGGTCAAATAAAAGAAAGACTACAAAACCCAACAGGTGGTTCAGATAGAGACCCATCAAAAGTATCAGCTTCACAAAGACAAGCATATAAAGATCCATCAAAATTACCAAAAAAATTCATACCAAGAAAAGAAGGTGGTTCTATGGTAGAATCAACTGCTAAAATACCAAAAAGATTACCAACCGATAGTACAACAATACCAAAAGCAGATAAAGAAGGAAAAATTCCTAAAGATTCAAAATATAAACCAAAAGACACAATAGGTACAGCAGAAGATAGAATTAGAGAGATACGAGCAAATATTAGACAAAGAAAAACATTAACAGAAGGAACAAGAAACACAAGAGATCCAAAAACTGGAAAAGACATTAAAGAAAAAGTACCAAAGTGGGAAACAGGTGTCGCAGATAAAGAACGTGAAGCAGATGATAGAAGATTTACAGGTGAGAAATTAGATAGTCCACAAGATTTAAAAGGTAAAAAAGGTAAAGAAGTTTATGAAAAACTGGAAGGTCAAGGTAGAGATAGATCAGAAAGATCAGGTAAAACTGAGGAAGAAAAAGAAGCAGGTAGAGAAAGAAGAATTCAACAATATAAAGAAACAGAAGAGAAAAAACAAAGTCAAAGTGATGCATTTAAGAAAGGATTAAAAGGTGGAGCAAAACGCAAGTATGAAACATCTGATGAGAAAGGTAGAGATGCCATGTTTAAGAAATGGAAAAAATCACAAGCACGAAAGAAAAAATCTAATGATATTGCAGATAGATTAAGAGATTTAAACCTTTAAATAATACCTTTATATACATAACTTATGAGAAAAGATGATACACATAACTGCATAGAATGTGGTGCTGTATTACCTTGGAGGTATAAGGGTAGGCAACGAATTTACTGCTCTCCCCTATGTAGAAAACTATATTGTTCAAAAAATAAAGAGTAGGCTAAGTTTTAGTTGGGTATGTTGTATTAGATGTTTCATTCTTTTGATGTTCTTTTTCATAATGTTGTAACAACTTATGAAACAAAACTGAATCACTTTCATATAATTTACCTGTTTTTGTTTCCTTAACAAATTGAGCAAACTTTCGAAAAAGTTCTTTATCCTCCCATGTTACACATATTGTAGTGTGTGAGTTACCAATTTTACGTCTTGCCATACAATATCATCTATAATTTATTATATAAGTCTTTCCTCAACGACATTCAATCACTTTTATACCATGGTCAAATAGGCAATAATCATCTATCCATGGTGGTTGTGGCTTTTGATATCCATCAACACCATAAAGATAACCAAGCATAAATTTATCTGCTATTTTAATCTCAAAAACTTCATTACTATTAAATGGTTTTAGGCTTGGTGTCATTGTTGATTTTTGAAATCCATTTGGTGCATTACTTTCATAATGACCAAGACCTAATCCATGACCAAGCTCATGTAAAACTATATTATACACAGTTTGTAAAGGAAGTTCTACTCTATCAAGGTTAATTTCAAATTTAGCTAAACCTGTCTCAGGGTCTTTATAGGCATCATCAAAATCCAAAACAATGTTTGTATTACTTACTGCGTGTAGATATACAACTATGTAAGTGAACTTGTGTGAACTATTAGAAAAATCAATACCTGTTAAACCTAATGCATCTGCTCTTTCTTCATCTTCATTAAATGCTTCGTATGTTAAGAAAATATTACAATGTCTATAATCATTAGGTGTTTTATTCCAATGTTCATGATAAGGAACTGTTGAATGTATATACATACTCCAATCACCCTCTGGTAAGAACTCTTGCATTTCTACTTGCCAATCAAGTATTGCTCTCCATGATTCAAATTCTACGTCTTTCCAATACTTCCAATCAACATGAGTTGGATTTGGTTCAAAAAGACAAACCTGTGGTCTCACATCATGCCTAATTCCAAGATATTCATATTTGTCAGATTCTGGAAATTGACCAAAAACAGATACAGCCGTACCAAAAGTGATTAATGATGAAATAAGGATTATCCATAATGCTTTTTCAACGTTATCCATAAGATTTATAAAATGCAAATGATTTATAAGTTTAATGGGTACACAAATAAAAGCAAAATATGACGGTATGTGTAAACTTTGTGGAGAAGAATGGAGTGTAGGCGAATCTATTTTTTACCAAAAAGAACCAAAAGCCATATGTCGTGCTAAAGATTGTTTTGAAGGTCAAGGTGGGGAATTTACACCATTTAAGGCTGGTCAAAAGACACTAACAGGTGGATATTATGGTAAAACACCAATAATCACAAAATTACCTGATGTAGAAGTTAGCACAGAAGTGAAAAAAATCACAGAATATTGGGATCAATTTTTCCTAGTTGCTCACCACAAGACAAAAGCAGTTTATCCAGATGAGGATGTTAATGGTGATAGATTTGGTCAAATTAGGTCTAAAATGATGGATCAATTAATGTCATTAATTCAAATGGTTAAGGAATAGAGTTATATAATAGAACCACATATCAATTTTAATGAATATCTCAAAAGTGTTAGAACCTGAGCAGAGAGAAGAATCCACACCGTTGAAAAAAGGTGATGAACTTACCATTCAAGGATTCAAAATAAAACATAACAGTAAATATGACTCTGACTTAGTAGAAGTTCAAACAACAGAAGGGTTGAGACACACTTATGCAAAGACCATAGTTGGTCAGGCAAAACCTGATGGATGGTGGTCAGAACAAATTGCAAAATGTGTTGATTTAGATGCTTCTGATGGTCTAGACTGTAAAGTTGTAGAGAGAATCGCAGAACCAAGTGGTAACCCAATGTTGGCACTTGAGACTGTAAAACCAGAGGAATAAACCCTCTTTCCTTTTTTATTACGATGAACAAAATATGTAACAAGTGTGGCACACGAAATTTAGGTTGGAACAAAAGACACCATGAAAAAACAGGCAAGTGGAAACTTGACGATCATAGAAACAAGAAAGGTGAATGGTGTATTAAAAACAATGTAATAGAAAGAATAACAACACCAGAAAAAAAAATAATACTATGTGAGTATTGTTCAGAATCTAACTTTGGATTATGTAGAGGAGAAAAAGATTTTCAAGCACATATAAATGCATATCATCCTAATCAAGAAATATTAACAAACTTAGATTATATGTTTCAACATTGTAAACTAATTGGTGTCAATCTTGACAACTGGAAATCCGATTTACACTACGAAAAATACAAAAATCAATAACATTATATAGTAGTCCGTTCTAGAGTAACCATGTCACTTAAAGGTCGAAGTAAGTCTTCAAAAACTATTGAAGTCCGTAGCGATATCCATGACGGATCATCAACAGCTGTTTGTAGCAAAGAACCATATGTGTCAGAAATAGACACTGTAATCAAACCAAACAAACTTCAACAAGTGTTGAATGAAGCTTGGTATGATTGCAATGACTCTATGACTAAAAAAGCAGATTTATTGGTTATTAATGGAGAACCGATGGATGGTGCAAATAAAAAACAATTAGGTCAGCAATCTTGGACTACAAACATTGAAGATCAAATGAGAGATGCTGAAATATTAATTAAAGATATTCCTCATGACAAAATATTATTTATAAGAGGTTCTGGGTATCATGTTCAAGTAGATGGGACTAATTTTGAAGAAGTCATGGCAAACAGAATGGGAGCTATGAGGTATAAATCATATGGTGGTCAAGGAGCAACTGATAACTATGCATTTGTAGAATGTTATGGTAAAATGTTTAACTTTTCTCATCATGTAGGATTTAATAAATGGGCTGCATACAGAACAACAGCAATTGCAAGAGAGTTAGCTGGTATGCATTTTGAGAAAGATAAACTACATCCATCAGATGTAATAGTTAGAAGTCATGTACATTATTTTGTTCACGTTGAGTTTGTAAACACACATGGTGTTTCAACCCCAGCTTGGAAATTTCCAGATAGCCATCTTTTTCGTGGTGGTGTAGCAGGTACAACACCTGATATAGGCTCTGTGGAATTTATTATAGAACCAAACGGTGAAATCTTAGTAAACAAACACATTGCAAAAATAGATTTGAAACCTTTGGTGAGACATATTTGATGTTTATAAATGGTAAAAAAGTTGACAAGGTAACACCTTTAATGTTTTGGTCTATGCATATACCACCTGAACAAAAACAATTAGTTATTAATGAAAAAATAAAAACACATGGATGTATGATTCATACCAGTGATGGAGAATGGATAGAAATTGACTAAGTGTAAAAACTGTGGAGAAAAATGCCACGTAGAATGTTTAAAGGTAGGCTTAGAGATGTGTATGACTTGTTTTAAAAATAAAAAATGGAGTTACCCATAATGAAGAAATCATATAAATTAACACTTGAAGGTAATGAAGACTTTCTAGTTGTAAAGTCAGCAAAAGAGAAGATATTGGATGATGTACCAGTAGGTCAAAGTACAACAGCAGCCATAATATCAGAAGGTCTTGAAATTCATGTACGAAGAGCTTTGGCTTATCTAAGAGAATTGGAAGACGAAGGTTTCTTTGAATCATCATTTGCAACGATAAAGTTTAAAAGTAATGCAAGAAGCAGATGTCGTGTTTTTAAAAGATTATAAAACCATTTATAATTAGAAATCATTAAATACACCAGCTCCATAGAACACTTTATGTTCATTAAAATTTCTTGGAAAAATTCAAAAGGAGAAGTAAAAGAGACAATTATTGAGGATAAAAAGGTTCAAGGTTTTATAAATGGCTTTGTTGAAAGAGAAGTCAAACCTGATTTGGAACTAAACGTCTAAAAATAGTTTATTAACTTAAGTAACTTAACTTCACTTTCTAGCTTAACTAATTGTTAATTAACTCATATATCAAACTTAAGTTACTTAGCTTAATTAACTTTTTTCCATCTAGCAGTACCTTGCTTAACTCTTAATTACTATAATTAATTAGCTTTATATTATAGTCACCCATATCCTTTTTGTGAAGATACAGAAAACCACTACTATTTCAGTAGGGACAAAAACAAAACCAATATTTGAATCTCTTGAGAAAATGAGACCAAATCATATATCATTTAGTTTGTTATTGGCAATGGCAGTAGATGAATACGTTAAAAACCATGCCACAAAGAATAGTAAAATAACAGAATATGATTCATGTTTTGTTTCTTCCAAGTTTCCATTAATGATGGCAACCATGGAGAAATGGAATATATGCATTACGAAACTCTCAAATGATGATATATTGAAACTACAAGAAAGATTGACACAGTTACAAAATTGTGTCAGAAAGGAGGTTTCAAAACGACTATGATATCAAATAATATGACTGAATCATTGCAAACAGAGGTTATGCGTGATGCTCTATTTGAGAAGAAGTATGTTGATGTAATAGATGGTTTGAGACCTGACTCTACTTTTTGCTTAAATGTTACAGAAGAGCCATTTTTAAGTCTATATTCAGATAATCCACATGAATTTATGAATACTTTGAGAAAAGCCATAATTCAAATAATAGCACAGAAGAGAGGTAATTCAAAATATGAGATAATTGAATCTGCATTTAGTAATTTGGTCATAAAACCAGTTGCACAAGAAGTAATTAGTATGCATGATATAACATCCAAACATGAGAATACAACAGTTACATTTAAGTGTCAAATTATTGCCATAGATTCTCCAAAAACATATGTGAAGAAAGCTACATTTATTTGTCCATCTTGTAGTTCTGGTTATGATGTTGAATGTAATATAGATAGAAAAATATACGTTCCGTATTGTGCCAATATTTCATGCAAGAAGGCAAAGACAGAGATAGATTCTACAACTGTTGTTACAGATGATGTACAAACTATTTTAATGCAAGAGTTCATGGAAGATGCTAAGAATAACTCACCTGTTATTTTGACAGGTAAATTGGTTGGTAGAAATATCAGAACATCTTTTGTTGGTCAGAGAAAGTTAATCACTGGTTTATTTAGAAGTGTTGTTGATTTGAAAAACAATGAGAATGATGTATTCATTGACATTCTTGCTCTTGAGGACTTAGAAGAACAAGAACCAATAATTCCATCAGATGCTGAATTGAAGAAACTTCGTGAAGATTCAAAGAAACCTTCATTCATCAATGATTTAGTCAGCTCATTTGCTCCAAGTATTTACGGATATGGAGATGTGAAACTTGCTATTTTACTTGAATTGGTAGGTGGTGTTAAGACAAATAAGAGAGGAGATATTAACACATTGTTAGTAGGTGATCCTTCAATGGCAAAATCAGAATTATTAAAGTTTGCAAAACAAATAACACAGAGGTCTATCTATACAAGTGGTAGAGGTTCAAGTGCAGCTGGATTGACAATAGGTATGGTTAAAATGCCTGATGGTAGAATGGTTGCACAGGCTGGCGTGTTACCTATTTGTAACAATGGGTTTGCATTTATTGATGAGTTTGATAAGATGAATAAAGATGATAGAAGTTCTATGCATGAAGCCATGGAACAGCAAACAGTTTCAATAGCAAAGGCTGGAATACAAATGACATTACCAACTAGGACAGCTATACTTGCTGCAGCAAATCCAAAATATGGTATTTATGATAGTGATATAACATTGAGAGATAATATTGATGTGCCTGCTCCATTACTTTCTAGATTTGATATGATTTGGCTTATTAAAGATAAAGTTCACGCAACGGAAGATAAAGCAAAAGCAACACACATCTTAAACTCTTTTACAGATGTTGATACGTCTTCATATTTGTCAGATTTACAGTTAATGGCTTTCTTGAATTATGCAAAAGTATTGAAACCAAAGTTATTAGATGAGTCAAAGGAAAAACTATTGGAAATATATGAACAAATGAGAAGTTCAAGTTCTGAATCAAAGATGCCTGTCGGTGTTAGACAGTTGGAAGCATTGGTAAGAATGTCAATGGCATATGCAAAATTAAACTTAAAGGAAGAAGTAACTATTAATGATGTAGAGAGTGTTGAACAACTTGTTAGGATAATGTATGAGAGTTTTGGTCAATCATTGGAGAAACAATCAGTACAACAACAGATATACTTTGACAAAAAGAATAAGAAACAACATGATTATCTTTCTGTTTGGAATAGTTGTAAGGATGAAAATGGCAATGTACGTCTAAAACAATTTCAGAAAACTTTAATGGAATGTGGTATGCCTGAGGATGAAACCAAACGTTTAATAGATAGATGGGAGAATAGTAATGTTATTAAGTTGAATAAAGATGGAAGCTATAAACGTATATGATGATAAAATGGTAAAAAAGAAAGAAGAGGTAATAGAGGAAACACCAGATATTGAAATTTCTGAAACAGATGTTGAACCAGAATTAGATTTATCTGTATCACAACTAGATGGTGTAGGGGCTGTCACGCAAAAGAAATTAGAAGCTTTTGGTGTCACTAATATTATTGATATATGTGTACGAGGTTCAAGAGAAGTATCTGAAATAACAAGTGTTAGTAAAGCAACTTGTGATACTTGGGTGTTCAAAGCACAAAAACTATTGGAAGATAATGATTTAATTAGAAAAGCTGATATGGGTGTTACTGAATTATTAGATTATCATGACAATCTACCAACATTAGGTACAAAATGTGAAGAAGTTGATAATCTTATGGGTGGTGGTGTAAAACCAGAAGCCACATATGAGATATATGGAGAATTTGGTGCTGGTAAAACACAGTTTTGTAATTCATTAACTTGTGAAGCTATCAAAGATGGTGGTAATGTTGTTTGGATTGACTGTGAAGATACCTTTAAACCAAGACGTATTATACAAATGTTAGTAGCAAGAGAAGAAATAACAGATGAAGAAGCCAAAGAAAAGTTAAGTAATATTACTTATTTATATACACCAAACACAGAACAATTACTTGGCACAATTAATGCTCTTTCAACAACTCTTCTAGAAAAGAAACCAAAGTTAGTTGTACTTGACGGTGCTATTGGTCAGTTTAGAGAAGAATATCTTGGTAGAGGAACACTTGCCGATAGACAAATGCAGATAGCAAGGTTAATGACTCATATTAAGAATATATCATTTTATTTTAGATGCCCTGTTGTGTTTACAAATCAAGTTCAAGCAGATCCAGCTATGATGTTTGGAGATCCTATAAAACCAATAGGTGGTAATGTTGTTGCTCATGCTTCAACATATAGAATATACTTTAAAAAATCAGGTAAAAAAAGACTTGCAAGAATGGTAGATAGCCCTGAACACGCACAAGCTGATGCAGAATATGTATTAACTGACAAAGGCTTAGTTGACACAGAGTGAGTAAAAAAGACATTATAGATAAAGCTAAACGTGATGTGGCTGCTATGCCACGTTTTGATTTAAAATGTGCTGTTTGTCATAGAAAGTATGGTAAATATTTTGTTTTTCATCATATACGATATTTAGATAGTGACAAGATATATTCTGATTTTTCTGACACTTATGCATATAATGAATATGTTTTACCTATCATAAAAAAAGACCCAAATAGATTTGCGTTACTTTGTAAAAAACATCATACTTCTGTTGAAAGACTTAAAATGTTCACAAAAGAGAACTACGAAAGGCTTATTAAATTAGCCAGTGAAAGTAGAAATGATGGGCGATCAAGAAAAACATCCAGAAAACCAACCAAACGAAAAGTTCATAGGAGAAGGGGAAAGAAGTGCTTTAACCATTCTAAAAAGCATATTCGGAAACGAATGTGAGTATAAAACACAGTATTTATTTTCTAAATTAATGAAAACGGATTTTTATGACACATTATCGGATAGACAACTACGAGAAACGTTAGATATTGTCATATTTAGACCTACAAAATCTACAATTGTGGTACGTGTTCAAGACAAACACCATGATAGTATCTTAAAAACAGGGCAAGATGTTGTTCAAAAACAGATGTTGGAGTGGAATAGTTGCATTGTTGTGGATTTGCCTCACCAAGAATGTCCTATTTTATGGAAAGAAGAAGTAAACGAAGAATCTTTTGAAGAAGTGTCAATATATTTGAGGAAGGCTAAATTAATATGACACAAATATTTGTCTATGGCACTCTAAAAGACGAACAAATAAGAAAAATGGTTTTAGGGTATGATGTACCAGCAGAAGAAGATGTTTTAGAAAATTATGAAGTAGTACCTCATAGTGTATTTTTAATATATCCCACAATAAAAAAAGCAAAGGGAAAAGGCACAGATGGTTATGTTTTTGATGTACAAGAGGAATCAATTCCTAAATTAGATAGATATGAATCAGGTCTTTATAAAAAAATAGAAGTTATTTTACAAAGTGGGACTGTTGCACTTTCGTATATAGAAAATAATGATTTAAGCGATTGACTCTTCTGCCCATTGCATACAAAATATTAATCGTTCTTCCATATCTTCATCCATAAGTTCAGATTCACCAGCTTCATCTAGGCAATAATGTATTAATTCATGATTAATCGTCTTATATATATCTTCAATAGTTTCATGGTTTGGAAGATAAATTAGACATCTTTTAGTTTCAGAATAATATATACCCCTGTTATCATCATCATATCCGTTTATTCTCAAGTCTATTTTTATAGGCATACCTAATTATAAAAAAAGATAAATAATAAAGTTTTTTAATAGTTTTATGATTATAACTAGATTTCTAGACTGGTATGAGAGGCATTTGACAGAATCTTTAGCTTTAAGTGCATTTATCCTATATCTTCAAATTCCTCATACAATTTCAGCTGCCGAGTGTTTCTTCGCAGAAGGTAGTATTGGGTTATATGGATTTCATCCAGTAACAGATTTTTTACTATATGGGATTGATTTATTAGAGATAATTCCATTAATAGGCGTGACAATAGCTATAATTGCAAGAGTAAGGCAATATTTTAAATAAAAAACGTTATATAACTCCAACATTTATAAAACACATGGTCAAAAAAACCAGTGAAGTATGTGAACAATGTGGACATTTAATGGAAGAATTACAACCATGTCATTTAAGATGCCCTAATTGTGGTGCTCACATGGATTGTAGTGACAAGGGGACTGTTTGGTAATGATACAATGTAAAGGCGTTTGTTCTTATAAATACTCAAGAACACGACCACAACGATTTGCTTATCTTACTCATGTGAGATGCAAAACTTGTGATATTTGGATTTTACCAGAAGATGCATGGGTAAAAAATAAAGCAAGATGCCCATGTTGCCATGGCTTGTTATCAACTACACCATCATCAAATAAAGGAAAGAAAAAATACCACACAAAAGATAAAAGTATGAGACCAATATACACAATTTCTAGTGGTGAGGAATAACGCAATCAAAAAAAGAGTCTTTTGTAGAGACATTATTCAGTGTTGGTACAGGTGCTTTGATAGCTTTTATCCTTAATTTATTCTTTTTACCACTATTTGTTGATGATATTGCTAATCAAGTTTTAACAACTGCATTATTCATAAGTGTTTTTTACACAACCGTGTCCATAATCAGGTCATATATATTTAGGCGTATATTCAATAGAATGACAGAAAAGTATAAAAGACGATTAAAAGGTAGATATGTATGAGATTAAAGTTTGAAACAAAGCATTTAGATGAAAAACTATATGAAAAAATGATTCTTCATTATATTTATGAGCATTATTATTATAAGGATTATGTAAATTATCAAAAACAAGACAACTGGGAAATAACCATAGTGAGTACAAAGGATTTTGACAGGTCATTTTATTCTGGTGTCCCAAACGACCAATTGGATTATTCAATCCCACATGGTGTAACAGGTCAAGGAACTGTAATTTGTTATGTGACAGATAGTAACAATCCTTTAATTACATTACAAAATATGTCAGTTATTTGTCACGAATTAGCACATATGATTTTAATGGTTTATTACCCAAATAAACTAACTACACAGAGATATGATGATTTTTATGGTAAAGCAGGTGATCAAAGAAAGTTTTTTTCCTCAGAAGTTCATGATAGAGTTGTTGAAGGAAAAGTAAAACAATTTGAAGTAAAAACAGGTTGGCGTAAATCTATGAAGTTTGTTGGTGTGGATATAGAAAATATTACAAATGGTAGAAATATATCTAGGCAGTTAGATACACTCTAGTTTTATTTCTCACTAAGCCGTTGCAACAGCCACATCTAAGTCTTCCGTTACTTCTTCTCTCTCTTTGAAGATTTTCTAGTGGAATAAATCTTGCACATTTTTGGCAATAATAATTTTTTCCAAGAACTTTCTTTTTAAATCTATTACAAATTCCGTTACACATTGTTTTTTTTATACGTATCTTCTATATAACTCTATCGAAGACTCTCATTAACTATGTTTCCACCTAATAATGCTTCTTCCATTAAATCGTCAATGATTTCTTTTATTTCATCATCGTCTAATTTTCTACAACGTGTTTCTTTTATTTTTTTTACCATAAAGCCCATATCATCAAGGTCGTTTTCCAAAGAAGCATATATGTTTGACTTATTATCACCATCTGCAAGTTTAGCTAATAGAACTTTAACTGTTGTCAAAGTTATAAAATGATGTATGAATTTTTCTCTCTCAGTTAATGGCAACTTTTTTATCTCCTACTGCCCATTCAATATGCATAATTTCCATTGCTCGTAAATATTGTTGTAATTCATCATCGTTTTTTTTCTCAAGAAATTCTTTTTTTTCTCTGTGTATAGGAATAAAATGCTCATTTTCAATTTCAATAATCCTCTTTATCATCTTTTCACGTAGTCTATTTAAACTCATTACAGTCATATAGTGTTCATTACAACTTCTTTAAATTGTTTTATAACCTTTTCGGATAACCCTTCTGTGCCTCTTATGGCTATTACGTTGGTTTTGCCGAATGTTTGCTGTACTTCCTTTAATGACCAAGGGTCATATCTACCCATCATGATACAAACAACGTTTGGAGACACAGCTTTGAGTCTTCTCAACTTCTTTATACATACATCTTTATATGCGTTTCTAGGGTATCTCTTATGATTCCTTGAGTAGTTTGGAGCACCATCCGTTATGACGAATGTTAATCTCTTATTACCCCTCATCTCTTTCATTTGTTTTGTAGAGTATTCAAATGCCATATGTGTTGGAGTTGCAAAATAACCTTCTGCAATCTCAATGTTCTTTAATTCACTTACTGAATTAACCTCTGTCATTCCAATTTGCCCAACACCATTACTAGACCAAACATTTCCTCTTATTTCTACATTCTTGAGGGTTTTTACAGAGTCATATAAAGTTGCCACGACATCTCTCACAGCTGAAATACTTCCTCTCATGGAAGTAGATGCATCAACGGAAACTATTATGGAAGCTCCATTTGTTTCCTTAACATTAACTTTACATCTATTCAATCCAACCCCATCTATTTTCCTTTTGATGAATTCTTCCGTATCTGTATCTTCTCCTTCATTATCAATGTGAGGTTTTCGTTTCATTTTTACCTTCTCGAAAACTCTTTTCAACCTTGATGCGATTCTTTTATTAGGCTCTGGTTTTGATAGTGCCTTCCTCCTAATCATAACAACGGAAGCAGGTGTTTTATCGATAATACCATCACTTTCTAACATAGATGAACGAACATCTTGTGAAAGTTTATCTCCCAATATCTTACCATTTTGTAATATACCTTCTAAATCAACATCTTCCTTTCCAGTTAAATGTCTCTCAATATCACGTGGAAATAATTCCATTTTTGATGTTCCAAAAGGAGCTTCAAATGGAACTGATTTTATTTGTTGATGTAAATGTTTTTCTTGATTCACTTTTGAAAGTTTATCTCTTATCATTGGTGGCATACCTGCCCTTTGTTCTTGACCTCCAAATTCATCCATTCTATCACTCCATTTATTAATAATATCTCTTAATGCCAAAAGAGCTCTCAAAGCACCATATTCATCTGTTTCTTCTACATATTCAATGTATTTCTTACACTCTGCATAGTATTTTCCTCTCTTTGCCAAGTCTTCTCTAAAGAATCTTATAGCCATTAATGTAAATGCTGGGTTATCCTTCCATATACCAACTGGTATTTCCATATCTTTTCCTATTCCCTTTTTACATTTGTCGAATCTATTTTTGTAATCAATGTAATATTTCGCTAGATGCGATTCGATTCTTTGGTCTTCTAACACATTCCAAACAGTATGTGCAAGTTTTTTATTCTTAAATTTTATTTCAACTTTATTATCTCGTAGAATCCAAGGAGACCTACCATAATCATCTTCGTTGTGAGAATCAAATAATATAGAATGAACTGCTGAAAAAGGAGTTTTATATATTATGTGTGCAAGTTCATGAACTAGTGCAGTATATTTTGGTATTCCTTTTACTTGTGGTGTTGCTATATTAACTCTATATAAGTTCTTTAATGTTTTCTTTTCCTCTCCAAGAAAATTACAATAGTTATCACCCTTATTATAGAGTAGTTTTATTTTACCGTTAACTATATGCTCAACCATTCTGGACATTTTTTCAAATAATTCCTTATCAGTTAATATATCTGTGTTTCTTTTAGTCATTTTGATTTCTCCATTTTCTATATTGTTCCAAAGTCATTCTAACATTAATTAATCCTTTATACCTTTCATATGATTGGTTTTTTCTGTAATTAAAGCATTTTACTGAACAAGTTAATTTTCTACCATGTTTTCTTTTAAAAGGTAAGTTACATACGACACAATTCACTTGTTTTGGTAGTGGTTTTGCAAACTTTCTGTGATATTTGGTCTTTTTCTTATACTCAACCAAACATAACTCATTGCAGTATTTTTGTGTTTTTCTATTAGGAAAATGTATTATCTTTTTACAGTTTACACATTTAAGTTCATTCATAGTTGTACTCCAAATGTATCTTTGATTCTTATCCTAATAAGCTCTCTGTCAGCTGGTTCTCCATATTTGATTAGAATTACTTCTTCAAGTGCTGTTTGTAGAGACCACTTATTTCCTTCTTCAACACAATCTCTAAAGTAAGTACAAAATTGGACTATATCCCTTATTGACAATGAGTAATCAACTTCACCTTTCACTCTAAGTGCGTGTACATCTTCAATGAAAGTTAATAATGGAGTTTTTACCGTGTCTTCTGGTATTCCTTCCCATTCTATAACTCTGTCTAAATCTTCTTTTGTTGGATAACGCCAAACTTTTCCGACAAATCTAGAACGTAAGTCTTCTGTCATTGTGTTGATTCCAGCATATGTCACAGGGTTTATAGTCCATACGATAGAGAGTTTACAACCTTTGTTTAGTCTATAAGATTTACCATTAGCTGTAATTGATTTTCTACCATCACAGATTCTATTCCAATATCTTTGTATATCATGGTCTTGGGCGTTTGCTTCATCACCATATAATACTGCGTGTTTGAAATGATTTGCTACACAGATTGCTTTTGGTAAAAGTCCTAAACTGAAATATGTTCCATCAGAATTAATTTCTTTAGTTCCTATCAAGTCACTCTTTTTAGTTCCAGAACCTATTGGATCTTCGACTAATGCGAGACCTAACTTCTTACACAATGTGTGAACTAATAGTGTCTTTCCTTGACCTTTTTCTGATTCTATTAAGTATGGGTATTTAGCCTTAAGTACATTTCTTTGCAAGTCTTCCACTTCATTACGTAGTGGAATATACTCATCCCATACTTGTATGTTTTCTGGGTCATATTCACTAAAGTTTATTTCTGCTGTTGGTATGTTATTCATTTTATTATAACCTCAATTCTCATTACTGCAAATGTTATTCCAAGCATTATCGGAACTGATACAGCTGGTATAACGATTGAATACAGTTGTGGATATTTTTTAAATACATTCATTTCTTCTCTCCAAATAGATTACTACATAATAAAGTCTTTGCTTCTTTACCAAATATATGCTTTCCACCACTACAAACTAAGAATGTATTCCATTTTGATTTTGTCAAAGCCTTTTTACATTCATGTTCATCTGCGTTAGATGTAATCATCCACCATCCTTGTAAACCATCAACTATATCTAATAATTTTTCATAATATTCATACACAGTTCTATCCATTCTAAAGAAATCATTATGTGTATAGATATTTTTACGCCAAGGAGGGTCTATAAAGAAAAATGCATCTTTCTCATCATATTTACTAATAGTATCTTCGAATGACATATTTTCCACTATTGAATCTGGAAATGTTTCTCTACAATAATCGTTAGAGTGTGGTGATATATCATTTAACACTATTTTCATATCCTTCCAGTGTGTGAACCATCCATTATTATACAAAACCTCAGCAGTTCTAGCTTTACCTGCAAATGGCTCTACATACGGATTAAAATACTCACGTGGAAACATTTCTACTATTTTCTTAGCTGTAAATTTTAGACCAGCTTGACCACCTAGTAATTTTTTACCCCAATAACTTTTTGATTTATCATTGGTGTCTCCATTACCAAATTGATTAGACCATTTCATGCTTCTTTCTCCTTTGGTTTGTATGGAGGATTTCTCATACCAGCGTGTTCCTCTTGCTTTTTTCTTATTCTTCCATGCATATCAATAATCTCTGACCACAATACTTGTTGGTTTTTATTATACTCTTCTGGATGTTCTACAACTGCACATGGTGGACATAAGAACCATTTTCTCCAGCATTTAGCTTTGGTAGAATGTTTTCTGCTTCTTTGACATTTTCTGCATCTCATTTCTCTGCCTCCTTTACTGCATTGAGAGCTAATTCTCGCAATATCGCTAACTCCTCTGTGCTTCCTCTATAATTCTGAACAGATTTATCTTTCAACACTTCTGATAAAGAAGCGTATAGGTATGCATTTATTATATTATAATAGTCGAGAATCTGTTTTTGGTCTTTTACTTTTGGGTATGTGTGTTTCATTATAGACCTTATAATCATTCTATCTTTTCTTTCTGAATAGTCCAAAGTAAAATCTACTATGGAAGTTTTACCCAAACTATCTTTTAATTGGACAAGTAATCCATCAGATAGAGCAAACTTTCCTTCTTCATCTCTTTCTAGTAAATCTAATGATACCATTTCTTCCACTATTACAGAGAATTCTTCAAAGCTTGGGAGGTTCTTATTCATGATAACCAGCCCTCTCTAACATCTTCTTAGCCATTTTCATAAATTTGATTTGATTCATTACAACTTCTTCCTCATCAAATTCTCTAGGTATATCTTCCAGTCTCATCTTTTCATGCTCCTCAAAATAGCTGTCTTCATGTATAGCATAATTCTCTCTGGAACACAATTTACATAAAGCATGAGTAAACTTTCCACTACCAACTTCCAAACCTTTCCTTTTTGTTAGTGTTTCTTTGTTGCAGATATAACATACAAATTTCTTAGGCTTCTTCAATTTTCTCTCCTCTTGACATTTTAACTGCAATTACATGATAACAATTTAATGTATGTTGAAATCCTAAACAATCACAATCATACTCATCATTAATTATCTGAACTGTATGTGTCTTTGATTCGTCACTTTTTGAAGGTAATACCCAAGTCTTTTCATCTACTGTGGTTATTTTACCTAACATTTCTGTGGCTTTCTTTATTTGTTGTAAGCTCATCAATATCTACCCCCTGTAATGTATTTTTCTTTGCATACTCTACTTCTAGGTCTATGCCTTAATAAATGGTGGCATATATCACATCTAGTTCTATACACAGGGTATTCAATTTGACACTCTGTACACTTGCAAATTCTATTATAGTTGTTCATAATCTCCATAATCTCCTTCAATATATTTTACCATTAACCAACGCATAATTGTTGACATAGGTATAACACCACATCTATCTTTAAATGCTATTTTCAATTCTTCACTTGGCATATATACAACAAGTACTTTTTTATTATTTGTGGATAATTTTTGTCTTATTTTTCCATTTATTTTATCTTGAATTTTTCTCTTAATAAGACCTGTTTTTGATGCTCGTCTTACACTATAATATTTGCCAACAGTTCCCATATATTTTCTTTCTTCTTCTGTTAGCCAATCTGTAAGATTGTTGGCTTCTAAGTCGTTCAAGGCATTAAATCTCCATCTGGAATTTCCCATTCCTCACACTTATGTAGTCTAATCTTATCTCCTACATTTAATTTCAATGCTTCTCTATCTTGTTCATCCAATCTAGCTTTGTTTGTGTTTTGGTCTTGCATATATAATTCCCTTAAAACAAAGAATAATCTTGTATTCTTTGGTCTTTCAGTACTTGGAAAAGTATCAATCTTTCCTTCTGTATCAGGTTGTGGAACTACATCAAAACCTTTTTCTGCATTAGGTATGAGTTCAACTATTGTATCAGGTTTAACACCTAAATTCTTCAATGCTTTTGAATCTATTCTCAATATACACTTATCAGCATCATATTGATTTGCTTTATCTACTTTTAATTCCATTTTATTCAAATCCTTTTCTCCTTACAATACCATCCACACTCTACGTGTTCACATTCAGTTTCTTTAATATCCCATGAATTTAATATGAGTAGGTCTTCTCCCATCATATTAGACATACCCCAAGAATATTTGTTTTTCCAATAACTCATTGGTCGCCAATTAACAGTAGCTGGTGTTCCTTGTTGTGCAGTACTAAGTCTATCTATTGCTTGTGATTCGACAGATTCCATACTTTCTGGTATAGCACTTCCCAACTCATAACCATCCGTTTCTGTAAATGATCTTTCCCATTCTGCAACTTCCTCTGCTGATGGTTGATATTCTGTTCTAGGCATTTTAATCTAAATCCTCATACTGTAATGGTGTGACTTCTACTTTATCAAAGTGGTTATCAAACCATTCTTCTGCATATTCTTCTAACCATGATGAAAAGTATCGTTCAATGATATTATTCCATAAGAATAATTTCATACCAAACCATCCATCAAAGCTGTCTTTAATCATTTTCATCATCATCTTTATGTCTCCTAGGAATCCATATCTTTTTAGCCATTAGTCATCATACTCCTCATCATAATCTTCATCATCATACTCTTCTTCTTGTGGGTGGTCACATTGCCATTTCCAATCATTCCAATCTTTTGCTGTTCCATCAATTATTCTCTGTCCTATCGTATCAAGACCCCAACCTTTCTCTATCATTTCATAGATGAATTGTGCATAACCTGTTGAAAAACCAGCTGTCCTTAAACAATCTGTGACACCAATTCTTCCTAAGTTAGATAATCCTACAACAGGGTCATGTGTAGCAGCGAAAGCTGACATATAACCTGTTTCTTCTGAAAAAGCTAGATAAGGACAACCACAAGACCAGATTTTTGCTTCTGCTCTTTCCAAAGTTTCTCCTAATTCTCTTCTTTCACTCATTTTGTAAGCCATTAGTCAAATGCTCCATCTAATAATCTAGTCAATGATTCTTTTATTGGAACTGTTCTCTTTGGAATCTTATTCCATAGATGGTAATTCGATGCATCCCAATATCTACCATCTTCATCTTCGCCTTTACAAACATTATATTCATCAACAAATCTTTTTGCTATTATATCTGCATCTTCAATAGCCAAATTTGTTTTTCTCATATGTTCTGCAATCTTTTTGAAATCACACATTGCATCATGCCAAAATACACTACCTCTACTAAACCAATTATACATAACAGGTGATATATGTTCAATAGGTGGGCATTGTTCTCTTGGATTTAATGCATATCGTGGGTCAGTTTGTAGTACATTAAAATCATAACCCATATGTCTCATCAATTTATACATACTCCATTCTATGTGTTTACCAATATCAACATCATATCTTGTGATATAAGATATTTCCAAACCCAATGCTGTGTATGGTTGAGAAGTTGCTTTTATTCTATCAAATACTTTTATTAAATCCTCTGGGTATGTTTGAACTTTAGCGTTCCAATTTCTCTGTATCTTTTCAGGTGAACGTTTATTCTTGAAGTTTGAAACAATATATGATTTTTTGTTAACATAATTACGTTTATGTCCATCTAACATTTCATCAATTCTTCTATTGACTAAGGTCACAACTTTTTCTCTAGCGTAGTTAACGCATCCTTTATCGTATCTATAAGACATTAGTAATATTCCTCTTCATCATCAAACTCATGCCAAGTTCCATCTTCACCAACAAAACCTGTTCCACATTCAATATCACTATCTTTTGGTATTCTACCATTTTTCATACATTTATCCATGTAATCTTGGTATCTATAATTCATGGGATTGGCATCTTGTCCTAAATTTTCAAACATTTCTTCGTACTCTTCACTAGTTCCACTAAATGTATTACCATTTAATACCCCAGTTTCTACAAGCGACACCTCTTCTCCCTCTTGCTCGCTTCTGCTCTCTCTTGCATTTCTTTTTACCGAGTTGACCGTTGCATTTACAGTTGTCACCGTGTCCTTTGACCCCTTTGCCTTTGCTAGGGCTGGGACACATCCCCGAAAATCCTGTTTGTCCTCCTTTGATAGATAATCATTGATTGTTGTTCCTTGTGAATAACCACCTTTCGAGTTTGTAGCACTCCAACCTTTGTTATTGTTTCTCCATTTCCAGTGAGTATTAGAACAATCTACTTTACCTTCCATTGACCATCCTTTACCATATCTAACAATACCATCTGGTGTCATTAGTGCAACTTTCTCGTCAATAAGTTGTAGATAGTTATTTCCTAAGTGTCTAATAAGCCAAGCCATCATTCTACTGTCGGAGAAATTACCAGATGGTAATTTTGTCTCTTTATCATTCAATAGAACTTTCATTGCTACTGAATTCCAATCTGACCAAACACCGTTATGGAATAACACACCATTTACATCTTGACCTGTTGCTTCCAAATCTTCGTTGTTTTCAGCACTTATAGCGAATGGATGGCATAATTCATTATTAACACCACCATGAGTTGCAATTCTAAAGTGAATTATGATAGGTAATTGAATGTTTTCTCTATCAATAGTTTCCATAATAAATTTAGAAGTGACGTGCATACCTTTCTCCCAACGTACAGTTCCTTTGGCTGAATCTATCCAAGAGAATCCACCACCATCTTTATTCAAAGCTTCGGCTGAATCCAACATTTCTTTCTTAGGATATTCATCCTCAAACATCATTATAACACACATCTTAATCTACCTCCAAGAGTGGAGAATCATCCACTCTCTTTTTCTCTAATTTTGATATTCTACCTTTCAAATCTCTTTTTGCTTCAACATATTCAGGTTCTCCTAAACCAATTTTTAATATCTCATTGGTTATCTGATTACATAGGAAACGAACACATCTATAATAATCCTCTTTCTTATTGAACATTGGCAATATTCTTATTTCAAGTGTTTTATGCTTGTGCCATGCTCTATAATTAAAGTGAGTATATCTATCTGTATGTTGACCACTTATTTGTTCATCAGAAGCAAATTCTTTCTTACAATATTGTCTTCCTTTCAATCTCATTGTTATTTGTCCTTGTGCTAGTTTTGTTAAACCAGCTGGGGCTTTCTTAGTAGTAGTATCAACAGCCCATGCTTTGAAAGATTTTATTACATTTTTGTATATTCTTTCGTCCATAGCTAAGCCATAATAACCTGTTGAAACGAAACTTATATGGAAATGTCCACCACATGAAGAGTTAACATTATGTGGATAGTTTCTAAGTATAATACCTTTCAAATCTCCTAAATCTTCTTGATATTGTATAGGATCTGAAACATATTCTCCTACAATATTTTGTGGTCTTTTCTTTGTTTTACCACATCCACCTTTACAACAATCATCTTCATCATGGTCATCTTCTGTACAATGTCCAGCACAACACATACAATATTCTTCGTAATTATTATTATATTCTGATGTATTGAAATGAACAGAACCATCTCCATGAAATCTTACAGTATCATCATGGTCAGGTGGCAAAAATCCCCATCTTCCTTCCATTTCTACGCCTATTTTATCTATAATACACTTTCTTTTCTCGTCAATTCCGATATTATATGGATATTGTGTTCTACCACAATCAGTGCATTGATATTTTTGTTTACCTTCTAAAAATTCTATTCTACCTAAACATGCTTTACAATAACATAAATTGCATATGTTATCATCAATTTTAGGTGCGTTCTTTAATTTTTGTGTCATTTTACTTCGTTTCCTTTTAATTGACAACATATCAATCCTCCAAGTTTAACTTACCACTAAAGGTTTTCTTCTTTGTTGATGTAAGTTTAGTTCCCTTTTGTTTTACTGCTATAAAGTTGTCATTTAGCCATATCAAATATCTATTTACAGAGGAGAAATACAACTCAAACATTCTATTTGATACAGGTTGTGCATAATTAATAGCGAACCCACTATCTAATATATTACTAAGAACCCATGAAATATTAGGTGTTCCTCTATAATATAATTCATCAGTATTTGATGGTGGATTAAAGTTTGCAGCTTCCATTAGTATATTATTATTCCAATTTCTAAATCCAGCTTCAAGAGTTTTTGGTATGTAATCTTCTGGATCTCTCCAATTTATTTGTCCACCTAAATCATCATACATTCTATCTGTCCATAGTTTACTTATGTTATAAGAATCCATATTTACTGACCATGCTTTAGTAAATCCCAATGTTGTATTTTTACTTAGATTCTTAAACCAATCATGGAATTCCTTAGATTTAGCATATATTGTAAATCCATCAGGTGTTCTAGCCATTCTTAAAGTAAATACTACATCTTCGTCAGCTTCTTGCTTTATGTAGAATGTTCTTAATCTTGGTGTTTTTAATTCAGTTTTCATTGTCATTTTAATCACTCGTTTATTAGTATTAGTCACTTTATCTTACCATTCCTTAACGGATGTTAGGGGTGGGTATGTGGTGAACTGTAAGGCACTTGCGTTATGTTGAATAGATTCGTGTGAAGTTAAAGGTGCTTTTACGCTATCTTGAGTCGTTGTTGAATGGTGCGATAGTTTCGAACCTAGTACACCCAAGTTTCCAAGAAAGGTATTACCAAAAAGACGGTAATGGCTAACAACACTCTCTACTCTAGGGGAAATATCAGCTACTATATTTCCGAATAATGTATTAGACATATTTTCAGCCTGTTCTTCGGCATCATCTGTTTCTCTACATGGCTGGGTTTTCATGGATTTGATAGCAAACCAACCAGAGAATAATTTACCATGAATGGATTCACTCAAATGAGTCATAACGCATTATAGTTGTATTGTAAGATAAAGATAGTCTAATACCTAGAGACCCACCTCACATACATTATTTGCAGAATTGTTTACACAGTTCATTCTAAATCATTCCTCTCTTTATAACATTTTACACAATGTTTACCAGCATATCCATCTTGTGAACCATTTCTCACATGAAGGTTATCCTTCCATATGTGATTACATTCATCTTTCTTGGATTTATTCGCATTAGTATCATTGACATTCAATCTCGATAAATCATTTTTAATTGTATATAATTCATTCATACAATCAACCATTTTTCTAGATACAATTTTTAATCTTTCAACTAAATTATCTCTAGCATATTCATTTACATTAAATTCTACCATTCTTTCTCCCACCATTTATGATTACTATCGTTGTCTCTTCTAGCCATTTTCTCCATAGTATCAGCCATCTTTTGCATTACATGGTATAAATCAGGGATTACCTTACGTTCTAGGTGTTTTAATCTCATCTCTAAATGTTGAACATATTCCCTAAATTCTGTCCAATCTTCTTCCGTTATATCAGTTTTCATTCTAATCCTCTCCTTAACCATTTACTAATTAAACAATGTGAACTACTAAAAGCATATTCAATCATTGGTATTTTATTTTCATTTATACAAATATCACATTTACAATTCATATCCACACAACCTTCCCCCATATTTTATTAAAACACATTCTAAACTAGGTGTCCAAGAACTATCACTGTGGTCATGTTCAATGTACGACAACCATTTGTAGCACTCTTCGTGTCTCCAATAAGACACTCTTTCCCAATTTTCATTTATACCTTCTTCTAATACTTTTTGACCACATAAACTACATTTATTTATATTCATACCCATTCAACCTTTCCCCATATTTTATTACGTGCTACAAATGGCTGGTGTACATTATGCCATTCTTCGTGTCTTTTCATACCGTCTTTTGATACTGTTTGACCACATAAGCTACATTTATTTCTAATAGTCATAGGTCATGCTCTCCTTCATTAAGCATGATACCTAATGACCATAGTAATACTTCTATTATAGTATTCATTCTAATACCCCACATTTACATTTAATTATAACACTTTTTGGTAATTTGAGGGGGGATAATGTATCAAATTTAAGCTTCCATAGTTGGTTAGTTTCAATATATTCATTAAATGCATCAATAGTCTTACAAATTCTAACATAATCATGCCTATCAATATAAACAATATCACCTGTGAAAGAATGGGCGAGGTTAGTCAGTGCCGTATCGAGAACTCTATGTAATTTATTGACTCTTCCTAACTCTCTATCCCATTCCTTCCGTTCACGGATTTGTATCTTCCTAAAGGATTGAATACTATCATTCACTATTTTACTAAACTCATTATTACCCTTATTCATTCTATATTCCATGCCATACTTTTGCTTTGCATTGGTTAATCTTCTTCCCATCTCATGCCTTGATATTCTTGATTTTGATTTCATCAAAACATCATGCGAGTTTTTGCAAATTTGGATTTGATTTAAATAGTCAGGCACGAATTTGAAACCGAGTATTTAAACATGATCACAATCCCCCCTATACCCCTAATAGACATAACAATAGTATAAACTGTCATATAATGAATTAGTTTGTTCGTGGATAAACTCCTAATAGACCAGCGCCATACGTATATAACGGATTTTATTTATTTTTATAGGATATATAACGGATAGGCACAATGGGGTCAAAAACCGACTATATAAGCATTTGGACTCAAAACTGACTACTTAAGCATTATGATAGTTAAAGTATGGATAGTATGGATAATATGCATACTATGGATAGTATGGCACGGTAAGATACAAAGTCACTATATAAGGCAGATTCACAATAACAGAAATACGCATAGAATAATGATGGCAACATCTCTTAAAGCCTTTGAAGATGGCTTGAATGATGAAACTATTGATAGTTCATTAGTTGAATCAATCAAAGCACTATTCAAGGCACAAGATACAGTCGTCTTTAACATAAGCGATAGTGTTAACGCACGTGCTTATGCATACATACCTTGTAGTATCGTGCAAGGTGGCGTAATAAGGGTATTAGCCCCAAAAAGTCTAAGTCAAGACTTGAAAGAGCAAATCTCTTACCTTATGCAGTTTGTTAAAGATGGCAAAAAGCCTAAAGTAGAGAATAGGCTTAGAGAGTTATACAAATCTGCATACTAATCAGATTCAACACATGAGATATGTCCTTTCCATGTAGTCGTTCCATAGGGAAGATACACTAAGGCAATCTTATCATAACGTAGTATAACAAACCCTTCAAGCGTGGGTTATTAGCTTAGGCTAACTATTCCCACGCCCTTTTTATTCGATATATCATCGCGCCTAGTACGTATGGCGAAAAAATGAAATTCCGTAACTTACAAGATTTATATAAGATACAGGCAAGTCACTTATCAGCCAAATCTGGGGGAGGACTGTTATCTATACCTTGACTTACCATAGTTCCCTGTACTCTAAAGAGACAACGAATCAACTGTCGTTTCGAGTGATCGCCGAAAATTTCGTTACAGGCAACGCATATAATCTTCTCTAACTGTTTGTTCCCTATCATATCCCTAATTCCTCCAAGGAATCCTCCATGGCATAAGGGGGGCAATTACACTTGTTATTAAACCGTAACTTACACTTCTTACAGTAGTTCAATGTTTCGTACCCTCATATATCTTAACAAGATCCGTTATGATTTTCATACGATACTGGTGTTTCTCTAGGGGAACATCCGATGGTTGGTGTTTTACCGTGTCTAAGATATGTTTCCAATCCTTATAGTGAGATGTCCATGTTTTCTCATCACTATACATTCTTATTCTCCTTATAGTAATATACGTGACTTCTCGTCATAACTTCCTTACCTAGACATTCCTCTTCGGATTTTCCACAAGTCCTACAATAGAATCTCCATTCCTTAAAGAAAAAGTTTGCATGAGGACATTCCCAAGAACGTTCCGAAAATTCATCTACGTCACTCATCCTTATCGACCTCCCATGAAAAAGGTGGACATTGCACGTAGTATTTGTTATCAGGTGTCATGGCAGGGTAACAATCTCTATCGTACTGTGGTACACTGGTACTTGACGTAGGTAATTTATTTTCAGATGTTCCCTTACGTGGTTCGTAATCAAACACCGTAAACATCGTTACCAGTAATATCCCTATGGGGATTGCCAGTAAGTACTTCCAGTTTATAGCCAAGGGTAATAACTCCTAGCCTTATCATCCAATAGACGTTATTACCCTTGTGCATTTTTTCTTGTACTATCACTTGTAATTGAAGCAAAGTTTTTTTCAATTTCGTAAAAATTGGCTCTTGTTTTTACAAAGTCTTCCATTTGTTTTGTCTTTATTTTGTTCATGAATATATTATTAGTATTTGATATATAACTCTATTGTTTATACTTGATGTGTTTATACTCGCACTTTACACACATTGGACAGCCATCAACCTTTACAATGTCATATGATTTATATAGTCTAAAACAAGTTTGGCATTGAATCATTTCATTTCTTCCAAAGTCTCTTTGCGATACTTCTTCCATTGTTCATATCCGTCATTGGCTTTTGCTTTTAATTTTTTTCCTCTTTCAACAAGTCCGTTCAATATTCCGAACAAGCCTATGACTATTAGACCAATGATGCCTTCTCCCAATACCATGAATGGTAAAAAGAATACGCCTGACCAAAAGAGATAGAACTTCCATTTCATACATTACTTACGCATGTCTAATATATAAGAGTATTTATTCTTCATTAGCTTCTTCTTTCAATTCCTTTATCTTCTCTTCCACAAGGAATGATATCTTCCAGAATGTCCTCGTACTTGCTTCACTTATCTTACTAGAATTCAACCTACCATACGTGTGAGTAAACCAATTCAAAATTTCATTATAGTCTTCTGGTTCTAGTTCCACCATAACATCATTTAAATACTACATTTAATAAGGTTTGCCACCTAGCTATTTCGCCACGATAGTCCTTCTCAATGAGATATGCAAGCTCACACCACTAGGTAACAATATTTATATTTGTTCTATACTTAAATATTTCATGGGTTTAGATGATGGTTTACCAGAACCAGAACACACACATGAGGATGGCACGATTCACGCACATATCGGTGGGAACGAACCACACACGCATGAAGAAAAGATATATAAAGGCGACGAAAAAAAATCGCAAGACGTATGTACGTGTGAACCCCCAGAACGTAGTCGAATGTGCGTACAACACGGTGGTTAGTGACGTAAACGTGACAAGTTTGGACAAAAGTTTATAAAGTAGTTATATGATATTTTACACATGGGTTTTGCAGATAGACTAAAGAGTGCATTTAGATTTACTAATAAATCGTACACTGAAACTACAACTAGACCTTCAATAGCCCAGCCTTATATGAGTACCGACACAGGTGCTAAACTTCCAATTTTCCCATTTCCACTCATAATGATTTATGAGTTGGCAGATAACATTGATGCATTGAGAATACCAATAGAAACATTGAACAGAGAGATGTTTAAGAACGGTTTTGAAGTAACTGAAAAATACAAGTACAAATGTAACAACTGTGCAAAAGAGTTTCAATATGAACCACTTGCAAGTGATAGACCTGATGATCAACCATTTGAAACTAATGATGATGCTCATGTTCCACACCCAAGAAAGAAAAAAGCAGTTGAAGATAAGGCAGTACCAGATGGTGTCATGTGTGATACTTGTGGTTCTACTGACTTGAAAAGACCAGTACCTGAAAACAGAAAATTATTGGAAGATATGTTGTCAAAACCAATTAATGGAAACCAGCAAACATTGGAAGATGTCGCAAGACAATTAGAACGTGATTTGGAGATAAGTGATAATGCTTATTGTTTATGTTTAAAGAATTACTTTATTGATGATACAACAGGCAAGATTGACCACGATAAAACTGTTATAAAAGAGTACTTAAGAATCGATCCACCACAGGTGGCTATGATAGCTGACAGTGATGGTAGATTAGGCTTTGACGACAAACGTAATAAATTATATGTTTGCCCAAGATTCGAACATCGTGATAAACGTTTAACTGAACCTGTGTGTGACCGTTGTGGTGCAGAAGCATTGAAAGCTATTATGGAAGTAAACTCTGTATATTCAATAGGTATTCCACAGCCAAAACGTGTTGTTTATGGTGAGGGAGAAGTTATTTGGAAGGCTGGTAAATATAGACCACACTTACTTTATGGTTATTCACCAATTTATTCTGTATGGTCAAAGGCAATGTCTTTATCACATATGGATGAATTTATTAGAAAATACTTTGACAAGATGAGACCACCAAGAGGATTATTGGTAGTTGCATCTAGAAACTATGAAACCTTTAGAAAATCATGGGACACTCTAACACAAAGAGCAACAGAAGATCCATACATGGTACACCCATTGATGGTAGAATCTGACAAGGGTGGACAGAATATGGCACAGTGGTTGGACTTTACAGGTTCATTGAAAGAATTAGAATTTATTGAAGTAAGAAAAGAGTTAAGAATGATTATCGGTGCAATGTATGGAGTATTACCATTCTATTATGGTGAAACACCTGCTGGATGGTCACAAGAAGGACTTCAAGTTACAATTACAAATAGAGCTGTAAAGTGGGGTCAAGATATATTGGAACAGGCTTTCTTTAGAAAAATAGCTGCTCATTTACAAGTTGATGATTGGAAACTACAATTAAAAGCAGGTGAAGAAACCGATAAATTGAGAGACTTACAAACCGATGGTGTTGAAATACAGAACATGGCAATGTTACAACAGATGGGATTTGAGATTACAAGAACACATACAGGTGAATATAAGATTAGTAAAGACAGTCAAATTACAGGTGAAGCCCTTGCAATGATGAACTCAGGTATGGGTGGAATTAATGGTAGAGGTAATATGATGGGACAACAAGAAGAAAACAAACAGAACTTTGGTCAAGAACCAAAGAACTCAAGACCAAGTGATGTTGGTGGAACTGGACAAGGATCACCAGCAAGTGGATCTGGAACAACAATGTCTAAAAAGAGTGAATACCCAGATGGAATTACACCTAAGAATTTCGTGGTTGTTAAGAAAACATTACAAACAGCTGTTGATTTCCAATGGAATAAGACAAAAACAGTAGAAGAATTAAGAAAATATGGAATGACTGTTAGACAAGCAAGAGACTTGGTACAAACAGAATTTCAAGGAATGAGGAGATGGGAAGATGAGTAATGACGGACATAAACCGAGAAGAAGTGGAAGCAAGAATGATGGAAATAAAGAAAAAACTCCGAAAGTACATGAAACAAAAATCGCAAGTAAAGAAGTAGCAGAGAAAATCTACAAAGACCAAGTAAAACGTGTCTTGGAGACTAACAAAATAAAGTTGAGAAATGGTAGAAAAGACATAGAATCACCTGTTTACACACCAAATTTAACAGAAATTGAATCAAGTTTAAAAGAATTGGAAAAAGCATCAAAAGAATATGCAACAAGTGATTATGCTTGTAACAATATCAATATTTTCTTACAAGAAACACTTAAAAGAGTGAAGCTTTCTAGTAATTAGTATGCCAACAGAATTAAATAACAACTCAAACGCAAATGATTTAACCAAAAAACTTTGGGAGAAACACCAAGCAGATGAATATACCAGAGTTGATAACTATAAAGAAGCTATATGTATTAATTGTTTTAAGAGAGATGCAACGTCAGCTACAATAGCAGATATTTGTGGTGAATGTGCTGGTAAACGTGGTAGAGAACCTTTACTTGCAACTGTATCACATAAGATGTATGGATTGTGTTATTTTTGTGGAAAATACAAGTTTGAAATTGAACAAATCAATGCTAGATTTTGTCGTTCTTGTCATAGTAGAATAGCAAAAGTTACAAAAGAATATAATAAGAAAGGTGGTATGTTTGGTGCAGATCCATTTTGGCAAAAAATGAGAAAAAAACACGGAAAAGATTGGAAAGAAATTATGAGTAAAGGATTAGGTAATAAAAGATGAGTGATTGGGGTTCAGGTAATTATCCTATACAACCATGTCCTAAATGTAAGAAAAAAGCTGGTTGGAAATGGACTTGGGGTAAAAATGATGGTCATTCAACAGGTTATTCTACTTGTAATGGATGTAGTGCAAAGTTTTAATCTAAACCTTTTCGTTTTTCTAGTTTCCACTGTTCATATTCTTTGAGGTCAGGTGGTGTTAGTAATAATTCCAATAACTTTTGTATAGAACTTAGTTTTTCTATTATCTTATCTAATTTATCTTCTACATCACCTAAATGAACATCAAGCATCTTTTTCCTCCAATATTAAATTTATTCTATCTAAAAATAAATCATAAAACCTATGTTCATAGTTTATTTTTTTCTTTTTAGCATCTTCACCATAATATCTACCTATTCTAAACTGTAGCTCTGGTTTTCTTAACAATTTAGGAAATATTTCCAAGTTGTTAGTTTTAGGATTAAATTGCATTGAACCATATTTAACAAGTTTTTCACTTCCATCTGCCCATTCATCTAATTTACCATTTCTAAAATGAATTATTGTTCTTTCCATGCGTGGTTGTTCTTTATGCATACTTGTGTTTGTTACAACATATAATTTATCTTTACAAACATACAAATCTAAAAGATCAACTTCTCTCATTGGATCTTTTCTATTTTCATTATAAATTACGTTATATTCATCTATGTTTTCATAAATATAAAAGCTAGTTGCCATGAAATAATAAAACAATACTTATTTATAACAGTTCTGCCTAACAGGTATAATGAAACAGAAATGTCAGTGTGAATCTAATATGTATGAATATACCGATGGAACTCACATGATTTGGTTGTGTTATAATTGTGGAAGATTTGAAGGTGCAAGTGGTGGGGATGATGAATTTATGGACTATGTTACAAAAGATCCATTAGCAATTTTAGAAATGATTGAAGATAAAGTTTTAATCCCTGTTAAACTTAAATATTAGAATAGCAAAAGGTATTTATGTTCGAAATAATTGATGAATTATTCTCAGAAATAGTTATAGCAATAGCTCTTGGTAGTGGTGGAACATTAATTGCATATTTTAGAAAAATATCTGTTACACAGAAAGATTTATGCAATAGAGTGACTCAACTCCAAAAAGCCCTCATTATTTTAGCAACAGCTTTAGATAGACAATCTAATAGGCTTCACGAAGAAGCAGATTCAGATTTGGAAGATTTAGTGTCAAAAGTACTAGATAAAGAATAACAATCCTTATATAATCCCCAGAATCAGCTATTTCTATGGTAGATCCAGTATTAATAACTGTTGGAGCAGCAGTAATTGGTGCAGGGTTAAACACACTACGAGGTTACCTACATAGAACAGATGAATCTTTCTCTGCAAGGAAATTCGCAGGTGCTTTAATCATTTCAACCTTCGCAGCAGTAGCAATAGGTCAAACTATCGCAACTGAGGGCATTGGTGAAGTTGGTTTAGCCTTAATAGGTTTAACTACTGGTTTCGCAGCTGATTTCGCAGTTACAAAAGCAAAGAAAGAGTAAATGGCTATGTTTTGGGCTAATAACCCAACCATTTTACCTTTTTTAACTAAAAACTTTATATGTAATAAACATTGTATTTAATATAATGGCTGATGATGATTTATTCATAAATGGCACTATTACCAAGGCATTACATCCTATTGCAGATGATAGTAGATTTTTCGAAGGTTATTTGACAGTTCAAGTCAAGGATAAACAAGGTGAAATTACAGTAGTCGATGAATTAATCAAAGTATTGCCTATTTGGATGGATAGAGGAGCACCAATTAGTGATACTCATTCTAACCGTATTATCGGAAAAGGCATTAGTTACGCACAAACAGTGTATAAAGGTGAAAGTGGTGAAGAATATCCAGCTATCAAAATTACAGGTAAAATACATAAAAATTACGAATTAGATAATGAGATTTGGTCAAAAATCAAAAAAGGCGAGTATAAAGGACTATCATTTGGTGGAGCAACAAAATCCAACAGAACTCCAAAAGTTATGAAAGATGGTTCAGTAGCATATGAGTTAAAGAATTTAGAACATTATGAGGTAGCAGTTTGTAAAGATCCAGCTGTCCCATTGGCATTAATTACTGATTTTAACCCAATAGCAAAGGCTATGACTGATAATATTGAGGAAAGAGAAGATGGTAAAATGGTCATAAAATGTGACAAATTTGGATGTTATGTCGAAAAATTCAATAATGAACAAATACACGCACAAGGACAACGTGGTTTAGGTCATGATGCTACATATCATCAAAATTCAGGTATAGGTTCAGGCGTACAAACCACAGAAGTAAAAGATGAAAATGAGGAAAAAAACAGTGAAAAAGATAGTGAAGGTAAACAAGATGCTGAAACTGATGGAAACAACCATAGTGCATATAATCAAAATGTTGATGAAAATGCAAGTTCTGGTAGAAAAATCAAGTCAGGGTATCAAACTGAGGATAATAATAACCAATTAGGAGGTCAAGCAAAGGCTGACAAAGACACTAATAAAGATGACGAAATATATATAAAGCCCGAAAATCAACAATCTGATAATAACATGGCAGAAGAAACCGAAAAGAAAATCGAGAGTCACGAAGACGAAGAGAAAAAAGAGGAATCAGAAGCTAAAGAAGATGTCGAAAAATCTTTTGACGATATCAACAAAAATATGGAAACACTAACTGATGTTATCCAATCTTTGGCAGAAACTCAAAAATCTGTTAGCACTACCTTAGATGGTATTGATAATAGATTAAAAGCACTCGAAACACCAACCGACTTGCCTTTAAAACCAGCAACTTCTGATGAAGAAGATGTAGGTGCTAAAGTCACAGTACCAGATGATTACCAATCAAATTCTAGACAAACCAGTCTAAATTCTGATCAAGAAGCATCTGACGGTGAAAAACATCCAGAAAGCGATGAAGGTGAATTGAAAATGCAAGAGAAAGCTGATCATCAATTCTCTACCGAGACCCCAAGACCAACTACTCAAGTTGAAAAATCATTCAGTGAAGACTTTAGTCCAATCTTGAAAGATGCTAGAGCAGAAGGTTATGACGGTCTAGCAAGTGTAGCTCGCAATATTCTGAAAGGTACTTACTATCAACCAACACAAGACGAGGTAGGTCAGTTCTAAAATGGTTCAAATACGAACAATTGATGAACTCGAAGCACAATACTACGGCTATAACCGAAATCTCCTCCGTAAAGCAGATGCACCAGTAACAACTTCAACTGCTGGCACATTCAACGCCATCTTTGGAGCATACGCATGGGCGCAGCTTAACTTAGAAGCTAACGCTTTTGGTATCTTACCAAAATACCCATGGGACAAATCTGGATGGAGGGTCATTACAGCCAAACCAACTCTAAATACTAACCAAGGCAACACAGCCCTAGGTGGTACAGCAGAGGGTGGAAACATTGCTGAAACAGTAAAGCCAACTCTACAAGAGATTGATGTTAGACCAAAGACAGCTCAGTTACCATTTAGTGCAACTGAGGTTATGGAATGGTTAGCAACACACTCTAAAGACGACATTTGGGGAGGACTTGGTTCACTCCGTTTGTATATGGCAGTTCAGCACAAAGAGTTCTTAAATAGACAACTACTCGCAGATGTTGAAGGAACAATTAGTGGTTCAGGCACATGGGCAGGTACAACTGACTTTGAGTCACTAGATAGAATCATTTCATCCAACGCAGAAGAAACTGCATTAGGTGGAAGCACAACAGGTTCTTATGATCCTTGGGCAGCAAACGCAACTATCGACAGAGATAGTTCAAGCGACTTTGATAGTACAGTAGAATCTGCTTCTGGAACAATCGGTACAAATGGTGTACTAACTGACGACACTCTAAGAACTTTCTTACGAAAGATTAGAATCGCAGCTGGTAAAGATCCAAACGTATTCCTAGGTTCTCACGAAGTTTATTCCGAAATTCAAGGCTTGTATATGCCTTCTGTCCGTATTCCAAATCCATACGGCGAAGCATTAGTTCAAGTTGATGTAAACGGAATTCAAACATTTAAAGGTACAGGTGTTGGAATCCACGTAGATTCAATCTATGGAATCCCATTCATCCCATCAAAGGATGCACCAAGCGACTCTGGAGATTCAGCAGAGATCGGTAGATTATTCGCATTAGATACTTCTGATGCAGAAGGCTACGGATATCCAAGAATCGGAATCCAAATCGCAATACCAACTGAGTACTACGAAGCAACCAGAAGATCAGCAGGTTACCCATTCATCAACAATGCATTTGTTGAGAAAGGTGTTTTCAGAACTATGGGCGAAACAGTTTGTCGTCACTTCAAGTCTCAAGGTAAAATCAGAGATATCAAACTTTAGACAACTAAAGTTTATATTAATAACTTACCAACTTCCTTTTTTTTTATTTTAATACTTATATTTAGGCTCAGCCTTAAACAATTAGTGAGAGTCAGAGTCTTACACATTCTTGGGCGTTGGAGAATTAAACAACGTTAACAACTTTACACCCTCTAGCGAAAGCTAGGGGGTATCTTTATATAATAGAGTTATTCATTATTTATATGGCATTAACAATCACAACATCCGATTGGACAAACGCTAACGTGAGAAAAACACTCTCATGGCAAGCAGCTTTAACTTCAAAGTTGCGAGTATATGCTATCAAAGTTACCTTCGGTAGTGGCGATAACTATGCGACAGGGGGAGTGGCAGCTGACCTCAAAGAGGGAAGAATCTCTACACTCGTTGCTGTAATACCAACGTATTCAAACTGTTTACAAGAAGTTAGATATGACAAAGCAAACGAGAAAATCCAACTATATAATGTAGGTGGAGGAGCAGAATCCAAATTTGTAGAGGTTACAAACACAAGCTCAACGTGTAACTCTAAAGTATTTGAGTTTCTAGTCATAGGCTACTAGAGTCCAAAAACAGCCGTTTTTTTTTCTAAAAAACTTTATATATTCGTGAATGTGATATAAGTCATGGTAGAATATAACCACAATGTAGTGTCTTTTAATTCTGATACTCAAATTAAGGGAGCTCATGGAGTTGTTGTAGCTGTATTCTGTACCAAAAAAGGTTCTAGTGGAGCTAAATGCATCCTCAAAAACGGAGATTCAAGTGGAGCAGCTGAATTCACAATATTCGGAGAATTAGAGGGTAATTATCAAGAAATTAACAGAAGATTCGAAGATGGCATATACGCAGATATCACAGGTTCAGCCGAATGGACTGTTGTTTTTAAGTAAATTTAAATACATACTAAGTTTATATATTACATGGTTACAACTTACTGTTCAGTCGAAGATGTATCTGATTTTCTCAGAGTCCCCATTACTGCTACTACTACTCCTAATAAAACACAAGTTGAGAAATTAATCAATAGGAAAGAATCAGAATTTGAACGTAGAACAGGTCATGCTTGGAGAAAAAGGACAGTAACAAGAGAAATTCACAGTTTACCATTATTATACACATTTGGTTGGGGTACACCTATATTTCTAAGACATAGAAGAATTTATGAACTTGATGCAAGTCAAGGAGATAAAGTTGAAATTTGGCAAGGAGCTAGTGCAACTTGGGAAAACATTGTAACTAATGGTCAATGGTATGATGCTGAATATGAAAGAGGTTCAATTCATTTAAGAGGTTTCTTATTTTCAATTTTACGTAAAAACAGAGTTAGAGTAACTTACAGATATGGTGGAGAAGAGTTTGCTGGTGACACAACAGTTCCTTTAGATATTTCTGATGCAGTTATTAAAATGACAGCCATAGAAATATTAAACTCTAGTTTCCGTATGGATGAATTGCCAACAGGTGGAATAAACTCACCAAGTGAATCAAAAAGAATTTGGCAAGATGATATAGAAAACTGTATCAGAAATAGACGAGAAGTTTATGTGATATCACCATAATGCCGATTGTTGATTTTCTTGCAAAGGGTAAACAGATACTGCTAAAGTTAAAACTTTTAAAAACTTTCAAATCAAATAAGAGAGTTAGAGACTTAAATGGAACACAAGATACACAGTTCAAGGGAAAGAATGTTGAAGAAAATGAAGAAAATGTTAAAGAAATAATTGAGAATAGGGATGCAAAGCCAAGCGACATAACAAAAAAAGCACCATTACCAAAAGGTGTAGATAATTTCAAATTAGCAGAATCAAACACTGACGAAGAAAATGATATTGCAGTAGCATTGGTACAACAGCAAGGTAGAATGTTAGAACCAGATGATCAATGGATGGCTTTTTTTAAAGGAGAGAGAAGATTACCTCCACCAAAAACTGATCCAAGATTATTAGCTTTAAGAGATGATTCAAGTGTCCTTGCTTTACCAGAAACAATGAGTGATAGAATTTATCCAAATAGAGTAAAAACAAACATATCATTTATGAAAACTTGGGTTAATGATAAAATTGTCAGTGAAATGAGTGATGATGAAGTCATGGAAAAATATTATGAAAGAAGAGAAACATTGGGTTTTTCACAAATGATGAGTGTTGATAAAAATTTTGCAGATATGGTGTCTTTAATGAGAAACAGAAGAAGAAATCCTCAAACTACCAGAAGGCTTTTGGTTGATTCTTTGGCATACATGATTAGTAGAAAAATATGGTATGTTGGAAGAAAACCAGCCGATATGAATGACCATCAATGGAATGAGCATACCAAGTATTCTAGACCATCAGAAGGCTCATATGGAGGAGGGGATAAGTGGACAGATTTCAAATATGACGTTAATTATAAATACCAATCAGGTGTTTACTAAGTATGGCAACTTTAACATATGATGCAGTAGATATCATAAAAGACCTAATTAAAACGAAATGGTCGTCTATAAGACCCCCAACAGTTAGTGCTATTTGGGAAAAAAGAAGTGTTGGATTTGTAGATGATAGAAAAGACCAATTAATAATATACCCAAAAAATGAAGTAATAAATTACTTTGGAATTGGTGGTCAGGCATTTTGGCATGAACAGATTATGGAATTAGAGATTAGAACTTATAGGGATATTAAAAGACATAATGAAGTAGTTAAGAAAGTAACTCAAATTATTAAGGATAATTTAACAGGCACAAACTATGCTGATTTGAGAGTTATATCCTCATACAGTAAAAACTACCTATATAGGAATATGTACAGTTATGTACTCACTTTATCACTCAGAAAGGCTGACCCCTAATAATATTTAAATAGTAAGGTTAACCTTTTATATTATGGCAGAAGTTTATACATCTGGTGGAGCATCGGTTCACTATGGCTTAGAAGCAGCAAATGCTTATGGAACAGCCGTTACAGCCAATAAGACATTTGGTCTAAATACAAGAGTAACTTCATTATCTCTAACCACCAATAGAATAGACTTTAACAAACTAGGTCAAAGAGAACCAACAGCATACGCCTACGGACAACAGGTAGGAAGACTAGGTATTGGATTTGTTATGGACACTAGAACAAGCCATGAAGTTTTTGCAACAATTTATGGTGAAGATGCAAACGGAAGTACACCTTTTGAATATCCAGCATTATTAAAAGAAGGACAAGCACCAGTAGTAGGAAGATCATTAACAACTCAAGTTCAATTACAAACACCTCAAAACACAGCAAGTACAGCAAAAGTTCTAGTTACACGAAAATTAATTGGTGGTGTAGTTAACACATTAGGAATATCAACATCAATAGGAGAACCTCTAAATGCATCATTAGATATCACATTTGGAAAAGAAGATAATAATACAACCCACGCAACAAGTGGAACAGCCACACAAACAGGCATAAATGCATCTGGAAAACCATTTACATTTGCTCATGGTGAATTAAGTGTGTGGAATGGTTCAGCATTACAACCTATTGCAGAAGTTCAAAGTGTGGATATAAACTTTAACCAAAATGCAGAATTGTTATACAAATTAGGTTCACACTATGCAACACAATCTTTCAGAAGAGTTTTGGATATTACAGGTAGATTCCAAACAACATTCAAAGACATTACATTATTACAACACCTATTAGACCAAGCATCAGATTCAACTAATCTAACAGCAAAAGGTGGTATTGCAGAAGCAAATGCTTCTGGTTCAAACTCACCAGTAGCAGCAAAACTAGTATTCACAAACCCACAAGATAGTTCTAAAACACTAACAATAGAATTAAATGGATTATCATTTGATGAACACAGTGTATCTGGTTTAGAACCAGTTGAAGTAGTTTATCAAGAATTACCATTCAAAGCACTTACAGCAAAGATAACACAAGTATAAACCCTTATTAAATACTACATACAAAATCTTGTATGGCAATAAAACAGGTTAAAATTAAGTATAATAACCAAGATGCTATTGTAGAATTTGAAGATTCTCTTACATTTGGTGATATGGAAGACTTGGTAGGTCAGAGTGTTGATTTAACAGATGTTACAAAACCAAGCATTAATTTACAATTATATCGCATGAACTTATTAGTAAAAGTGATAAAGAAAGCTCCCTTTAAGATAGGGGACGAAACAACATTAAAGTTGTTGGACGCTAAAGTCGTCAAAACTATACTCGGAGAGGTGCTGAGATACCACCCTTTAGCAGAGTATATCGAGGACTGGATGCACACATTCCAGAGTTTCGAGGAATAGAGGAAGCACAATATTTAGTCTATTATTTCTGTGCTAAGGAATTCACATGGGATAAAGAGACAGTTGATAAGCAACCATTAGAATATCTTCAAAAGTTGTTCCATATACACAAGCGTACATTAGAGGATAGTAAGTCGGCTTCTTGGATGAACTCACGAAATGTTAGGAAAAACTTTTAATACTTACTAACTAATATATAAATCATGGGTAATATCGAAGATGAGATGAGTAAGAAAATCTTACAGGTTCTTAACAAGTTAATAAAAATGACAGAGACTCTGACAGATGCTAAAGCTAAAGAATTTAGAAAAATAACAGAAATAGCATCAAAATATCATGAATATGAGAAAATATTAGAGTATCAAACAAAGTATGGTAAAGAAAGAGCAAGACATGATGAAGTCATGGTTACTAAGCAAAGAGAGTTCATTAAACATCAAGACCAATTAAAACGATTCCAATTAGAAGAAAAAGCAAGAATACAGAAAGAACACGACATGGCTGTGGAAAGACACATTAGATTAAGACACTCTTTAGACCAAATGAATCAATCTGTTGGTATGTTTAAAAGTTTATTGACAGGTATGAGTCCAATGCAAGCTGTTGGTGGAGGATTTAGTCATGCAGTAAATCTTATACAAACACAAAGAGGATTGACTGATTTGAAAAGTAGAAGAGAAAACGTGCTTTCAGAAATTGCAAAAGCAGAAGAAGATAAACAAGGTATGTTTGGAGATGATAAGAAAAAACAAGCAAGATTTATTAATGATTTACAACAAGATTTATCAGGTATTAGAAAATTAATCAAACAAGAGGAAGAATCAGGTTATGGTAAAGAATTAGCAAAAGGTGGGGCTGCTAGTAAATTTGCAAAAACTTTCGAAGGCTTAGGTGATTTCGTTGCAAAACATAAAACTGGAATTTTAATCAGTACAGCAAGTATGGGTATATTTATCGGTATGTTGAAAACATTATTATCAGTTTCACCAATGATGCAAAAGATGTTAGAGGTTATGAACTTAGCATTTACTTTGGTATTAAGACCATTTGGTGACTTTATTGGTTTCTTCTTAAGACCAATAGCAATGATGATGTTAGCAACTGTAATGCCATTCTTCAAAGAAGCATATCCAATGTTAGCACAGTTGGGAACAATGCTTGGAGAAGGATTTGCAGAATTTATGAAAACAGGTGACCTTAGTGAATTATTCGCAGCCTTAGGATTTACATTTGAAAAGATAACCCCTGAAAAAGTATTAGGTTTCATATTCGGATGGGACAGAGATGGTAATACAGAAGGAGCAGTAGGAGCTGGTGCATTAGGAATAGGAGCTGGTGCTATTGGTGGAACTGTTGGAGCAGCATGGTTAGGAGGTAAAGCTCTTGGTGGAATCAAAGGAATGTTAGGTGGTGGATCACCAAGTACAGAAACAAATGCCTTGGAAGATACAGAAGAGAAAGACAAGAGTAAAAATAAGAAAAAAATGAAAGCTAATTGGAAGAACATAAAAGGAAAGATACCAGCAGCTAAATTGGCACAGGCTGGAAAATGGGCAGCAAGATTTGGTACTAAAGCAATACCAATAGCTGGTTGGGCTATGTTAGCAGCTGAATTAGGATTAACAGCTGTAAAAGCATTAAACCCAGATGCTTACGCAGCCCTGAGAGAAGGTTCAATGGCAACATTTGGAGATGATGTTGGTGGTTTCTTAGTTCCAGAAAAAACACTTGGTGAAGAAATTTGGGATGCTGGTTCAGCAATTACAGGTCAAGGTACAACAACAGAAACAACTGCTGGTGGAGATACAATTATAGTTACAACAAATATTGGTGAAGTACACAGTGATGTAGATGTTAATGAAGTAACCAATGGAGTCGCAGAAGGTATGCAAAAATCTGGAAAGTCGAGGTATAGATAATGGTAACTCCTTTCACATTAGCTTATACGAATGATGCAACTGGTTCAACTGTTACATACACATCAGATAATATTACAAACATAAATGTTGACTTTAACACACCAATAGCACCAATGCCTTTACCACAGATGGAAGATAAGGAAAATATACTTATCAAAGTAGAAGGTAACACAACAACTGCAAACATAAGCTGGAAAATAAGAGACAGAGATGCAACACCATTTAGTGGTGGAGCTCCATATAATGCTGCTGACACAGCAATGGAACAGATTTTGATTTTCAAAGATCATTTTGTACCTGTTGATGTTAGTGATAGTTATGTCTTAACAATAGGAGATACAATAGTCTTAAAAGGAACTTTAATGAAAATGTCATTTGCTATTAGTGGAACATCACCTGTTGTTTGGGATGGTTCATTTCAATTTGTACATGGTAATGTTGCTTCATCACAAGATGCATTATTAGCTGACGCTCCTATCAAAACTAATAACTCTGCCATATTGACAGCTAATGATAACACAAGTAGTGGTCATAAAGCAGATATACCTCAAATAAAGACAACATATTTTGGTGTTGATGAGGGAATAACAGGTTACACTGTGAAATATAAGTTATCTAGTGCAGATTCTTGGACTCTTGCAACTACTAGTAATATTGCATACTCACAATCACAAACAGATGCAACCAACCAAACATTAACAGTAGATGTTGGTTCGGCTGGAACTTATGATTTTAGAGTAGCTGCTACATCAACAACCAATCCAAATGGAAATAAATGGTCAAACGTAATTGAGAATGTAGTGGTGGCTTAATTGAAATACAAGTTAATCCATGAGAAAAGAACCGTTGGTACGTCAAATACTTACAAAGTGGCACGAAGTGAACTTCGTTTAAAATACGGTGAAGTGAATATAGAGGGAAGTAGAGCAGTTGATAATGGAAAATTTGTAGTTGATGGTGGTCATACAATGACAACTGATGATAATATAGCATTTATCTCTGATGATGTTAATATAGATAGATTAGCATTTGCAATGAATTTTTACTATAATATCAGAGATGAAAGTGGGTACAACATTGACGGTCATAGAATAGATTCAAGTAGTGATCCAAATTATGGTTTGGAAACAGGTAATAATAGATATCAAGGACATAAATATCTTGATTGTACAGGTTCTACACAAGTCATACGTTGTAAACAAAGTGAATATGAGAATAATAAAAATGCAATTGATTTTGAAGATGGTAGAGAAATTCAACTTCATATTAAAACACCACAGGGTAGTGATTGGTCAGGCGACAAAATGATAATATTTAGTAGAATTGATTCTCATGCTGGAATAGAAATAGGATTGAAAAGAGTAAGTGGTCAAACATATGCTTATATTTATCAACGTGCTTGGAATGGAAGTTCTGCTGATAATCAAGAAACAAGTGACGATTCTGATCTTGCTGTTCCAGATAATGCAGTTGTATATCTTAGAGCTTACAAAGTTGATGATAACTCACATCAGAGTAAATACAAAAGAACTTATCTTTCAGTAGATAACAGTGGTAGTGTAGGCATAGTACAACATAACTCTTCGAGTTATAAATTGGAAGAAAGTAATGTTACAAAGGATATTTATCTATGTTCTGATAGTTCTTCTGGAAATAAGTTTAAGGGTAAACTATATTCTGTAAGATGTTTTAATGAGGAATTAAACAGTAATGATGCCAGTGTTACTTGGACAAGAATGTTGCCACAACATACAATGAAATTTGCTGGTAAAATATCAGATATTACTCATAGAAAAGGCACTCTAGTTCTTCAAGCTGTAGGTTGGAGTTCAATATTATTATCGACTGAATTGGATAGAAGTTTTTTCACTACTGGTAATTCTGAACAATCAGGTGAAAGTGGAGTGTACAGATTTGCATCAAACACAAACACGTTATTGGAAAATATAGTTGCAGATATAATTCTGAATTATAATACAAATAAAATTGATAGTACAGGGGAAAGCCTTTCAAATGGTCATTTAGGTAAAGATATAAAATTTCTATTCTCATATAATAATCCAAATGATGAAGATGATGGTTCTCTAGATAGTGATACTGGACTTGGAAGACCAACAAACCAAATAGTTCATGTAAGAAATATGGCTAGATATAATGCTGGTGGTAGGTTTGTTGACACTATAAGAATCTTGGCTGCGTTGGGTGGTAAACAATACAACCATACAGAAGATGCACATATAAGCACATCTGATAGTGATGAACTTATTCATAATAATGGTGCTGATCAATTTTTTATGTTACCAAGAAAAGTGTTGATTTTCGAATCCAGTAATATTGAAAACAATTCATATTTCTCTGTCGATCATGGATATAGGATAGAAGACGATGGATATGATGATTCTAACATATATAATCATATAACTGTTTACTTTAGAAATTTTGTGACAGAGGATGTGTTAGAAATGCCAGCAAATGCAAAAGGCAATGTTGGTTCAAAATGGGATTTAAAAAAATATTATGATGAATCTAATCAAGCATCAGATAAAAAGTTTCTTTATCTACAAAAAATAACACAACAAATAGGAAGTGGTGATCAAGTAGCATTAAATGAAACAAGGGCAACAGATAGTGCTGGGGCTGCTGATGGTTATAGTGTAAGTTCAGATAGTGAAATTAGTTGGGGTAGTAATATTTCTTCATCTGCAAGTGATACAATAAGAATACATACAAAAATATTGGATTTTTCAAAATCAGGTATAAAATATTCAGATAGACATGATATATCAATAGCAAATCATGGTTTAAGAGCTAGAAAATTCTTTGTTCCTCAAATAGATGATACAAGTGTCATGGTTTATTTTGTACAAAGATTACTTGGTGCAAAGGCTAAATCCGAAAAAAATGTTACGCTTATAGTTCCTAGATTGATGAATAGTTTAGGTATAGGCATGAGAACCACAATAGATCACATGGGAAAACATTTATACAATGAGAGTCATGTTGTTAAGAAAATAGTCTATAAGTTTCCAAGGTCTCAAACAGTCGTATATTTGGGCGATTTTGCCTATGATGTCATGGATGATTTCAAGGCTATCACTCAAGATATAGCTGGTATTCATAATCAGAATACTGACACGAACTAGGTTAAAAATCTTTAAATACTACAATTGTGAAGGAATATCAGTATGATTAGTCTAAGACAAGGAAAAGGAAACCCACCAAAGAATCCAAATCCAGAACACAATATCTGTTTAGTGGCTGAACACGCAGATGGAACTAAAGACTGGTGGTACGGTGGAAATTTAGTCACCGATGATGGTGATATTTATTATGCTCAACAATCAGCATATGTAGGTTCAGGTTCAGCACCAAGCCCAAACTTTTATGTTTGTTCTTGTGTCTTACAAAACCCTTCAAGTGCAGATTCTGATGGTTCAAACGCATTTAAGAATGATACTTTTGCTCAAGTTAGTAACCCAATTTTAACTGGAACAGCAACTTCTTCTTGGTCAGTCCAAGCAGTTGAATCTGGTTATCCAAAGGCTAACGATAGTGAATCTGACAACACAGGTAAAGGTGCAAATGTTGTAACTTACAAATTTACTTGGACAACAGGTCAAATCAATACAGGCTCTGGTAATGCAATTACTGGTGGAGCTATTGTTGCAACAGGTGATGTAACTTCATCAAGTGGAAACGCACAAACAATACCAAGTGGAACTAAACTATTAACAAGATGGAACTTTGCAAATCCAGCAAGCTTCCACAAAACTAGTACAGATACACTAACATTATACGTAAACCATACAATGTCAGGTACGTAGTCAAAATGACTATGACCATGAAAGGGGTCTTTAATCTCTTAGAAAGAATAAACCTTAGAAATACTGGTAGATCAGGTCTTAATGATAAAATCAAATTCCCTGAACAAGTTAATTTTAAACTAACCTCTGTTAAAGAAGAGGAGGATAGTGAATAATGGCACGTAATGGTTATGGTAAACACGCAACACAGGTAAACACTTCGTCATACCCTGATGATGGAACAAGCCCCGTTGGTTCAAATGAATGGAATGAAGCTCCATCTCAAGCAGGTCTTTTGGGATTTTCTCCAACAAATGCCACACTTACTATATCTAGTGGTGTTATAACACCAACTGACTCAGTTCATATAGTTGCAGCAGAATCAGGTACATCAGATGTTTTAGATAAA
>VTLG01009316.1_pt1 | contig 45318 bp, 62 predicted proteins | sample 4694571 | NCBI WGS metagenome assembly VTLG01 (sample SAMN12604809, study PRJNA352737) | marine metagenome | biome: ENVO:00000447; feature: ENVO:00000209|ENVO:00000569|ENVO:01000036; material: ENVO:00002151; isolation source: viral sequences binned using virsorter ...
TATCACCTTTCTTTGCAGGTTTCTCTCCTCGTTTTCTCTTAGCATGGATGTTATCCCAGAGACCTTTCTTACCTTCATCTATCTCATTCTTTCTCACATATTCTTTACCACCAGGTCCGATATCAGTTACCTTAACTTTGATCTTTGATGGATCTTTAAGTTTAACTTTGACCTTTTTCCTTGCTTCTTCTATAAATTGTCTATAAGTTGCCATTGTTAATATCCTCCAGAAGAACTTCCGTATTGGTTAGATGTAGTGCCACTATCTTGTGCACCAGTTGTTGATGTAGATGATGATGTAGATGATGATGTAGTAACTACAGTAGTACCATCCGATAATACGTCACCTGCATTAATAGTTGGATCTGAAGTATCAAATGTCCTAGAGGAGTAATCTGCTTCTGAAGCAAATTCGATAGAACTGCTTTGACCGATATTGGTATTATAAGTCGGTTTAACAGTAATAAACTGTTCCTGTACTGTATTTTTAGATCTCTTAATTCCTTCTGCTTCGTCAACTTCGCTATTTGGAAGATATTCGCATAAAGTGCTAAATTCTTCAATAAACGCTGTTATGTACTCTTTACGCAAAAGGTAAATATTGCGTTTTTGGTCATTTTTACTTGATTCGTAATCATAGACAGATACAGGTCTAACAGTCTCTTCTTTGGCAATAAGAGTACCATCAGGTCTCTTATATGAATATGTTTCTGGTACTATACGGTCTTCCTTTACTAATGTGCGACCTCTTAAATCTGTGATTCTTTGAGTAACCCAGTGATGGATAGAATCTGCATCCTCTTCATATGAGCTATCAATATATCTTTCTAGCTCATCTTCGGACATGGGCCATTCTTCATACACATTAATGATATTATTGCAAAGTAGGACAACCCAGTCATATTGCATATTTCCATATATGTCTAAAGCAACCTGATCTGGTCTTTGGTTGTTTTTTACAGTATATTGGTCAAATCCTAAAATGATGTCATCTAAGTTTTCACGTATTTTGATCCTTCTGAAGATATTCTTCGCAAGGGTAAATGGGTCTACGTTATTTTGACGATAACTAGACGTTCTTACGTGGACATCAGGTAAATAACTGAAATATGCCATTATGCTGTATTAGATGATTGGTAAGTTGGTCCAAAGTCACCCAACATGTCAGTGATCATATCCATCCACTGTTGTTGGTCTTCTGTATAATTATCTTGACCAGCGGCTTGTCTAGGCACTGCTGCTGGTATTGGTTGATATGTTTCCTTGGTGAGGAATGCAGTTTCCATGAATGATAGTTTCAAACCATAATTCATAGCACCAAAATCATTAAATTGTTGATTTGGCATTGTTGATTTCAATGAAGTGTAATCAGTCATATTAACTGTTATATTCTTAAGTACCATTTTAGTAGGGAATTGCATTATGGCACTTAATATACCAGGTTGACCACCAGTCTCAGGATTACTGATAGATTCATTTCCACCACCCTTATCAACGTATCTAACATGAGTGCAACGGAAATATTCTGGAATTGTTAACCAATTGTTATTACCTTTGCCTGGAAGTGAGTATAATCTTAATTTTTTTATTATATTGTATATTGTTATGACATCATCAGCACTCTTAGGTACTAATTGCCAATCCCATGAGTGTTCTCTGAATCCTGCTTGTCCACCATATACTGCCTCAGCATATGGGTTGAATATCTTCTTACCAGTGATTGAGGTTAGTTGATCTCTACTTAAACCACCACTTCCACCAGTTGCACTAATAGCAGTATTGATTACATCAGCAGCTGCCTTATATCCTAACTGTGGCATTGCAGCTTCTGCTGCTTTTTTAATTGATTCACCTACTGCATCACCAGTTACATCACCACCACTATTAATAACATCTGCTGCTGCACCTACTAATGCTTTACCTGCTGGTCCTAAACTAACACTATCCCATTTAGCATTATGACCTTCAACTAAGTTCTTGGGTAAATATAAGTATATACTATCCTTCATTGTATTTGTCTTTTGATCAAAAACATCAAATTTCAGATAATCAATGACTTTAGTAGGGAACGCTGATTCACTAGTAATCGCTTCTCGACTAGATGATGAGTTAACTCCTATTGGTTTAGCCTTGGGAAATACTAGTGGTGCTGTCATGAGTTACAAAGGAAAATACAGACCATCAAACAAACATAAGTATAGAGGTGATCATACCAATATTATTTATAGGAGTTTGTGGGAAAAAAAGTTTATGCATTGGTGTGATCGAAATAACAATGTATTGGAGTGGGGAAGTGAAGAGATTATTATTCCTTATAAGTCTCCCGTGGATAATAGGATTCACCGTTATTATCCTGATTTCTATGTCAGAGCGAGAACTAAAGATGGAAGGATCGCCAAATCGATCATCGAAATTAAACCAGCTGCACAGACTAAACCCCCGAAACGTGGTAAGAAGAAACCACGGACTTTTTTAAGTGAAGTTAAGACTTGGGGTGTAAATTCTGCTAAATGGAGAGCAGCACGGCAATTCTGTGCACACAAAGGATTTCAATTTATTATACTCACAGAAAACCATCTAAATGTATGAGTATTTTCACAGACGTAAAAGACCTCGCAGGAGGAGCAACACAATCTAAACAGTGGTATAGAGAGCAACTAACATATGGGTTGGAAGATTATACTGGTGGTTTCACTGTGGGTGATATTATATTTTTCAATTATTCAGCTCAGACACCAGATTTAAAGTGGTGGGATACCTTTCCTATGGTACTAATCACAGATGTGGACTATCAGAAGATGCAATTCTCTGGCGGGAATATGCACTATCTGAGACCTAATAGTAGGAAAAGTATGGCAAATACATGGGCTGCTGGTAGTATTTCATATCCTATGCGTTGCCATCATAAATACTTTATGTCTAGTGTCACTAGGGCATATAATGTTCCTCAAGAGGAATTGAATGATATGACACCACTTCCAGTTGAGCAATTTGTTATACAACCGAAAGGTCTTGGTAGGACTATGGAAGTGCCAAGCAGCATAATTTGGAGTAAACTCAAATGAGTGCCAATAATTTTGGGATTTTTAGAGACCTGGTACAGACTGGTAAGAAAGAACCTTCCAGGTCGAATCTCTATGGCGTTAAAATCTATCTCCCTAACTGTCTCCTAGCAAATTCAAATTTTGTTAATAAAGATAGAAGGGATGCTTTCATGTCGATCAACTATCTTGCTGATCAGGTATCAATACCTGGAAAGAGAATACAGGACACACAGGTGGCTGCTGCATGGCAAGGTGCTGCATATTCACATGCAAGAGGACAGCAGATGGGTGAGTTAGATATTACATTCTTATCAGATAAACAGATGTGGCATCGTCAGTTCTTTGAGCAATGGATGAACTGGGCAGCACCTGATATGGAGAATAGATCCACACTATATGATGAATATACCACTAATATTATGATAACTAAGTGGGAAGTAGGATCTCCTGTCAGTTGGGAAGGAATTACTGATGTAGGAGCCTTATATAAGCAAAGAATGAATGCTGTAACAGGAGTTTGGCAATTTTTTAGTGCATGGCCTTTTGATATGGCAGGAGTGACATTTAATAATGGTCCTACACAGTTAGTTAAGTTTAGTACTAAGTTTAAGTTTGAGAGATATAGATTCGATCAAGTAGGTGCAGATACTTTAGGTCCAAATGCACCTGATAGATACATAAACAGTGCAACTGGTACATTAGAGAATGTTGGGATATCTGCTAAACAGCAAGATGCAGCCCAGTTTGGTGTCTAAATAGAAATATAATTATTAATTGTTATGCCTTTACCTAAGTTATCCATACCTGAGTATGATGCGACTTTACCTGTTACAGGTACAAAAATCACATATAGACCCTTCCTAGTTAAGGAAGAGAAATTGCTTTACTTAGCTATGGAGTCGCAAGACAACAAGCAGATGGTTAAGGCAGTGAAGACTATCATTAAAAATTGCACTAACCTGAAAACTAAGGTTGAAGATCTCGCTACTTTTGAGATTGAATATATCTTCTTAAAGATCAGATCTGTTGCTGTTGGTGAGGTAAGTGAATTCAAAGTAATTTGTCCTGATGATGAGAAGACAGAGGTTAACATAACAGTACCTCTAGGTGAAGTGGGAGTCGAGGTTCCTGATGAGCATAAGGCAAAGATCTTATTAGATGATAATGTTGGTGTAGTTATGAAGTATCCTTCATTGGATGTATTCATTAAACAAAACCTTAGTGAGAATCCCGATATAGATGATATCTTTGAGTTAGCTGCTGGTTGTATAGGTCAAGTATACGATCAAGAAGAAGTATATGATTCCTTTAGTAAATCAGAAGCACTAGAATTCCTTGAGAATTTGAATGCCGAGCAATTTCAAAAGGTTCAGTTATTCTTCGAGACAATGCCTAAGTTGTCTTATACTATAAAGGTGACCAACCCTAAAACTAAAGTAGTGAGTGATATGGTACTGGAGGGACTAGCAAGTTTTTTCGAGTAGCGTTAATGCATGACAGTCTTGAGAATTACTACAAGACAAACTTCGCATTAATGCAACATCACAAGTACAGTTTAACAGAGTTGGAAAATATGATGCCGTGGGAACGTGATGTATATGTGAACCTTCTTATTGCTCACATACAAGAGGAAGAGAGAAGGCAAAAGGCAGAAGAAAGTAAAATGTCACTATAATGGCAATTAAAAATTTTGTTAGAATTAAACCCATCAAGGATGATGGGGCTTATTCTGGATCTTTCAATAGTATTCGGAAGGGTATTAATCGTACTGGTGTAACAATGACCAGTATTGCTAACAATAATATAGAGACACATAAATTAATTCAGTTTGAGAGATCATATTTAAGGAAGAACTATAGGGTCAAATCAAAGGAAGAGAAGCAAGAAGGTAAGGAAAGTCTAAACGTATTTCAGAAGTGGTCTAAAGGCTTCAAGGATATGTTTAAGTTGGAGCGAAGGGAAGAGAAAGAGCAAGAATTAGAAGAAACAGAGAAACCAGAGAAAAAGAAAAAGAAAGAGGGTAAGGAGCTTAAGAAGACAGCTACCAGCTTTATGAAGATGCTGAGTGGTTTCCTGACACCTATTTTTACCTTTATGGTGAAGATGGGTCTTTTTAAATGGTTGACAGATAAGGAGAATATAAAGAAAGCTCAGAAGGTATTTCAGTTATTTGTATCCATAGGTAAGTTTGTGTTCTGGTTAGCTGGCGGTGTCGTTGGCATGATAGCTGGTGGACTTACTAAGTTATTTGGTACCAATGAGCAAGGTACTAAGAAAGGATTCAGTAGAATATTTGGATTCTTCCAGCTGATGGCAGGATTAGCAGGGTTGAGATACCTGTTAAATCCATTAAAACTATTCACTGACGGTAAGAAGTTAATGGGTCTTTTTAATAAGACCACAGATGCTGAGGTAACATGGAAGAAGCAAGAGCAATGGCGTAAGTTTGGATATAAGGATAAGGAAACTGGTAAGATATACACTGAGCAAGAGTATAAAGCTCAGAAGAAGTCAGTAGAGAGACAACAGAGGAAGTTAAAAGCACAGGGTAAGCATTCACAGGCAAAGAAGGTTGGTGCAGGATTTAACAACAGGGTAAAGAATCCTACCAGATTACAGAAAGGTAAGAACTTCGGTCAGAAGATGATGAAACCTGGTGCACAGAAAGGTCTTGCTGTTGTAGGTGGTATCACTAGAATCGCAGCAGGTATCGCTAGTGGTGAGGATAAGACTGAAGCAATTGGTGCAGGTGTAGGTCAGGCAGCAGGTGGAATGATAGGTGCTGCATTATTGACACCATTCTTAGGACCATTTGGACCTATAGTTGGTAATGCTTTAGGTGGATTCTTAGGAGAGTGGGTAGGTAAGACATTTCTACCAGTTATTAAACCTCTCTTTGAACCTATCAAGAAGATGTTTACTATGTTGTTTTCTGTAGTTAAGGGTATTGCTGAAGAGACAGGTATAACAGAATTCTTTGGTACCTTCTTCCAGTTTGTAGGACAGATGGGTAATGTATTAATGGATGTAGTGGGTTGGTTGATGCCAATCGTCAAGTACTTATTAGGTGGAGTAATAAAGGTATTAGGTAATACTATTGGTTTCATCATCAATGCAGCTAAGAAGATATTTGCATTCATGAGGAATCCCATAGGATTTGCATGGGATGTTATAAGAGGTAGGGATCCAGGTAGGGATGTCCAGATGGATGACCTTGCTAAGAAGGCAGAAGGTGGAAAGGTTATAACTAAGACTATTCATCACAGGAGTAGAGGTGGAATAGTACCCTTCAGGGAACCTGATGTCATTCAGAGAATGAAGGGTGGTGCTGTCCACAATATAACCACTAACCTTACAACAATGGAGTATGCGAAAGGTGGTAAGGTTATCAATAAGTACTTCTGGAAGGCATCTGAGGGTGGTAAGGAACCATCCGAGAAGATGGAGGTACCAAAGTCTATCATTGGATCCTCACTATCAGATGAAGTGCCAATGGCACAGAGGAACGTTGCTCAACCAAATCAACTGAAAGCAATGACTGAAAGTAGAGATGCAGCAATGGCACAGTTTACCCATAAGGCACAGAAAGATGCTGATCTTAAAGATATAGTATTACCACCTAGGACAGTGATGGTTAACACCAAGGTTCCAGTAATAAATAATGTACAGGTAGGTACTAATAGTAGGGCAGTATACACAGTTCCTAGTCCAATGTTTACTTGTTAATAAATGGCAAAAGTAGCAGCTAAAGTAAATAAACCAGCCCTTTATAAGATGATTGCTTATAAGGGTGTTAAAGGTGTACAATCTACATACACACCACTTACTGCTGCACAGAGATTACCAAAGGTTGAGAAGAGTTTTAATACTGGGTTCTCCAGTGTAATGGCAGGACTTAACTCAATAGGTCAGACTCTTAATAGTATTGCATCTAATACACAAACTACATTAGAGACATGGCGTGATAATATTAGAGAGCAGATAGCAAATAATGCTGCATTAGTTAAACAAGAAGAGAAAGAAGAGAAGTTAGAGAAGAAGAGAGTTAAGGCGAAGGAGAAGCAACAGAAGGATCAGAGAAAACTTAAGGCGAGGGATAAGACGGAGAAGAAGTTAGAGAAGAAAAAGAAGAAGAAAGGAATAGGTGAGAGTATTATTGAGAAGACTAAAGAAACTGGTGGAGGACTTCTTGCATCTCTTCAAAGTCTTCTAAAGACTCTTATCACATATAAGATATTTGAATGGATTGCTAAGAATCCCAAGGCAGTGCAGACTTTTGCTGTTACATTAGCAAACATAGGTAAGTTTGTATTCAATGTAGTAGGTACCCTTGCAGGTCTAACCTTAGATGGACTCACTGAATTCCTAGAGAACCCCATAAGTCTGAAAGGTTTCTTTGGTATCTTTAAGTTTCTTCTTGGTGCAGTGCCATTATTTGGTACCTTCTTATTCTTAAAGAATCCTAAGTTAATGATTAAGACTATCGGTATGGTAGTCAAAGGATTACTGGGAGGTCTTAAGAGATTATTTGGACTGTCTAGTAAGGCAGACAAGTTAAAGGCACTTAAACTTAAGAAGATAGGTGGTCAGAAAGGTAACTTCTTCTCTAGTAAGTTAGGTAAATTTGCTGTTGCTGGTGGAACAGGTGTTGCTGCTGCTATGGCAGTGTCAGCTTCTGGTGGTAGTGCTGCTGAAGCAGGTGGTGCAGGTGTAGGTGCTGCTGGCGGTCAGATGCTTGGTGCTAAACTAGGATCAATGTCTGGTATTCCAGGTATGGGTGCTGTTGGTGGTGCACTTGGTGGATTAGCAGGTGGTAAGATAGGTCAGGCAGTTGGAGGTTTAATAGAACCTATTGTAGAACCTATCAGTAAATTCTTTAAACAGATACAGACTGTATTTGGTGGTGTAATAGAGTCTATCAAGGAACCATTAGAGGAGTTCTTTACTACTCTTGGTGCATTCATGAGTAAGATTCTTGAGGTTGTAGAGCCACACCTACCATTGATAACCAAGATTATAAGCACAGGTATTCAAGTAATATTTGCACCTTTATTCTTAGGTATTAAAGCATTAACTGCTGTCCTTAAACTATTCACAGGTGGAGATAAGAAAGAAGCTGTGGGAGATAAACCTAAAGGTAAGATGGATGGTGGTAAGGTACCACCTCTTGCTAAGGGTGGTTGGATAAGTGGACCTCAGTCTGGGTACCCTGTGTCTGTTGATGGTGGAAATTCCATATCGTTTATCGGTCATGGAACTGAATGGGTAGGCAAGAAGAAGGCATCGGGTGGTGCATTTGTGGTACCATTTGATACTCCTGCAACTAAGAGTAATAAGAGTCTAACTACTAGAAGATATAAGGAGGCAGAGAGAGGTGGATATACTTTACCAACTTATGCATGGGGTGGTCAGTGGTTAAAGGATAGATTTAATGAGCATCCAGCAGTAAGATTAGCTAAGTTTACTGGTAAGCATCTTAGTGCTAAAGATGATGAAGGCAAACCAACTGGTGTAGCAAGATGGTTAGCTGGTGCTGCTGATACTGCTACTGGTGGTGCGTTTGATTTTGATAAGCGTGGTAGTATGCTTGATGGTGCAACAAGATTGAAAGATAATGTTGGTTCTAAGATAGAAGAAGCAAAACAGAAGGAGACAGAGAGAAGACATAAGAAATTACAAGAGCAGTTAGAGGGTGGTACTACTACAGTTATAGAGCAAGAGGCACCAGCTCTACAGATGGGTAGTGGTATGGCAGAAGACAATCCTATTGTCGTACCAGGTGATCATCACCTAGATGCTGACAAGTATATACAACCTAAGTATGGTCTTGTCGCTGAATTTTTAACAGATCCTGTGGAGTTTATGTAAATGGCAATAGCAAAGTTTATAGATGACATAACAGAATCTTGGAAGACTATTAAATATGGTATCTCACAAGATATGAATCAGTCTGGTGATAATGCCAGAGAGTTTCATATTAAGAAGTTATTGTTGAAGACAGCAGATGGTAAGAAGACATATAATATAGAGGATATGATACTTGATTTCCAGTATCACGAATCTATTGAGTCTTCCTTTATAAGATGTGATATTAGTATCCTTGATGCTATTGACTTCAATCTACAAATATTTGGTGGTGAGGAAGTAGAGATACAACTATCTACATCAACTGCATTTAATGGAGAAGATTTACATACTAAACTTAAGGTATATAAGATTGGTAGTATATCTAAGACTGAGAGAGGACAGTTATATATCCTACATTGTGTATCTCCAGAGATGTATCATGATGAGAGTAATAAAGTATTCAAATGTTTTGGACCAGGTGAAAAGTCTAAGGATGTAGATAACGTACCCAAGCATATCTGTACAGAGTACCTTAAGTGTAAGGGTGGTAAGAAAGTTAATCAGAATAATTTTGAAAATCACTCCAAATATACTTTCATAGCATGTAGTTGGAAACCTACTGATGCTATAGCATTCTTATCTGATAAGGTAACTAGATTGACAGACAGTAAAGCAGATAAGAAACAGTCAGGATTCTTATTCTGGGAGAATAGGAATGGGTTTAACTTTAGATCTATTGATAGTATTGCAGGAGGAGAAGCAACACAGAATGGTGTTTACACATATACCTATGTGCAGGGTGCTCAAGAAGGTGTCAATAAGTATTATTCTATTGAATCATTAACATACCCTGATAAGGCAAACCATCTTGCTAACATGAGGATGGGTACCTATAAGACTTCTGCTATTGGTATATCATTAGCATCACAGAAAGATAGTTTTGCTCCTGTATCTGGATCTAAAGATGAAACATCAGATGAAGTAGATGATGGATCAATAACATCTGAAGGTGGTGTGACGAAAGGAGATGGGTTATCAGATAAACCAGGTGGTACTATTAGTGATCTTAAAGTACTAGATTTCCATGCAGTATTTGGGAAGGCAACTACACTGGAAAAGAATCCACCATTCCCAATTCCAGAGTTCTTTGACATGAAGAAAGCAAAGCCTACTAGGATGAAGATAAGATGTTTACCTGGAATGAAGAATCAAACCAGTACTGGAAATGTGAATAACGGAACAAATCCTAACGTAGATACCATGGCTGTTGCACAATATGCTTCGGCAAGGTATAATCTATTTAAGGCAATTAAATTAGATATAACGATTCCTGGTAATAGTGCACTCACAGCAGGTAATCTAATTAAAATTCAGATCCCATCTTCTAGGGAAGAGGGTGAGAATGTAGAGTTAGATTTCAGGTTTAGTGGTAAATATATTATTGCAGGATTAACACATATCTACAAGAAGACAGGTATGACTACAAAATTATACCTAGTAAGAGACTCGGTGCCTAAATAACTATACTCTCTACAGAGACAACCATGACAACTATAGAAGACCATATTAAAAAAGATAAAGAGATCATTGATGATCCACTAGCAAATCCTGCTGCTCGCAGACATGCTAAAGAGGAGTTGCATGACCTCATAGAATATGAAGAGCATCATCATGACGAGATTGTAGCAGGTGATCACCACGATCCAAATGCACTTGAATTGTTTTGTGACCAACATCCAGATGAGCCAGAATGCTTAGTATATGACGATTGATTTATGGTTCCCAACCGCAATATATCATGAAGATTTAAACCCCTCAGAGAATACTCAGAAGCATATGATTGAGTATTTCGAGGGGATTTATTCTGATAATTTACCTGTCATACAGGAAAATTACATCTACTCAGGTGACAACTATGGGAACTATAGTTTGTTTAATGATATAAGATTCTCTTGGTTAAACATGCAGGTTGCTTTTCATTGTGAGCAATTTCTGCAAAAGTTTGCAGTTGATACAGATAAAATTAAATTATATGCATCAAAGGCATGGCCTGTTATACTAGAGAAAGGTGGTAAGGTTAATAGACATACTCATCCTAATTCAGTGTTGAGTGTAGTATATTATCCTAAGACAGGTAATGTAATGACTGGTGGACATCTTAAATTTCATTCACCACACGCTAATAATCTACCTATACATGTAGAAGAATATAATGATCTGAATTATATGGATACAAAGTATGTCCCAATGGAGAATAGAGTATTCATATTCCCTTCCCCATTAGAGCATGAAGTTGAAACATATCATGGTAGTACTTCACGCTATTCTGTATCTTATGATATAATGGTGACATCAGATCCTGATAAGAGTAACAATGAATTTGCTCTTATAGACCCATCTAATTGGAAATCTATTGGTTATGCTGTTTAACGAAGTAGTAGGACATTACAGAAATAGAGATCAAGCATTTTCTAATCCTTCTACGTGGCCTCAAATTGATATAAGAATAACTGAACCTAGTTATGGTATAATATTAGCAAAGTCTTGGTACAAGTATAAGGGTGAAGCTGATCCGTATAATTATATTCAATACGATTGGGCAAGGATGGATGAAAATATTGTCTATACTAAAACTACTAATGTTATCACTAATACTCCTTCCTGTCCTTTCATTTGGCACTGGGATGGATCTTGGTGGAATGGGACTCTTGATGGAGAATGTATCCAAGGTAACACGAGGATGGTCTCAAAGATAAGATTTAATGGTGCAGAGTATCGTGCTATTGATACTGGATATGATTTAGAGACTGGTGAGTTTAGATGGGGTAAAGAAGAAAAGGAAGGTGAATTTCGTTTTAAATTATTATGAATCTTGTACAAGTAAAAGGACCAGTAAAGGTAGTAGATGGTTTATTAGATCCATATGAATATAATCTACTAAAGAAAATGATTCTTGATGACCATGATTTCCCATGGTACTGGAGAAACCAAGTCCTCTTTGAAAGTTATGAGGAAGGTGATAGTTATATGTGTAGAGATCTGGAAAATTGGCAGCTATGTCATTGGTTTTATAAAGATGGTGCACCTAGGAGTGATCACTTTGATAATATAGTACCTATACTTGATAAGTTAAACATAGGTGCTCTCATAAAGATCAAAGCAAACTTAAATCCTATGAGTCCAGAGATTGTAGAGCATGGGTTTCATTACGATCAGGATTGGAAGAATACTAAGACATGTGTATACTATGTAAATGATAATAATGGATTCACATTATTTGAGGATGGTACTAAAGTATACAGTAAAGCTAATAGGGCAGTAATATTTGATGGTAAGACATCTCATTGTGGATCTACATGCACTGATGAGAAGAGAAGAATAGTCATCAACTTAAATTACTATCCAATAGAGAGATAAATAAAAGAAAACTATAACGATGGCAGTACGTACTGATTATCTCGGTAGAGATGGATATACTTGGTGGGTAGGAGAGGTCGAGGACATTAAAGACCCCTCTGAAATTGGTCGTGTCAAGGTACGTATACTTGGTTGGTATACTGGTAACTCAGAAGGTAATGCATATCTAAAGGAAGTCCCAACAGAAGTACTTCCTTGGGCTACAGTGCTACTACCAACTGACCAACCCCAGATTAAATCAGCAGGTACAAAGACACAACTACAATGTGGAGCATGGGTGTTAGGTTTCTTCCTTGATGGTGAAGAAGCACAGTTACCTTGTGTACTTGGAGCATTCAGAGGATTTCAACAACAGGATCCTAAAGCAACAACAACTCTTGCTGATCCAACTGTCGCTAAAGAATTAGCCACTGAGACTCCACAACAACAGACACTTGCTGGTACAGAGGCAAGGGATGGCAACCCAATGCCATCAACACCATTGACACCTGCTACACCTGATGGTGCTACTGAAGAAGCTAGAGGTGGTGGTGTTAATATTGCTGAAGTAACTGTTGATGGTAACGCAGTAACTAACCCTATTAAACCAGGTATTCAAGCACAATCTATTGCTGATGGTGTTGCTGGTCCTGCTGGTAATGGATTTGAAAAAGATCTAACTAGGATGCTTACTGAGTTAGGACAGATGGCATCATCTATGGCTTCTGGACCTGGTGGATTTGTTTCTGTTATCACTGGTAATAAGATGGCAGGAGACAAGGTGAGAGAGCACCTTGGTAAGGTAATGAACTTCCTGTCTAGTGGTATTGCAGGTATTCTTGCACCTCTGAAAGAGATGTTAGCGAAGTTAATCGCTGAGGTTGTAGGAATGTTGGTTAAGATTATATCTTCATTCGTACCACTTATAGTTGTTAACCTATTGATGACATTCTTAGAGCAGATCTTTGCTCTCTTCTGTGCTAAGACACCAATGTGGTTAGGACTGGTGAAAGGAGCACTGAGTGACACGGCAAACTTTGCTAACCAAATGGCGAGCCTTGCTGTAGATAAGATAGCTACGTCTAAAATAGGTAAGACTATTGATTCTGCTGTTAAAGGTTTAAGCAACCGTATCCTTAAAGGTATTACCTCTGCAATGCAAAGAGTTAAGAGTGTTGCTGGTGATGTGATTTCTGCTGTTAGCACTGCTAAGGGTATGCTTAGTAAGGCAAAGGCATTAGGTGATACAGTACAACAAATATTTGAGTTTGACTTTACCTCACTAGACTGGGGTAGTTTGATGCAGATTCTTCTTGCTATTCTTGGAGCATTATTTAAGAAGAGTTGTAACAGGAAGATAAAACGTCCGAAGTCTAAATCGTGGTTCCCTCTGATAGGTACCACGGAATGTGAAAACATAGAGGATGCTATTAAAGGCACACCATACGAGAATGTAGATGATCTTTATAATAAAGGTACATCAACCATGAATATGGCAGTGGATAAGGAGGCAGTTGGTAGTTATATTGACCAGTCATTTGTGGATATTAATCCCTATCTACTACAGAACTACAGTGGATTAAATGGCACAAGAATTATAGATGATGCTACGCCAGGTAAAGAGAAGAGAATGGTTACTGGACCTGGTGGTGTCAGTAGTTTTGAAGATAAGTTTGGTAACATACACTATAACATACCAAATAATCAGACTAAGATCATTGCTAAGGACAAGTGTGAAACTATTAAAGGTAACTATGCTATAACTGTTGAGGGTGACTTAACTCTTAAGGTTATGAAGAACATGCACTTTGAGGTAGGTGGATCATGGAATACACACGTATCTCAAGGACCACAGTCAGAGGCAGAAGGATCGTCATCCACACCTGATACTACTGGTGAGGGTGGAGCAATGAAAAATGTAGATACTAATGTTACTCAAGATAGGGTATCTGCTGATGTTATTAGTCAGTCACAGAATTTAGATAGTGTTACTGATTCTAGTGAATCATATGTTGCTGCTGCTGAACAATCATTATATAAGAGAATAGACAGAAGGATGAAGAAGTTGGAGGATGAAAACATCGGTGGTTTCTATCCTGTATCTGAAATACCTTACGCACCAGGATCTGATCACATGGGTAGGACTGCATTTGGTCCTCAGTTAACAGGAACTTTACAAGATACAACAGAGCAGAAATCATCTGCTAGATTTGAGGGTGACCGTGATGTTGCTATTGCAGGTGAATATAAATTCCAGTCAGCAAAAGCAAGTTTTGCTGGTATTGAGTCGATGCAGATCAACGCTCAGAATGTTAAGATAGAAGGTAATACTATTGAAAACATTGCTGACGGTGAAATAATCAACCAGGCCAACTGGATATCATCATTCTTAAACTCAGGTAGATTTGAGTTTATTGCTTTGTTTAATATGGCAGCGACATCCTTAACAGGTCAGTTTACTATGTGTAAGGGTGCTATTGTTGATATCACCACAGACTTACCATTCCCAGGCGTTGCACCACCTACACAGGTTAGAATATCAGTAGGTCAGCAGATGCCTAGTAGTATGGCAGACATACTAGCAGGTTCACAGAACTCATTCCATGCTACCTTTATTTCAGCACCCACTGGTGTTATTGCTGAGTTTGTGCCACAAGGTGCCATTATTAACCAATGTAACAATGGTCTAGGAGCATACGTGGTCAACAACGGTTACATGGCAGTCGGTTGTGCAGCTGGACCTTGTCAGGTCTTTGGGTTGCCAGTTTTGCTGAACTAGTGTATAATATATCCAGTGACCCATCCGATATGGCAGACGTAACAGGAGACACAGACACATACCTAGAGCATATCTGGGTTGATGTAAAGAAAAGAGAAGTAAAGATCATGGACAATGAAGGATATGATGAGATAGTGACGTGGGAGTTTAGTAGTGACGGTGTGGATGGGTTCACTGAAACTTTACAGCACTTCAAGAGACTGGTACCAGATGACATGATTACATACTTATGAATATCATTCAACTATCACAGGCAGAGTTACAAGATAACCTGCCTTTCTCGCTAAGTCTGGTAGAGAAAGGACACACCTTAAAAGTAACAACTGATAAGGGTATTGTCTGTATTATCTCACCAGTAGCATCAGTTGCTGAGGATCCACAAGAACCTGAGCTAAATATTCCAAACCCTGATGAGTTCGTTCCAGATCCAGTGGGAACACGAGCATTTGTAGACGGAGCTATGAGGGAAATGACTAACGGTTTCTGACATGAAAGGACGTATCACACGCAGTTATTGCTACTTAGATGGTAAGATAGTTGATATGTGGTATATTCAAGGGATTCCTTTTACATTTGAGGAGTTACCTCAACCAATGCAAGAGGTTGAAGATGTTGAGCAAGAGGCAGCAGATGCCATTGGATATTCCATGTCAGATATGATGAGATGGTCTGACTATTTGATAGCAGAAGAATGTCACCCACTACTGTTTACAGTAGATGAATTTATTGAAAACTACGAGGAAGTTCCTGAATGAAGATTTTTTTAGATACTGCTGATGTCCCAACCATTCTCAAACATTTTGAGACTGGTTTGATTGATGGTATCACAACTAATCCATCTCTTATTAAGAAGAGTGGTAGAGATCCGTTGGATGTCTATCGTGAGTTAATGATTGCTGGTGTCCCTGACATTAGCATGGAAGTCGTAGAAGACATGGAGTTTGAAGCAAGGAGACTTGCTGCTGAGTTTGGTGATGTTTGTACTGTTAAGGTACCATGCACACCTGAAGGACTCAAAGTTTGTAAACAATTATCAGATGATGGAGTTAGAGTAAATGTTACGCTTATATTCAATGCTGCTCAGGCTATCCTATCTGCAAAGGCAGGTGCTACGTACGTCAGTCCTTTTATTGGGAGGTTGGACGATAATAGCGTTGCTGGGTTGGAGGTTATCCGATCTATAAGTGAAGTGTTTAGAGTGCAGCAAGTTAAGAAGACACAGATACTTGCTGCATCTATTCGTGATGTATATAAAGTCAGTAGAGCATTCTGGAATGGTGCACACATAGTTACCATGCCACCTAAAATATTTGAAGGAATGTATAATCATATCCTTACAGATAAAGGACTAGAAATTTTTGATAAGGATTATCAAGAGTCTAAGAAGTCCGTATTTAATCCACCGAAATTCGCAACAACAAAACATGTTAAACAAGATCTTGATTCTCTGTAGTTTCCCCCTTCTCTTAATGGGGTGTGGACTCGGAATGAATAATGGAGGAGGTGGATCCTTTGGATCTGGGTTCAATCCCACATTTCCTGGTGTAGCAGATGAATACACTTGCGAGTCAGCAGGTGAAAATGCAGCAGCATACTATGCTACTGGTGAACATCCAAACCTATCAGATTGTTAATGACCCCTACGCATTTACCATGTTGGACCCAAGTGGACATCCACTGGGATCATATTATTGAAAAGATAAATGGTGATGTAAAGTCTGGACAGTGGGGTTATTCTAATGAGAAGACTCCAGATGAAATACTTCCTACAGTAATATTAGAGGGTGATACGTTACCCTCTTCTTTTGTGCCTGTAGCTGAGAAGGTATACCATGAGTTTGGATTTGGTTTACTAGATACCTATGTGTCATTCACACCACAGTCGAAGACACTAGGTAGACATTGTGATCATCAAGATGTATTCATAGTTGGTGCGATAGGTGCCACTAAGTATAGATTTGACGACGGCAAACTACACACCATATGGCCAGGATGTGGTATATACATACCTGCTGGTGTTTATCACGAACCTATCAGTTGTACACCAAGAGCAATTTTAAGTTTTTCCGATGGATGAAATCGAATGGAATTATGAAGATTTGAAGAAGGCACTGCTTGACAGTGCGTCAGATTATGATAGAATAGTTAAAAATATGAATCAAGATGACTCTAAATTCAGAGAAGAGGAGAGCCCAAGTGAAGAGTAGATTTTATTATCTCTTCTGGGGCATTGCTACGTTTTCAGTAGTTGCTGGTCAAGTATATGTTGGTAGTGGTTACCGAGGTTATGCTAAATCACTCAATAGACTATTTGATACCATTGAAGTAGAAGTAAATGCACCCAGATTTTATTGAAGTATATCCAGATCTTTTATCTGTAAATAAATGTAATACTATTATTGAAGGGATGGATAAGATCCTTGATAATAGGGTAACTCCATATATGCAGAAGCATAGTGTTGCAGATAGTAGAGTTGATGAAGCATTGTTTGCCGAGCATGATTTTCAAGATGCTCATGCAATGGTTAATGATACAATATCCAGAGCGATTGAGTTATATGTTGAGAAATATAGTATTATTGACACTAGAAATTCAAGAGTTATATACCCATTCTCCACATGGAGTGTGAAATTGCAGAAAACACCTATAGGAGGTGGATTTCATAGTTGGCATTCTGAAGTTGCTGGTAATAATGATACTGATCGTGTACTTGCTTGGACATTATATTTGAATAGCTTTGAAGGTGAAGCAGAAACAGAATTTTTAATGCAGCATAGGAGGATAAATCCTGTTGCAGGTAGTGTTGGCATATGGCCATCAGCATGGACTCATACCCATAGAGGTAATCCACCATATAGTAAGAATAAGTATATTGCTACTGGGTGGTTTTCATTTACTGGTGAAAAATTCGCATAAAAATACCCCCTAAATGGGGGTAAGTATTATGCATAACGGTGATCGCTGTTGCATAGGGAAAAAGATAAAAACACTCCAGAGTTAGCAGAGCAAATGTCTACAGAGTCTTTCTTGCTCATGGCTGTCACTTTCAATAAGACAAGAGAAATAATCATCTATTAATTCATCTTGTGGTGTGTTTAAGCAACGGTCTGAAGAGTGCTTCCACTCAGCTAATTGATTTGACGATCTAAGGTTATGCATAGTACTTGAATAAGGGGTAAATAACAAAGTAAATTTTCACTTCATCTTTTGTTTTCCTAATTCTACCACTATTTATGTCTTGGTATCAACAAATACTAAATAAAAGATACAAAAATATATGCCTACGAGATTATACCTAGTTGAAAAGGGTAGCCCATAAGTCGTATAAATAAAACTAGTCATAATTGTGTTGAAATTTCGTGGCAACTAAACGGATATCCCAGTTAGAAACAATAGCAGATGCTCTAGTAACTGGTGAAGCCATTCTGCCCATTGTTATTTCTGACCCACTAATACCTAATAGAAAAGCAAAGGTAAATCAACTTTTTCGTGGACTTAGTGCAGGAACAGCAACGGAACCAGGATTAGCTTTTGACTTGGACAGGGACACTGGAATCTACCAAGGTGCGGTAGATGAGATAGGTCTCAGTTTCGGTTCTGCAGCTCTCTACAATAGTAGAAGATCTAATACTGATGGATCATCGACTCTTATTATAAGAGCGATTGATAGTGCATCAGCGACATCTAGTATTGAAATTACCCCACAGGGTAGTGGATATATGACTGTCAATGGTAATTTTACACAGACTGACACACAGTTCTATCTTGCAGGTGATCAAAACCCTGCTAAGAGAGCACATTTCAACGTAGATACTATCAGTACACAGTCAGGTACACGTCGTTTCGACTTACCTAACATCGGTACCTCTACTAGTACTACTATAGTTGCTAATGACACATTTCAGACTCTAACTAATAAGACTATTCTTGTTAAGGACTCTGAGCTACAGATCACTGGATCTACTGATACATCAAAGATTGCTAAGTTTGAAACTGATGCTTGGGAAGCACCAGGTGCACATACTTACAAATTACCTGATTTTGGTGCTGCTAATACTCAGTCTACGCTATTAGACGATATTACAGAGCAGAATGTATTCAATAAGAATATGGTTAATCCCACATTCTCGAATACTCCATCAAATGATGAGAATAACCCTACAAAATATGTTATTTTTGATTCATCACAATTAACTCAGGATCGCACAGTTATATGGCCCGACCTTAACATTAAGGTAGTTGGTGAAGCATCAGCCCAGACAATAGCCAACAAGGTCTACAAAGGAGCAGTATTCTGTGACACTGATGTCACGGATGGTGAGGGAAGAAAGATACAGTTTGACTTATCCAATATAGAGGATAACCAATCTTATACCTATAGTTTCCCTGACAATGATCCGACAGCACCATTGAATAATGGATCTGATTCAAACATGCTAGTTTCAGAGAAGAAGACTCAAACTCTGGTCAACAAAACACTGGAATTAGCTAAGATAAATAATCCAGATAACCTCAATGGTATAGTAACCCTTGATGTATCAAATATTTCGGAAAATGTGAGTATACAATTCCCGAATGCCGATGCAACTCTACTTTCAACAAACAACATTAGTGATGTTGCAATTAGTTTCGGTGGAGCACTAGCAGCACCTGTATTGGGTGGACAAATTAGACTACAACAACATTTCATGTCTGGATGGTAATTAACAAATGACAGCAGGAAGATTAGCCGCCAGTAAGCCTGGGGCAACAACAAATACGGTGCTCTACAGGACACCTATCGATAGAAGTGCAAGCACAGTTTTAAATGTTTGTAACCAATCAGGTAGTGGTATCTCTTATAGGGCTGCACTTCGTGACTACGAGCAAGTGCTACATCTGGATGGACTGAATTCATCAGGATATAAGTTTGCTAAGGGCAATCCAATTACAGGGTATAGAGTAACATTAAACCCAGGATTCCAAGACGCAGCAGCGATTCCAGGTACAACATTTACAACTACTAATGGTGCTACTGCTACTATTTTAGATGTATTTAAACCAACCTCAGAGGTGGTTTACTATACACAAGTAAAACCAATTAGTAACATCGCTATTGATGGTGACCAGATTGCTGGTACTCTTCAGAATGGTGAGACACTTACTGGATCTGTTTCTGGATTTACTGCAACATTCCGAGGAATGAATGCTACTACTGGTCTTTGGACACAGTTTGCAGATATTGCTAGTGGTGCAACTCAGGTGCAAGTCTCTAGGACTACTGGTCTTGCAGATGGTATGACTATTACTGGAGTTGGTACTGATTCAGTTACCTTGTTAGGTGGTGAGGTAATGACCATCAACTCTTCTGGTATCAACACTACAACTAATCAGTTAACGTTAACACGAGGACAATTAGGTTCAACTGCTGCTGCTATTCCTGCTGGTAGTGCAGTTAACGCTTGGTCTGCTTCTGCTACTGTTACAACGATTGCTGAGGGTGCTACTTATGTTACTGGTGACACAACTCTAACTGTTGCTAACTCTACTGGATTTACCACTGGTGGTATTGTTCAGATTGATAATGAGTTAGTTAGTGTTACTGAGGTTAATGGTAACGATATTACTGTTGTAAGAGCACGTTATGGTACAACTGACGTTGACCACAATGATGGTGTTAGCGTAACACTACTAACAGATAATGGAATTTACTTACTTAACTACTTTAGTGAAGGTGAGACAGTAACTGGATCAGCATCTAACGCTACTGCATTACTTAACTTTCCTACTAACCTAGCAGCATCGATTAGTAGTAAGTATATCATTTCTGAAACTGGTGTTTCAGCAACAGACCATTCGATACTTACTATTGCTCAGTTTGATGTCAATAGGACGTATAAATTCGATCTGGTAGATTCTAGTAACACTAACTATCCTTTGAAATTCTCAGCAGATTCTGCTGAAGGTACTAACGGAGCAGGTACTGAATATACTGCTGGAGTTAGTAAGGTAGGTACTGCTGGTCAGGCAGGAGCATACAGTTCTATTGATGTTACTCCTGATACTCAGACTGCGTTATTTGCATATGCAGATGGCACACCTACTGGAGAGACACAGGGTGTTGGTTTCGGTATTAGTATTATTGACAACCCATCCTACACAGACATATACATCTATGATGTTGGAGGTGAGACATTAGCTGCTGCTGATACATTCCTTATCAATGATGTTACTCAGACTGTGCAGAATTCTGGTATTACAGTTGGACCTTTTGGATATGTCCAAGACTATGATGCAGCATTATGTCATTTGAAGGTTACCATAGGAGAAGGATCACAAGCATTCGCTGCTAATGATGCTTTCTATGATTCACCTACATTGAATAATGGCACACGTCAGATGACAACAATTAGGACTGGTAAAGCATTGTCATTAGGATCTCCTAGTGCTGCTGATGCATCTCGTAGTGCTGGTACTTACACCAACATTTCACCTAACTCAACAGGTGGATCTGGAGACCTAGCAACTACTAAAGTTACTGTGGTGGTTGATGGATCAGGTGCAGCGACTATAACACTATTGAATGGTGGATATGGTCATGCTGGATCCGATACCTTGACAATTAATGATGCTCAACTCGGTGGTGGAGGTGGTGCTAACTTAACAGTTGATGTTAGTACAATTAGCACAGGTATACACACGGATCAAACCGCAGTTTATTCTGATTCAGATTATATTTACTATGGTAAAGCAATTGCTGCAAATGTGACAGATAAGAATAGTTCACTTCTAGTAGGTCCAGGTCAAAACGTACTAGTATATTCCTCTGCTGGTGACATTAGTTATCAACTGAATGGCTTTGAAGCACCTTCAGATGACTACACAGTAGTCAATATGACCAAAATAGCAACAGGTGGATAAGCCACTACTAAATATTAGGTAAGGTTTTAAAATAAATGGCACTTACTCGTCTTAAAAATATCATCACGTCAAGGACTGGTCGTATTATATACGTCAACCCTGACGACTTTGATGCATCGGATGCTTATGATAACCGAGGTAACTCTGCATTGCGTCCTTTTAAGACGTTACAACGTGCATTCTTAGAGGTAGCAAGATTTTCATATAGAGTTGGTCTTTCAAACGACGAATTCGACGCATTCTCCATATATCTCTACCCATCTGAATATGTGGTAGATAACAGACCTGGTATAGCAGACTATAACCAGATTCAACCATTTAATGAGAATACAAACTTTGATCTCACCTCAGCATCTAACGAGCTTTATAAGTTTAACTCAACTCGTGGTGGCATTATCGCACCAAGGGGTGTGTCTGTTATTGGATCTGACCTAAGAAGAACTAAGATTGTACCTAAGTATGTACCGTATCCAACAGTACAAGGATCACTAGGAATAACTGCTGCTAACGAACCAGTCCCTGCTGGTATATTCAAACTAACTGGTGGATGTTACTTCTGGCAGATGTCATTCTTTGATGGTGACAATACTGGAGTATACTATCGTGATGACTTAGCACAGATTGCACCAAACTTCTCACACCACAAGATTACTTGTTTTGAGTTTGCTAACGTAGAAGATCTAGAGTTATATTATCAGAAGATATCAAAAGGTTACGCTGTTATTCCTGATACCTCTGGTATAACTGCTCAAGACCAAATGCAGGTAAGGGTTGAGGAAAACAGAATTGTAGGTCCGATTTCTGATGAATTCGCTGTATCACAGATCATAAGAAATGGACAAACCGCCACAGCATTCACAGTGGATGAACTCGGTAACCCGAAGAATCATGGGTTCTCCGTGGGTGTCGCTGTTAATATATCTGGTGTTACTGGTCCTACTGACCAAGACGCTCTCCTCTATAATGGTAGTTTCTTGGTAACCAGTGCACAAGGTAACCAATTTACTTACCAGATGTCTGCTGAGCCATCAGGTAACGCACTAGGTAGCAACGTACTAGTCAAGGTCGAGATTGATACAGTTGACTCTGCTTCACCATATGTCTTTAACTGCTCTCTAAGATCAGTTTGGGGTATCAATGGTATGGCTGCTGATGGTAGTCAAGCAACAGGTTTCAAGTCAATGGTTGTTGCCCAGTTTACAGGTATATCGCTTCAGAAAGATGACAGAGCGTTCGTACTTTATAACCAAACTACTGGAGCGTATGAACCGCAAGCTGCGGGTTCTGGTGCTCACATTAATGGACTCGCCAAATATAGAAAAGGTTGGCGACACAGACACATTTACGCAGCAAACGACGCATTCATCCAAGTCGTTTCCGTCTTCGCAGTTGGATTTGGAGACCATTTCTTCGCTGACAGTGGAGGAGACCTCTCGATTACCAACTCGAACTCAAACTTTGGTAACACTTCTCTTAGATCTAAAGGATTTAAGGCATCAGCATTTACGAAAGATAAAGCAGGGCAAGTTACACATGTAATACCACCTAAGTCTCTATCAGATATTTCTGAGATCTCAATTAACTGGGTCACTATCGATATTACTAAAACACGAAGTGTTGCAGACCCGACAAAATTATTCTTATATGGTTACACAGTAGAAGGTGGCAAACCACCAGCAAAAGTCCAAGGATATACTATTGGTGCTAGACGTGATGACGTTAACACTCCAGATCGCCTATATGTGCTCTTGGTTGCCAGTGGTGCATCAGAACCTACTACACACTATGCTGACGTATCACCTAGTGGTACTGATGTAACAGGTACTAAAGCAGGTGATGATGAGTCACCACTCAAGTGGGATAGTGTTAACAATCAGTGGTATATTCAGGTGGATGGATCCGCTAATACCATATACACAACACTACAAGCGAATAGCACATATCAGAATTTAGGATTCACACCGACAACATTTATCAGAAGGGTACCCGATGCTAGAAACTTGGTTGATAGGATTTACAGGTACCGCTATGTATTGGACAAGGATGCCTTCCCCGTTCCTAGAGCACCTATTACAGGTTTCGTACTACAACCACGAAGTAGTGAAACCAATAGTCCAGCATTTGCCAAAGCTTATTACATATATGCTGTAGAGACATTCCAGACATTCGTCAAGGGTGTTACTGACGGTGTATATTATCTGACGTTATTGAATGCTTCAGTAGCACCATCAACGTCTAACTTTAATGACTTCGCATTCTCTCAAGCAGTTGTAGACTTATATCCTGCATTTGATAGAGACAACCCAGTAGCAGATCCAGCAGCAGCAGTATCCATAGCAAGTAATGAAACTCTTGGTGTAGTTACTACTACTGACGGTGCATCTCCTACTCCTAATGAGGATACACAGAGATCTCTTACTAAAGAGACATCACAGTTCTTCTTACTTGAAACAGAGAATAACCTAGGATATAACACTACATCCAACGTATTGAATGGTATTAGTGTTACTGCACGACTAGGTGATGCTGAAGAAAGAAAGATTGCACTTAAACTGAATGCTGACAACTCAGTACAATCTATACTCTGTGAGTTGAGACGTTACTCAATTCTTAGAGCATCAGGTCATACGTTTGAGTATCTTGGATTTGGTCCAGGTAACTACTCAACTGCATTCCCATCTACACAGGTGGAGGTGTTAACACCAGCACAGGTCAGACTATCACAGTCACTTAAAGAATCTGCTGGAGTTGCATACTACTCAGGTGTTAACAGTGATGGTGAGTTATTCGTTGGTAACCAGGTTATTAACCCAGTTACAGGTCAGATTACTAACGAAGATATTGCTCAACTTAACGTGTTGGGTGAGGAAGGTACAACTATTGAGACCTTCAGTGAAGTTGTGCTTACTGATAAACTAACAGTTATTGGTGGTGCATCTAACCAGTTAGAATCTGTATTCTCTGGTCCTGTTACATTCCAGAAGAAAGTAACAGCATCGGATAAGATTCAGTCACTTAATTACACTTACTCTAATGATGATGGTACTGTTTTAAGGAATACATTCCTAGCAGAGGATGATGGTACTGGTAATCCAACAGTATCAGTAGGAGAAGCATTTAACACTGGTGACCTATGTTATAACGTGGACTGGACTCCAGGTACATACTTGGGATGGATATATGATGCAGGTACGTGGTATAAGTTTGGTCTAACTGACACTGCACCTATTACTTCACAGAGGTATGCAGGTGTAACTCATTATGGTATCGGTGAATCACCAGACGCAAGTAATAGAATGAGAATTAGTGGTAACGTAACAGTTACTGGTGATATAGATGTGTCTGGTAAATATGGTTGTGCAGATAAGTATTCACTTGCAACAGGTGTTACTAACGGCAACAATGGTGTCATGTATACAGGTAATGGTGTTACAACATCATTCGCATGTAGTCCTGGACACACTGCTTTTTCAGTATTAGTATTTTTAAATGGTGTCGCTCAGAGACCAGGAACAGATTATACAGTAACAGGTAATGCTGTTGACTTCTCAGTCGGCACAACACCTCAGACTGGTGATAATATACAAATCCGTGAACTCGTTATTTAATCTAAATAGTAATTAAACAGGGTTGATATGTCCACCAAGATAATTGGAAATCAGATTGATGCTTCGACACGTGCCATTATGGAGGCACTACAGGTCACAGAGCAGATCAATTTCCCTGCCTTAAACCAATCAGCAGTAACTGCATTGGGGGCACCAGCATTTGGTACTGTTATATACAACAGCACAGAAGATGCTGCTCAGATTTATAAGCAAGATGCTCAACAGGGTGTTCCTGGTTGGACAACGATAGGTGGAGGTGGTCCTTCAGTTGGTAACAACTCGATCATCAGGACTAACGGTACCCTTATTGAAGAGAATTTAACTATAGGTCCTAGTGCTAATGGTGGTGTAGAATTTACCAACGGTTTTAGTGCAGGTCCTATTACGATTGCGAATGGATATACAGTAACGATTGAGGCAGGAGCATCATGGAACATCATTGGTGGTGATGACCAGATGAACCTTGAGGTTGTTGATATTATATGTGAAGACTTAAGATCAACAGGTATATTACATTTCTCAGAGACCAAGGAAAGCATTAAATATTATCCTAATTACAGTGGTAATATCACACACGACTTTAATGAGCATAATGTTTTATATGTAACGAGAAATGGTGGAGGAGACTGGACTCTATCGATAAACAACGTACCTAATGGTGATGGTCATGGATTCGGTATCACAGTTATATGTGAGGATGCTGGAGCACAAGGATTCCCAACAGCATTAAATATAAATGGTATTGCAACACCTATATCATGGTCAGGTGGTGGTGCACCAAGTCATTCAAGTAAAGTAGGAGTTGTATCCTTCGCACTTATAGACAAAGTACCAGTAGATGCACAAGGAAACGAAGAGTTCGTAGTCCTTGGATCTGGCGGTAACTATGGAGCGTAATTAATTATGGGAAGACCTGGAATGAGTGCTAGATTCGTTGCTACTTCATCAGGACCTGGTGCAGGTGGTGGATCTGGTGGCGGTGGAGGCGGTGGAGGCGGTGGTCTCTACGAATTCGCTGATGGATCAAGTTTTGAATTTAATAATGGTGGGCAAGAAGGACCAGACGGAAGGTCTATAAGTGCTATGAGAAGTTATTATACCAGTAGAAATGGTGGTGATTCATGGGTAAATGATTACTTGAATCAAGGACCATATCAAGGTATACAAGCATGGACAGTTGGTAAGTCAGGGACATATACAGTGAGATGTGCAGGAGCACGAGGTGGTAACGGAAGAAATAGATCACCAGGAAATGGATATACAAAGGAAGCACAATTTAATTTCACTCAAGGTGAAACTATCTACATTGTTGTAGGTCAACGTGGTAATGGTAATGGTAACAACGGTGGCGGTGGCGGTGGATCTTTTTTATACTATAACAGGTCTGCAAACCCTCTAATTGCTGGAGCAGGTGGAGGAGGTGGAGCATATAACTCTGGAAATGGTACTGACGGTAACAGTGGTGAAAGTGGAGATGGTATAGGAAACTGTGGTACCTCTGGTGGATCCAGTGGTGGAAACGGTGGAGATGCCTATGGTGATGGTGGTTCAGGAGGTGGGTGGAATTCCTACGGTAATGCTGGATCAGGTGGTGGTAACACCCAGAACTTTAGAGGAAAGGGTGGTGACTCTGCTGATGGCGGTTATGGCATGGGCGGTTGTGGTCAAGGTGGCGACAACGGTGGAGGTGGCGGTGGAGGATACTCTGGCGGTGGCTCTGGTTGCGATGGTGGTAACGGTTATGGAGGTGGTGGAGGCGGTTCATACGTCTATACATCTTCCTCTTACTATGCAGGTGGTAATAACAACATCGGTGCTAACGGTGGAAATGGTTACGTGAGGGTCACACTAAATTAGTATAAATAATGATAAATAGAAACGTAAGAAGTCTTGAAGTATGGCACAGTTAAATCTGGGAGCTATTAAAGATGTAGGTGGTATTGGAGGTTTTACCTTCACTTCCAGTGGTATTACTGCGAACGGTACATTAACTGTTAATGATATAGAAATCACAGGTAACCTCGCTGGATCTTCTGCTTATATTCTTCCCAACCCATCAGGTCACACTGATGAATACATATCAACCAATGGGTCAGCATTAACTTGGGGCACACTATCATCTGCTTCTGGTGTCAGATCCATGCAAGTCTGGACTAGTAATGGTACATGGTACAAACCATCTGGGGTTGGTACTATAATGATCACTGTTACAGGTGCAGGTGGTGGAGGATCAGGTCACTGTGAATCTGCTGGTGCTGGAGGAACAGCACAACGCCAACTAGAGGTAGCTAATATATCTTCAGTATCAGTTACAGTTGGAAATCCAGGCGGTGGAACAGGTTATTCAGGTTGCGGAGGTAGTGGTAACACTAGTTCTTTTGGAAGTTACTGTAGTGCCTCTGGAGGTTACGGAGCAAATTGTAGACAGCAACACGCTGGTGGTATTGGAGGTAACGGTTCTGGAGGATCGTTAAACATTTATGGTGGTGGAGGAAACGGACACGGATCTCACTACTCATATGGTAACCACTCTGCTGGTGCTAGCTATTGGGGAGGTACTCAACCATCAAGTCACCAACAGAATAACTATGCTCACAGACATCAGTCTCATTGTGCATGGGGAGCAGGTGGTAATGGAGCGAAGCATGGTAATAGAGGTGCACGAGGTCGTGAAGGATTAGTCGTAATTCACGAATACTACGGATAAATAAAGTATGTCAAAGCTAAAAGTATCAGCATTAAAAGATTTAACTGGAGCACAAGGGTTCATGCTTGCTGGTGGTGGTATCACTGCGACTACAACCCTGACGTGCTCTAATTTAGTAATCAATGGTGAGATCCGTGGAGGATCAACATACGTCGTACCTCCTATGGGTGGTAACGAAGGAAAAGCATTAAGATCCACAGGTAGTGGATATGTTTGGTCAGAGATCTCTGCTGGTTCAGGTATGAGATCAATGCAGGTTTGGACATCCAATGGTACGTGGAATAAACCTGATGAAGTAGGTACCATTATCGTAACCGTAGTCGGTGCTGGTGGCGGGGGATCAGGCGAGTGTGAGTCAGGTGGTGCTGGTGGAATGTCAGAAAGAGTTATTGATGTTGCCAACACTAATTCAGTTTCAGTAACAGTAGGTAATCCAGGTGGTGGTACAGGATACTCTGGATGTGGAGGAGGTGGAAACACTTCATCATTCGGTAGTTATTGTAGTGCATCAGGTGGATATGGTGCCAACTGCCGTCAGCAACATGCTGGTGGTATAGGTGGTAATGGATCTGGTGGTAACCTAAATATATACGGTGGTGGTGGTAATGGTCACGGATCTTATTGGTCATTTGGTAACCATACTGCTGGAGCATCATTTGTAGGTGGCACTCAACCTTCGAGTCATCAACAAAATAACTACGCACATAGACACCAATCACATGCTGCTTGGGGTGCTGGAGGCAACGGTGCTGGATACAGTAACCGAGGTGCCAGAGGTCGAGAAGGTATTGTTATCGTTCAGGAGTTCTTCGGATGAGTGTTCTTAAAGTTTCAGGAGTTACAGACCTTGCAGGACTGGGTGGATTTACACTTTCATCTGGTAGTATAATTGCAAACGGTACTCTGAATGTTACCAATATAAACGTTAACGGAAGTATTACAGGATCCTCAAGATTTAATGTCCCTAATTTTTCAGGGCAGTCAGGTCAGTTTTTAAGTAATAATGGTACAAGTCTAACTTGGTCTACTGATATCTCTTCAGGAGGTGGAGGTGGTGCTGGATTTAGATCTATGCAAGTATTCACTTCAAATGGTACATGGAGTAAACCATCAGGTGTTGGAAGTATTCAGGTTGTAGTTGTAGGTGCTGGTGGCGGTGGATCAGGTAAAGGTGAATCTGCTGGTGCTGGTGGTATGTCAAGACGAGTGCTTGACGTACAAAATACATCATCTGTATCGGTTACAGTAGGTAATCCAGGTGGTGGTACTGGTTATTCAGGATGTGGAGGAGGTGGAAACACTTCATCATTTGGATCATACTGCTCTGCATCAGGTGGATATGGTGCTAACTGTAGACAACAACATGCAGGTGGTATTGGTGGTAATGGATCTGGTGGCACCATGAATGCCTATGGCGGTGGTGGCAACGGATATGGTAACTGGTCAACTTATGGTAACCACAATGCTGGTGTATCATATATGGGTGGATCACAACCAAGTGCACACAACCAAGGTAACTATGCTCACAGACATCAATCCCATGCTGCATGGGGTGCTGGTGGTAATGGAGCACAATTTGGTGACCGAGGTGCCAGAGGTCGAGAGGGAGTCGTGGTGGTTTACGAATACTACGGTTAACTAAATAACTAACGAAGGAGAATTAATCTATTATGGCTAAATGGGCTATCGTAAATAAAGAGAATGGTACTCTTACTGATATCGTAGATGATACGGATAAGTTTGAGATATATGATGCTGCGGATGCTGCATTTAAGTGGTGTGAAGTACCAGATGACGCTTCTTATGATCACGCTATGATTAATGGTGTGCTTGTACATAAGAGTGAAAACGAAGATCTACGTGAACTAGCAGTCGTTGACAGAATGCTTGCTTATGGTGAGGTAGGTGCTGAGTTAGACATGATCTATAGAGATCAACTTAATGGTACCACTGAGTTTAGAGATTTTGTTGCTAATGTTAAAGCAACTACAGCTAAACCAAGCACTATTGCTGCATTTGTCCAAGATCCTAAGAAGATCCAACTGGTAGGTCGTGCTGCATGGGATCCCTGGGTTGACAACTGGACACCACCGTAGTAATATAATCACATAAGACCTATATTATGAAGATTGTTATTGTTGGCGGTGGAACCGCTGGTTGGATGACAGCAAGTACCCTAGTTAAGGCATATCCTGACTGGGATATTTCTTTGTACGAAGATAGTAAGACACCCAGTGTAGGTGTAGGTGAATCCACTACACAGTATTTCAGGATATGGACTCACTTCCTTGGATTGAAGGATGAGGAGTGGATGGCAGCGTGTAATGCAACATATAAATGTAGTGTAAGATTTCATAACTTCCATAAGAAAGGTGATGTACCTTGGCAGTATCCATTTGGACCACCAAGGACTGACATATATGATGCAGACTATTGGTTCTATTATGCTAAGAAGAATGGATGGGGTAGAGATAAGTTTGCAAGAGATTATAGTTACTCAGCAGCATGTGTAGAGCAGAATAAACTACCACAGGATTGTGAGTATTGGGATACTAGTAGGTATAGTGGATTCCATTTTGATGCAGTATTATTTGCTGAATGGTTAAGAGATAACTATGCTATGCCACGTGGTGTTAAGCATATTAAAAGGAATTTAAAGAGAAAACCAAAGGCAGATTTAATATTTGATTGTACAGGATTTAAGTCACAGTTTAATGATTCACCTTGGGTGAGTATGAGTGATTACCTACCAAATAATAGTGCAGTAGTAACTAGGATAGGGTATCAGGATAAAGAGAATCAATTAAAACCAACCACTGATTGCGTAGCATTAAATAATGGTTGGTGTTGGAATGTTCCGACGTATGATAGGATAGGCACAGGATATGTTTATTGTGATAAGTTCTGCACGGATGATGAAGCAAGAAATGAGTTTAGAGATTACCTAGCAGCGAATGTAGAGTCAGATGTGGGAGCATATAGTGATAGTATGTTCCGTGTGTTAAAATGGGACACAGGTAGACGTGAAGAATCATGGAATGATAATGTAATATCAATAGGATTATCTGCTGGTTTTATTGAACCATTAGAGTCTAATGGTATACTATCCATACATAATAATCTGTTAGCATTCTTGCGTGTGATGCAAGATAGGACGACAGTCACACAATTTATGAGAGACACCTATAATCTAGAGTGTAATAATAAATTTGATGAGTTTGCATCATTCATTGCTATACATTATTCAATGTCACAACGTACTGATACACCATACTGGAAGCATCTATCAGAGATACGTTATCCTCAAGAGAGACTAATGCTTAGGTTGCCAGAGAACTTCATGGTGCCATCTTATAAGTTTGGAAATCTATATAATTGGGCAGATAATGTCACTGAGGGTGTATTCTATGTTATGGCAGGTCATGGTTGGAATCCATTCTGTGATGAGGTATTCAGTGAAATGGATTTCTGGAGATCAGGAGTTGAAGAAGTATACGAGAAACCATTCGACCTAGATAATTTAAGATCACCTTGGGAATATTATAAGGAGACATTATATGCGAATTGAATCAATATGTATTGTAGGTGGTGGTAGTGCTGGTTGGATGTCAGCAGCATTATTATCTAAAGAGCATCCCGATATTGAAATAGCACTGATTGAATCAGAGAGTGTAAAACCTATAGGTGTGGGTGAGTCAACGTTGGCACATTTTAATAGGTATCTAAAGAGATTAGGTCTAAAAGATAAAGACTGGATGCCATTATGTAATGCTACTTACAAAGCAGGTATAGCATTTAAAAATTTCAGGGAAAATAAAGGAGAGAGATTCCATTATCCATTTGGTGCATTCTTACATGGTGATAATGATGAAAGGACTGGTCCTCATATAATGAGGTTCTTTGAGTTACAGTGCATGTATGGTATTGAAAAATATCCACCAGAGGAATTCTCTACGTTTGTTAATAGACAAACATACCTAGTAGAGAATAATATAATGGTAGATAAAATACCAGATGTAGATGGTGGAGATGGGTATGGATATAATCCAGAGAATGATCTATCATATCATTTGAATGCTGATAAGTTTGGTGAGTATTTAAGAGATAATATTGCGGTACCAAATGGTGTGCATCATATTAAAGGTGATGTCCATAATGTAATTAAGACACCAGATGGTAATATATCTGCTGTCACTACAACTGATGGTGGTGCTATCAGTGCTGATCTATTCATAGATTGCACAGGATTTAGATCACTACTACTTGAGCAACATATGGGTGTGAAGTTTAAACCATTCAATGATATGTTATTCAATGATAGAGCACTAGCAACACACATTGGGTATGATGATATAGAGACACAGATGGAATGTTATACTGACTGTGTTGCGTTATCTAATGGATGGGTATATAATATACCAATGTGGAATAATATAGGTACTGGATACATATACTCCAGTAAATATATTTCTGATGATGAAGCAGAGAAAGAGTTTAGATCATATCTGCCTGAATCTGCCCAGGATTGCCAGTTTAATCCTATTAAGATCAAACATGGTAAGCATGTAAAGGGATGGTGTAAGAATGTAGTTGGTATTGGTTTATCATATGGATTCTTAGAACCATTAGAATCAACAGGATTGATGACGACTCATGAGAATCTACTCATACTTACTGATCTAATACATGGTCGTGGTGGTAGAGTTACTAACCATGAGAGGGAGATTTATAACTATAGTTGTGAGAGACAACTAGAGGCAATGAAGAACTTTGTTACCTTACATTATACTATGAGTTTAAGAGAGGATACAAAGTACTGGATAGATGCAACTGAAAATGTCAAATTCTGGCAAGCATGGGAAGAGGATAATACTGAAGCATGTTTCGCTGGTCTTGCAGACTATAGATCATTAATGGACTACAGTCATAAGAAAATGTTTGACCATAAGGTTATAGGTGAAGGGATGATTTATGTTGCTGCTGGTCAAGGAGTAAGACCATTTACTGAGAACTTATTCTATGAAAGAGCAGATGAAGATAGATTAAATGCTGTTAAACAGTATCATCAAGACTTTCAACAAGATAAGAAATTTATGCTAGAATGGGTGAAGAATCAACCATCACACTATCAATATCTCAAGGATAACATATATGTTTAATTTATTTAAAAAGAAGAAGAAGTGGATTAGATTCTACTCATTACATGAGGGTGTTGCTCAGATGAACCCTTGGGTACCTGCTAAGACTCTTAAGAGGAAGTGGAGAACTGATGCTCTTAAGAAATATTATGGTAAGGATAGTAAATGCCCTGCACTTAAGATAAAACAGTTATGGAATCATCATAACAATAAGAGAATGAATGGGACAGAGGAGAAAGATTATGATGGTTTATTTAATCATGCAGTAACATGTCCAGCACTCACTACATTATTTGAAACTGGATGGATAATGACTGCACCAGCAGATTTCCTTATTAAACAGGATGGTGAGGGTAAGAATTTTGGTTGGTTATCACAAGTATTATTTGATAGTGGTGGTCCCACATATGTTACTGCACATATTCCAGAGCAAACTGATGGTATGAGACATCTAGTTAATCCACTTGCTGAGAATATATCTGACACAGTAATTAAATTAGAATTACCTTGGAGGATACAAGCACATAAGGATATAGTATTCATTCAAATGCCAGTACCATACTGGGATGAGAAGAGATTTAGTGTCCCTACTGGTATTGTGGATCCATCATATTCATATGAGGTTAATCTACAAATGTTCTGGCATTCAATTGAAGAAGGTGAGTACCTAGTTAAAGCAGGTACCCCATTAGCAGTGTGGATACCTATTGAAAGGAAGTACTTGAATAATGATGAGTTTGATGTTATCATAGAGTCTGCTAATGATGAGGATCGTAAAAATAATAAAATCATGGACTATAATAGGTACATGAATTTTACTGAGATGACTACGTTAAAGCAACGTATCCAAAATCAGAAAGAAGTTCTAAAGCTAAATAAAAACAAAGAGAGGTTTGATTAATGGCACAAGACGTTAAAGTTGTAGATCTTGCTAAGGAAGCAGGTATCAGCGACAAGCAAGCAAATGTGATTGAAGAAGGTAAACTAATATCATTTGATGAATTAGTAATGAACTTCTTGCAGCAACATGAGGATGTTAAAGCAGAGTATAAGAAACTCCAGGAAGCACTGGATAATATGCACTATACTAGTACCATTACAAAGATATCCCTTGAAGAATTACAAGACAAGAAGGATGTATTAAATAAACTCAGTGGTGCTGTTGAAGCACTAGCATTATATAAGAAGCACGTTGATCCTAATGTGACTGATAGAGAGTTTGTATTCAATGAAGACGACTAAATTATTATTTCCTACACCTATATGGGAAGATGATGATTGTGGACTCGATACTAAAGAAATACAGGACTTCTGTTATTTGGTAGAGAAAGAGGATCCACAAGGTAGAAAAGCAACTAATTATGGTGGATGGCAGTCCAATGAATTCAGACCAGAGGTATTACCTGACACACCATTAAAATCATTATATTATTCTTTATTAGATCATTGCTATGAAGCATGTGATAATTGGGGATTTATGAATTACTCCCTTAGATTATCTAATCTATGGATTAATATTAATCGTAAGGGTGATAGTAATCTATTACATACACATGCAGGCAGTATAATGTCTGGAGTATATTATGCTAAGGTACCACAATGTTGTTGTGGTGAATTAAAGTTTCTTCAACCAATGCACGAACAATGTCTTAAAGAATATTGGGGATGTAATGAGAATTTTGATAGATGGAACCATGAGCATAATATGATAGAGCATTATATTACACCTAAAGAAAATAGTTTAGTACTATTTCCAGCATGGTTACAACATAGTGTAGATGCTTCTGCTAGTGATGATGATAGAATAAGTATATCATTCAACATGTTTATATTCTCTGATTTTTATCGTGACAATGAAATATATCCAAAAGGAAAACCTAATAACTCCAAGTTACCTCTCTCGCTTAAATAAGTTATGCTCTGGGATGAATGGATTTCCTTGGTACTTCTTATCCACTGATGTAAGTTATACTCCTAGTGATGACTATAAGTTTGGTGGTGACAACCTCATGGACATACCTGATAAGGAAAAATCCGTGGGGTTTGTGCATGTACTAATGGATAGAGAAGGTGTTGAGTCACCTTGGTTACCACATTTCATGCCATTATGTGATGCTGTTAACGATGCCATGCCACATCCTATTGAATTCACTAGAGTGAGATTAGCACTGTTAATTCAACAGGATAAAAACGAGGGAAATCATAATGCACCACATACTGACCATGAGGAAGACCACTATGCAGGTCTATTTTACCTTGATGATTCTACTGGTGATACAGTATTCTTTAATGAGTATGATGATCCAAACTCAGGTGATGTGGAGCATAGATGGTGGAAGGCAATGACTCAAAAATATACTGAGAATATGAGAGTAACACCTAAAGGAAATATGCTACATGTATTTGATGGACATCAGTTCCATGCTTCATCTAACCCTTATGGTGCTAATAAGTATAGAGTAACATTAAATCTTAATTTCACATCTGACCATGATCTCTTCGCTGATACCTAAATTAAATAAAAATTGGTATATTGATGACACAGCACAAGTATTCAAGGGTGTCATTGATGATCCATCTGAGTTTGCATCATGGAAGGATGTAGAGTATTGTATGAACAACCCACAGTTCTATAATATTAAATTTATTGATAAGAATAGTGGTGAATATCTTAATATACCTAAGTATCCTCATGTATGGAGACATGACCATGAGGACGTAGAAGAACTAATGCAGGTATATAAAGCAGGTCACTGCATGATAATTAATAATTTTGACTCTGGACTACCTAAGCAACAAGAGATACTAGGATATTTTGAGAAACATTTCACTGCTAAGATGGCAATGCACCTCTATGCAGGTTTAGATAATTGTAGGTCATTTAATATACATGAGGACACGGCAAGTAATTTTATTATACAAGTAGAAGGAGAGACACAGTGGACAGTATATAAAAATAAGTGTAGTAATATAATAGACAGGACAGCATCATACCCTGAAACAGAATTGACATATCATGGAATTGAGGATATGATTAAAGACCTAGAGGTGCAAGTGTCTACACTATTAGTACCAGGTGATATACTATACATACCAGCACGTTGTTATCATCAAGCACATCCACATGGTAAGAGATTATCTGTTAGTATACCTATGCAGCATATGATTCCACACATTAAACCAATAGACAGAAAATATCATGAAATTCCCCATTGAGGTATTTGATACTAAATTAGCATCAGAGGAATTATATTTTAAAGCAGTATATCTACCTTACATGTTCACAAGGACTGATGATCCACCATGTGAGAGTAAACCTGATGTAGATCCTCGGCATAATTATTGGACACATCAATTATATAATTTTTGTCCCATTGATAATCCTACCTACTATCAAAACTCAGGACTAGATGCAAGTAATGATCCACTATACCTAGAATGCTTACAATATTTGGAAGCAATCTGCCCACAAATGCCTAAACGTGAGTGGTTGTATAGTAGTTATATTAATGTATTAAGACATGGTAATAGTCCTGGTATACATGTAGATGCACCACATGATGTGCCTGAGAATAAGACAGTTATATTATATCTAAACCATGAGTGGCATCCTAACTGGGGTGGTGAGACTATATTTTATGACCATAAATTAGATGCTCAAAGAATAGTAACACCTAAACCTGGACGTGTAGTTATGTTTGATGGTAGAATACCACACACAGGCAGACCACCAACTCCTAGGTATATGATGAATAGGTATATCTTGACGTTTAAGTATATGGAACCCAGTATACGACAGGGTTTATTCACTAAATATGACGTGAAGAATACTAAACCAGTAGAGGATCAGGGCATCTTAGGTTTTGATCCCAAGACAGTTAAGGATATCCTATTGACATGAGTGATAAACTAGATAAACTAATAAATAATACAGCAATGGACCATTCGGGGGAAGGTTCTAATATGTTTTTACCAACAGCAATTCTAAATCACGAACAGAAGGATTTACTTAAGAAAGCACTATTCTTTTATCAGAAGGATGCTTGCGAACATAATGGCAACGTATCTGATGAAGATAAAGGATTAATTGAATCAATAATTGATACACTTCATATGAAACATGTATGACCATTCCTATATTTCTTGCGGAGGCGATACCATTGGAAGTTAGAAACATTCTTAAATCATTAGAGAAGGGACAGAAGGTTAAATTGAAGGATGGTGAAGAGGGCACTATCGATTTTGTTTGTGAACAGTATATTACTGTGGTTACAAATCGTTGGGAAGATAGTAATAGTATGCATGGATATAGAGAGACAAAGGTATTAGTATATCCCCATGATTGGGATGATATGTATATCGAAGCAGATCATTTTTATAATCATAAGAATTATAAGGGGGTGATTAGAGATCATCCAGGAAACGAAGACCTACCAAAAGATATTACAGGACATGAGAATAACACAAAAAATAATTGATCAGATTCAATTGGCAATGACACACACCAAGATGAATGGTGAAACCAACTGGAAAGATGGTGATGAGATTGATGTGTGTCTTGGTGGTACATTTGCTGGTGATAAGTTTATCAGTATTATTAATCGTACACGTAGCAATACCACAAAATGAGTGATGAATTTAGTATTGATATTGATAAGGCATTAGAGAATGCCAAGAATACTGATCACATAGGTTTTGACAACCCTAAACCTGATGGGTTGGAGTCAGTTAAACAGGCAGTTACTAACTGTATTGACTTAGCAGGTTTAGATAAGAAGTTGATGAGTAATATAGCAGATGGTGATTGGAATGAATACTACACACAAAATAGTGTGGGTAGACAGTCTAAAAAAATTGTGATAGAATATGATATATCCACCAAGGAATGACTTGAGAGACACTATATTATTTGGTGATTGTCGTAAGACATTACCACAATTTACTGAGAAGGCACGGATGTGTGTTACCTCACCACCTTACTATGGTTTAAGAGACTATGGTGGGGAGGATAGTCAAATAGGTATGGAGCAGAGTCCAGAGGAGTATGTACAAGAGTTAGTTAAGACATTCAGATTAGTAAGAGATGTATTAACTGATGATGGCACACTGTGGTTGAATATTGGTGACTCATACTATAACTATCGTAGTGATGGTAATTATCCACAGCAGACAGTATCTAAGACTAGACAGGATCTACCAACTAAGACACCAGTAAGAGGTAATAAGTTAAAAGGATATAAATCAAAAGATTTAATAGGTATACCTTGGATGTTAGCATTTGCATTGAGAGCAGATGGATGGTATCTAAGGCAGGATATTATATGGCATAAACCAAATCCAATGCCTGAATCAGTCAAGGATAGATGTACCAAAGCACATGAGTATATCTTTCTATTGAGTAAGAGTAAGCAGTATTATTATGACAATGAAGCAATTAAAGAACCAGCAAAGGATTGGGGCACTAGAGATAGGTCTAAAGGTAAGTATCATAATCCTGGCACTGGTTTATCCCCTCATTCAGGGTTAGAGAAATCATATGAGAAGAAGAATAAGAGATCAGTATGGTCAGTAAATAAGAAACCATATAAAGGAGCACATTTTGCAACATATCCACGTGAGTTGATTGTACCATGTATTAGAGCAGGAAGTGAGAAGGGTGATATAATATTAGATCCATTCATGGGTAGTGGTACAACTGCTATAACTGCAAAGGAGTTAGGTAGAGACTATATTGGATGTGAGTTGCATAAGGACTATGGTGACCTGATGAGGAAGAGATTAGGATTATATTATTCTTTGGCAGAAGGAGGCAAAGCAGATACAGATGACTCTGATTGAAATATGGAGAGTATGGAAATATGCTCTCGGATCATTTAATGATAAGATAACAAAGAGATATGATAATTGGATATGTATCATTAGATCATTAGTCATGTTTCAACTCATTGTAACGAATTGTTTCATTATTGGTGGTAACATACGACATTGGAACGATATAGACTATAATAATAGTATCAACACGAGATCCAATGAAACTAAGAGACAAATCCCTACAGGACACCATAGAGATCCTCAACAGAGAGATACCAGCACGAGTTGATACATTAATTACACACTTCAGACAGATACCATTGAAGTATGTTACTATTAAAGATTTTCATCAATTAGTCAGTGACAATGAGAGTGACAGTGGGCAACAAACACAGTCAGGCACCAAGATCATTCAGAATTGGGTTAACCTAGCAATCACTGATATTATCAATGAGTATAGTCTACCAATTAAGGGAGCAGACGCTAAGGGATCTGATCTAAGATATATTGGTAATGCATGTGATATACCTATCGAAGTTAAATGCTCTGGTGGTAAGGACGGTGGCACTGCATGTATTGGTAACCTCAAAGTATTAGACAGCAAGTGTGAGTTAACATTAGTATTCAGATTTGAAGTATCAGATAATAGAATTGCTAAGTGGCAGACATTAACTATTGATGGTAGTGCACGTAAGTGGACAGAGTATAATAATCAGTCTGGATCCTCTAACTTCAGTGCATTAAAATGTAGGTCAGATATTGACTTTCAAGACATTACAGTGTATAGTGGTAGTATTAAACCTAATTCAACGTGGGTTAAGTTCATTAAAGAGGCACGTTAATTGTTAGACATTAACAGAACATATCATCTCAACTGCATAGCAGGTATGGAGAAGATGGACGACCAGTGTGTTGACCTTGTGGTCACATCACCACCTTATGATGACTTACGTACATATAATGATAGTAGTAAATGGGATCAACAAACATTCTATGCAGTAGCAGCACAATTAAATAGGGTATTAAAACCTGGTGGTGTTATAATGTGGAATGTAAATGATGCCACAATAAATGGTAGTGAGTCTGGATCATCATTTCGACAGGCACTACATTTTATGGACTTAGGTTTAAGACTCCATGATACTATGATCTATGAGAAGACTGGCACTGCATTTGCATCAGGTCCTAAGAGTGTGAGATATACTCAACAGTTTGAGTATTGTTTTATATTATCTAAGGGTAAACCAAAGACAGTTAATCTATTGTGTGATAAGAAGAATAAGTGGGCAGGTCATCAGTCATGGGGTAATGCACAGACTAGAGCGAAGGATGGATCAATCAAGGATCCAGGTAAGAAGAGTAAAGAGATCAAGGAGTGGGGAGTGAGGACTAATATTTGGAGGATAAAGAATAGTGGAGGATTTGGACAGTCAAGTAAGAGTGCATACAAACATCCTGCTACTATGCCTGAAGAGTTAGCACGTGGTCACGTGCATACATGGAGTAATGTAGATGATTTAATATTAGATCCATTCATGGGTAGTGGTACTACTGCTCAAGTATCAATAGAGGAAAACCGTAATTTTATAGGGTTTGAAATCGATGATACATACTATGATATGTGTCAAGAGAGGGTTAAACCTTTACAAGACAATCTACTTACTAGATTAAATGCTTAGACGTAAGGTATGGGTATCACCCATCAGTGAGCAATCTAAACTCACATGGGTACAGTATCTTAACTCAAAGAATATTGTACAACTAGAGAATCAAAGAACAGATAAGATATTTGTATCATCACTAGACAATCCAGACTTCTGGTTCTGGATCAACGTTGAGGGTGATACAAATTGGGAGTATAATATACTCAAATAATGCCCATTTTTGCCCATAAATGCTCATAATATTATGAATATGAATCAAATTAAATTTACTGAATCGGAACATCCAGCAGCAGTGCACCAACAAGATATAAATGCTTGTGTACATCACATACGTGATGCAGTTGTTGATTACTTAGAGAGTGATGTACTCACAGCAGGTGAGTTTGTTAATGCAATAAAGACAGCACTAGGTGATAGTTTACAACATCATCAATCAAGAGCAAACTTGTTAAAAGATGCTGAGTCATTATTGACACAGAATATTACTAGATCATCATTCAGATTAGATGAGTTACAAGAATGAAAGAAGCAGATGAAGCAGCACGAGCATTAAGAAAACTTCAGGAACTTACTGATAAGTATAGTGATACTGAATTAGATGGTGATGAACTTAAAGCATCCATCGCTGAAAGAATTAATGCTAGTGAAGAACTCAAGGATATCTTGAGGAAAGCAACTGAAGCAAAGAAAAAACAAGATAGTTCTTATCATCAATGGAGGGCAAGTGACTGAATTAATTGATAAACAAGGCAATAAATTAGTCAGAGTTGTTGATAATTATTTCCCTAAATTCATCACAGATTTAGTGCATACTGACCTCGAAATGATGCCAGTTGCTTATACTAACTCACCATATCGTCATTTTCATAAATCACGATTCTTTGGCACTATGTTATACCATGAAGACAAATTTGCTGATATTCCTTATTATTGGTTTGTAGATTACTTCAATAGATGTATAATGGGGGATGTATGTAAGGACTTAAATATAACTAATTGTCATAGAATATTAATGAATATGCAACTTCCAGGAATGGATGGACAGAATCATACTGATAGTGACGATGACGATTACCTCTCAATAATATACATGGGACATGGTAATTCAGGTGATACAGTAGTAGTTAATGAGGAAGATAAAGAGCAGAGAGTATCATTTAAGGAAGGACGTATGGTTATATTTAAGAGCAAGATGTGGCACCGAGGTGAAGCACCAACCGAGGGTCTTAGATGTACATTAGGTGCAGTATATCCATTATTTAAAGTATAACAATGACAACAACACAGCACCCACTAAGTGATACATTAGAGGATAAGATTACCAATGAAACATATGGTTTATTCCCTACACCTATCAGTAAGTTTACATTACCTAACCACGATGTTATTAAACAACAGATATTAACTTGGATGGGTAATGAAGATATAATGAAGAAATCAGGTAGAGAAAGTATTACTCACAACATCGTACAAATAGGTGAAACTAATAAGTTATTAAATGATTTACCTGATGTTGCTGAAGCATTTAAGAATGCAATTGCACAACATAATGATAACTCAATGCACTATGATTGTGATGTTAAAGTATCAGAATCATATCTAGAATTAGCACAGAAAGATGCAATCTATGCACCACATGAGGTAAGTAATGCACTATTTCATAGCATCTATTTAATAAACTTTGATGATGAAAAGCATAGTTATTATAAGTGGAGAAAGAATGTAGGATCTAATCATTATCCTATTATGCAGATTACTAATAAACAATTAACTCAATATAATATGACTGAAGCAACATTTAAGATGGCAGAAGGTGATATTATTACATTCCCTAGTAATATGACATTTGGATTTGATAGTAATCCAAATGATGAGAGAATAACGCTTAGTGCTAACATTGTGCCAGCATGATTGACTCTACTAATGTAGAAGATCTATGGGACGATATGGATCGATTAAATGCACTTTATGAAGAGTTAATGTGGCATCACCATGATAAATTAGAGTTTGTGCCTGATTATAATAATAACCGTATAATCATTAATAATGTATCAATGAATGAATCTAAATCTCAACCAACTTAGATTAATTAGGGGAATGTTATCCCTTAGAAGGTGTTATAAACCTTATGAAGATAGAGGTGATTGTAATACACCTAAAGGATCATTATGGGATGATGACATGGAAGATTTACTCATTCAAGTAGAAGCAGAGATAATGAGACAGTTCCCAAAGTGTCCACCTTGGTCACCATATGGGTCATTTTCGACTATAATAAAGAAGTCAAGCAAATTAAACGAGAAAATGACTAACAAAACTCTGACACAACAGGACTTCAGAATCATCCAGTTAGTAATGTCCAGTGCAGCAGCGATGGACATCGACACAAAATTAGTTGATGACGATGAATTCACATACGACCAATTCTCAAACGTTTGGGATAAGGTAATCGATCTTGGAGGTGATGACTAATGGAAGTTACTGCACAAGGTGGGTCAATGGTAGTAGATTTTCTACCTCTTAAGGATTGGGATAATACACCAATCGACACACATTTTCTAAAAGTATTATCATTTAAGGGATCAACTCAACGTAAGATGATAATAACTAAAGAAGAGTTTAAGTATCAACTCAAAATGTATACTGAGAAGCATAAGTATGAAATAACATCATCATACATGCCACGTCAATTTCACAACTGGAGATCATTCAAATGAGCACATTACATCACGAGTCATTAATGGAAACATGCCACGATGAGGCATGGGAGAGTTTCAGAATACATAATAAATTAACTGAAGATCAGTTAAATGAGTTATGTTGGAGGCAAGAATCAGGATCATTGTTAGCAATAGAAAAGCAAGCAGAAAGATTATTCGAGGCAAGATGTCAATGATAACTAAATCAGACTGTCGTTATTACATCAATGAAATTAAAGGCATTGCTAAAAACTTTGATGATAAGACTGAAGAGAAGATTAATAACAAAGCAAAGAGTATTACAGCATCTAAACTAAAGAAAATGTATTACGAGTTATTATCAGAAATCTATGGAGGTGATTACTAATGATGGAAAATTACATCACTCGTTATGCAAATCAAAAGGGATATACTACTCGTGAATGTTATCAACCGATAAGGATTACAGAGGTTCCTGATGAATTTAAGCATAAGTATTCAACTTATGATGAATACATAGATGCACTAGCAGATTACATTAACGGATACTAATTATGGCACTAAGTAAACAAGTAGAAGACTCATTAAGAGCATCACAAGAATATTTAAGGGACGCATTATCATTTAGTGCGAGGACTGAGAAACCTTATGTATCAAAACATATTGCAGATATGTTGGCACAAATTGATAACTTAGTTGAAGTAATACCATTATTAGATAAACTTGAAAAGATGGATTTACCAGAGAGGTTAGATGACTTTACAAATAGTTAACAGTCAACGTGATAATGATGAGTTAAAGTATTACGAAGATGTGTATACATCTGAGGATAATATAATAGTTAATGATGCACAATTACCATCATTTACTATAGTTGAAAATACATATTATACTAATGAAAGTGATGATGAATATCGTGTAAATGCACGTATTTGTTGTCAATTAGGTAATACAGAAGGGATGAAACAGTTTATATCAGCAACTGATAAAGTGTTGAATCCAATGATATTTAAGGGCAACAATCTCTGGACTTATGAAAGAATAGCAGCATTTCCTACGGTTGCTAGTTGTAAAGAATTCATAGAGGAATACATCAATCAGGATGTAACTAAGTTGATCTTCAGTAAGCAAAGAGAAGTATGTGACAGTCAATAAAGTGGCACATACTATGCCCATTCATGCCCATTACAGACTATAATGAGTATGCGAAACAATTCAAGGTTTATCTACTCTGACTTAGAAGCAGAGACATGACGATAAATTAAAATTACATACCTTGAATGTTTCGCTCACCCATTGTTTAAAATCACTACATGCCAACTGCAACTGCTCGTAAGTCAACCTCTACGACACCACGTAAGAGAAGGACTCGTAAAGCACCAGTAAAGCAAACACCAGTAGCAACAGTTAAAACACCAGTGAGACCATCCACACTGCTCAAATCTTCTGATTATATCAATGATATTAAAATCAGGTTTGACATCCACAATTATGAGGTAAATGCACTCATAAATGATATTAAATGGTCTTACAATCAAGTGAGAGACTACGTTGTAACTGTTTACACCAGAGAATTTGCAACTAAGTGACACTTACCAAAGTGTCCACAAACACCCCACAGAGGGTGTTTTTTTGTCTATAATAACAAAGTAAGCAACGATTATTACCCTATGATTCAACTAAGACCACATCAATCATCCGCACTAAATGTTATGCAGAATGATAAAGTTGGTCAAATAATAGTG
>VTLG01012233.1_pt1 | contig 45305 bp, 53 predicted proteins | sample 4694571 | NCBI WGS metagenome assembly VTLG01 (sample SAMN12604809, study PRJNA352737) | marine metagenome | biome: ENVO:00000447; feature: ENVO:00000209|ENVO:00000569|ENVO:01000036; material: ENVO:00002151; isolation source: viral sequences binned using virsorter ...
ATAAATATAAAAATGAAGATGGAGTTGAATTGAAAATTGACTCAGCAGCAATTGATACTGGAGGTCACTTTACTCAGGAGGTTTATCAGTACGTCAGAGAAAGATCTCACTTAGGATTAATTGGAATTAAGGGTATGGGCCAGAAAGGTAAACCACCGATAGGCAAACCAACAAAAGTAGATATAAACTTTTCAGGAAAGGCATTAAGAAAAGGAGTTCAATTATTCCCTGTCGGGGTCGATACTATAAAGACAACACTTCATAACAGGTTAAAAGATGCAGAATTAGGTGATGGTTATATACATTTCTATCCAACAATCACCACCGATTACTTTCAAGAGTTAACAGCAGAAAGACAAGTGTTGAGATATAAACACGGATACCAAGAACGAGTTTGGGTTAAAAAAAGCAATGCCAGAAACGAGGCTTTAGATGAAATGGTGTATGCCTACGCTGCGTTTTGCAGATTTAAACAAAGATATGATCGAAGAACAATTTGGGATCAATTAGAAAAGAAGCGTAATCCTCCAGAGCCTAAGCAGGAGGTTCCGCTAAGATCAGGGAGACAAAAAGCAGCTAAAAAGCGTAGTTTTGTCGCTAATTGGTGATTAAACATGACTATTCCTTCTAAAGTTCGTGCTGGAGACATACTCCAATGGCGAGATTCGGAGACACAAGATGTATTTGGTAATGCAATCACCAGTACAGAATGGAGCGTTACTTATTATTTGAGGACAAATACTGCTGCTGAAGGGGCAACTGTTACTAGCACAGCGTATTTATCGGGTTGGCAATTTACTGTTGCATCGACTGTTACAGCTAATTTTGACGCTGGAGATTGGTATTTTCAGGCAGTTGCAGCTAAATCTGGACAAGAAAAGCAAACAATATTAAGTGGGCAGTTTGAAGTTTTACCTTCTCTTGCTTATACAGGTACGGCTGCTGCTTATGACGGTAGAAGTCAGATAAGAAAAGATTTAGAGCAAGTTCAAACTGCAATCAGGACAGTAGCAAGTGGTGGAGGAGTAAAAGAATATAAAATTGGAACTAGAAGTGCTAAAAAATATGATTTAGCAGAATTATTTCAGCTAGAAGCCAAATTAAAGGCTGAATTGGCTAGAGAGGAAGCCGCTGAAAAGATAGCCAATGGTCTTGGCAACCCTCGCACAATGTTTGTTCGCTTTAACTGAGGAAACCAATGGGATTAGTCAACGCATGGAAAGGTCTTTGGTCTTCAGGAGATGGCTTCGCTCAGTCTGCTGTCTCAGACATTGTTCGACCAAGGCGACAAATCAGAGCTTATCAAGGCGCAGTATCAGATCGACTGACTGCTAACTGGATGAGTAGTCAGCTAAGTGCTGATGCTGAGATAAGGGGAAGTCTTAGGAAGTTGAGAGATAGAAGTAGGGAGATGGTTAGGAATAATCCTTATGCGAAGCAGGCTAAAAGAACAACACAGATAAATGTTGTTGGGACTGGAATGAAGTTTCAGTCTTTGGTTACACAAGTAAGAGGTAATAAAAGAGATCAACGAGTTAATAAAGCCATTGAAGAAGCGTGGAATGATTGGTGTAGGCCAGAAAATTGTGATACAGCAGGTCGATATAGTTTTCATCAATTTGAATGGTTAGCCACAGGAGCATTACCTGAATCTGGTGAGGCAATATTTAGGATTGTTCGCAAGCCATTTGGAAGTAGTGGTGTTCCTTTAGCTCTTCAATTAATTGAGAGTGATTTGTTGGATGAGGAATATAACGGCAAAGTAACTTCAAAAAATAATGAGTGGAGAAATGGTGTTGAAGTAGATGAGTGGGGTAAAGCAAAAAGATATGCGATTTTGACGAGACATCCAGGTGATGCTTACTACTTGAACGCACCTAATGCAGGAAAGGATCATGTGTTCTTACCAGCGGAAGATGTAATTCATTTATTTATGCCTGAAAGACCAGGGCAAAACAGAGGTGTGCCTTGGTTCCATAGTGTGATGGCTGATGCCCACCAATTACAGGGGTATGAAGAAGCTGCTGTTATTAGGGCAAGGGCGGCTGCGAGCATAATGGGATTCGTTCAGAATAATGAGGGAGAGTTAATTGGCGATGATGTAGAGACTGGACAACGAGTTCAAGATTTTCAACCAGGTCAATGGAATTACCTAATGCCAGGTGAATCTGTTCATGTTCCAGATATTGATTATCCGAGTCAGCAATATGAAATGTTCGTCAAGAATAAAATTCGTAGATTTGCTACTGGATTTGGATGTTCATTTGAAACGATTAGTAAGGATTTTAGTGAAACAAATTATTCAAGTTCAAGATTAAGCTTGTTAGAAGATAGGGAGCATTGGAGATTTGTTCAGCGTTATTTAATAGATAACTTCCATTATCGAGTTTTCAAGGAGTGGCTTTCATTAGCTGTGTTGAGTGGTCAGCTTGATTTTGCTGATTATTCAGCAAGGCCACTTAGATATTGCAAGCCTAGATGGACACCACCAGCACAACACTATGTAGATCCTTTAAAAGAGGTTCGTGCTTATAGAGAAGCAGAACAAGCTGGTTATATGACTAAATCACAAGTTATAGCTGCAACAAATGGAGGTGATTATGACGATATAGCTGCTGAATTGGCTAGAGAACAAGAGGTTGCAAACAATTTAGATATAACATTAGATAAGGACTTAAAATTTGAACCAGTTCAACAACAACTTGAACTTGATGTCGGTCAAGTTGAAGAGACACCAAAACCAACACGCAAAAGGAGGCGTTCTAAATGACAACTGAGAAAACTGAAGTTCAAGAAACCTCTATAGAAAGAAGAGATCCTTCTGAAAAGTTTCAAAGAACAGAACTTACAGAATTTAGAAGTGTTGGTAAAGGCCGAACTTTTGAATTTCCTTTCAGTTCCGAATATCCAGTAGAGAGATATTTTGGTAAAGAAGTGTTAAAGCATGATGACAATTCTATTGATTTTAGTCGTCTTAATTCTGGTGCAGCACCACTTCTCTGGAACCATGATCCAGACAGACATATAGGAATAGTCGAGAGGGCATATATCGACAAAGACAAGAAGAGAGCTTATGCAAAAGTGCGTTTTTCACGCAATAAATTTGCTTCTGAAGTCTTAGAAGACGTTAAAGATGGAATTTTGCGTGGAATATCGTTTGGTTATCAAATAAAGAATATTGAAGAAAAAGATGGAGAGTTTGTAGCTGATGATTGGTTGGTGCATGAAATTAGCGTTACTCCAATTCCTGCTGACCCCACGGTTGGCATAGGACGGTCACTAATCTCACCTTCTGAGGAGGTGACTGAAACCTCACAACCTAATACTATTAGTATTGAAAACAAATCTCCTGAAGAGGAGATAAGTTCTGCGGCACGTTCCGCATCACCCTCGGTTCCATCTATGGAAGAAAAATCACAAGAAACTGTGGTGGATACGGCTCCTGCCGTAGAAGCTCCAGAACCTGTAGTTGAAACAGCAGAGAGATCTGTTGAAGTAGATACAGCGGCTGAAGTAAAACGTGCGCTTGAAGAAGAGCAAGTTCGTACTTCAACAATTTATGCCGTTTGTCGCCAACATGGTGCAGACGAGCTTACTGAATCTCTGATCAAAAACGGCAAGTCTGTTGCTGATGCTAGAGGTGAAGTTCTTGACCTAATTTCAAAAAGGTCTGAAGCAAGTAACACTCCTATACGGTCAACAGACATGAACTCAAGTTCCAATGAAGTTGGATTAGAGGCAAAAGAAGTAAAACGCTTCTCTTTCCTTAGAGCTATTAACGCATTAGCAAATCCATCTGACAGACAAGCACAAGATGCTGCTGCTTTTGAATACGAAGTTTCAGCAGAAGCTTCTAAGCGTTATGAAAAGCCTGCTTCTGGAATCTTGGTTCCTAATGAAGTTCTTTCTGGCTACACAAGAGACTTAAATGTTGGTACTGCAACTGCTGGTGGAAACTTAGTTGAAACTGAGCTTCTTGCTGGTTCATTCATAGACATTCTTCGCAACAGAATGGCTGTAATGCAGGCTGGAGTTACAACATTAAATGGCCTTAACGGAAACGTCAGTATCCCCAGGCAAACTTCAGCGTCAACTGCATACTGGGTTGGTGAAGGATCTGATGTAACAGAGAGCCAACAGGCTTTCGATCAGGTGAACCTCACACCTAAGACAATTGGTGCTACTACCGACTACACAAGAAAGCTTCTTCTTCAGTCAAGCATCTCTGTTGAGTCAATGGTTCGTAATGATATTGCGAAGCAAATTGCTCTTGCTCTAGATACTGCTGCTATCTACGGTTCAGGTTCATCTAACCAGCCAACTGGTATTACAAATACAACTGGAATTGGTACTGCAACAATTACTGGTGTTGGTACTTTCCCTGAGCTAATTGCAATGGAAACAGACGTTGCTGTTGCTAATGCTGATCAAGGCGCACTTAAGTACATCGTTAATGCGACTGCTAGAGGTGGATTGAAGAGCGTTAAGAAAGATGCTGGATCTGGTGAATTTGTTTTTGCGAACAATGAAATCAATGGTTATCCAGTAATTGTTTCTAACCAGTTAACAAACAACGACTGCTTATTTGGTGACTTTAGTCAGTTGATAGCTGCGTTCTGGTCTGGGCTAGACATTACTGTTGACCCATTTGCAATGTCTAAATCAGGAAGCGTTAGAATAGTAGCGTTACAAGACGTTGATTTCGGTGTTAAACAGCCAACTGCTTTCTGCCTCGGAACATAACTTGATGAAGGTAAAACTCATCAGAGGAGTGATGGTTGCTGGCCTTGTTAAAAAGGCTGGCTCCACACTTGAAGTTGAAGAGAACGTAGGTCGAATGTTAATTAGCAGCAACAAGGCTGAACTATTTGTTGAGCCTGCTGTTAAAAAAGCTGCACCTGCTGCAAAGAAGGTTGCGGCTGCAACTCCTAAAGTTGCGACTCCAAAAGAAAAACCTTCTACTCCTAAAAAGGAGACAGCTTAAATGTCAGTTATTCAACAGAACCTCGGCAAATTAAATTTGATCGCAGGTCATCCAACAGCAGCTAGGACTGCAACAGGCCAAACAGCAGGTATTGATCTAAGAGTTTATGACGGTGACGTTGTATTCGTTTTAGATTCTGCTGCTGGTGCTGGCACAAGTCCAACTCTCGATGTAACAATCGAAGATTCTGCTGATAACTCTTCATTTGCTGCAATTGCTTCAGGTGCTGTTGCTTTTACTCAGGTAACAGGTACAGCATCTGCTCAAGCAGTTTCTGTAAATAAAGATGATGCAAGACGTTATGTTCGCATCAAGTACACAATTGGCGGTTCATCAGGTCAATCATTTACATTTTCTGTAAATGCTTTTGGCTTGAAGAAGTACGGCTAATTTATTCATGGCCCCCTTATGTCTGCGAGGGGGCTTTTTCTTATGGCATTAACTGAAGATTTAGATATTTTCTTTGAGGATTTCCAAGATGCAGTCGTGTATTCAAGTTCGACTTTCAAGGGGATTCTTGAACAGCCCGATGAGATAGTCGCTGATGGAGTGGTAATGACCACCGATTATCAATTAATCGCTAAAACAACTGATTTGGGCGCAGTTGCTTTTGATGCAAGTCTTACTGTGAATGGGACAGGATATACAGTTAGAAGCGTTAGAAAGATAGATGACGGTGCATTGTGCATCTTGTCTCTCACCAAAACATAGAGGTGACTAATGGCAAGTAAAAGAGAACAAATTTTAGCTGCATTGAAAACGCAATTATCAGGTACGACTGGAGTTGGAAGTCGTATATATAGAACAAGAGTGACTCCTACGGCTAGGAATGAGTCACCAGCAATTGTAATTGAGCCTATAAATGATCAGCCAACAGTTACTTCTGCAACGTATGAGAAGCTTGATTGGACTTTAAGGGTAAGAGTTGTTGTAATTGTTCGAGGTCAAATTCCTGATAGTGTTGCAGATGCAACGATTGAAAGTTTACATACAAAGCTAGTAAATGATCCGACTGTTGGAGGTTTGGCTTTAGATATAAGGCCGTCAACTACTACATTTGAGGCAATTGATGCAGATCAGCCTGCTGGAGTCATTTTTTGTGAATATGAAATTGACTACAGAACGGCTTATAACAACTTATCGACATAATATGTTGATACCTAACAACCCACTTCATTTATTATGAATGGTGAAAACCCAGGGGAAGGCGGTAGCTACCTGCTTGATCCAGAAACAGGTGAACGCACTCTCGTAAAGCGCACCTCTCCACAAACATCATTAGAGGGAACAGCCGATGGCACTTCTGAACAGGAAACGAGTAATTCTTCTGGAACTGGAAAGCAGTTACGGAACAGATCCAACTCCAACGGGAGCAGACGCAATCCTAGTAAGGGATTTGTCGATAACTCCTCAAGCGAGTGATGTTGTCTCCAGAGATTTAATTAGACCTTATCTCGGTGCTTCAAGGCAGTTACTAGCCAATACAAGAGTTGAATGTACGTTCAGCGTAGAACTTGCAGGATCAACCGCAGCAGGTACTGCTCCTAGAGTGGGCAAGGCACTCAGAGCATGTGGTCTTAGCGAGACAGTCGCTGCTAACACAAGTGTTACTTACGCACCTGTTTCTGGTTCTTTTGAATCAGCAACTATTTACTACAACGTAGATGGTGTCTTACATAAGACAACAGGCTGTCGAGGCACATTTAGTATCTCAGCGACTGTTGGAGAAATTCCTACAATCGACTTTGAATTTCAGGGCATATATGTGGCTCCTGCCAATGCTGCACTACCTTCTGTTACTTATGGAGCGCAAGCAACACCATTAGTATTCAAGAACGGTAATACTGCTGGATTTGAATTATTGTCTTACGCTGGTGCGTTACAAAGTTTCTCCTTTGATGCTGGAGTACAAACTGAGTATATGGAACTTGTCGGAGGAACTAAAGAAGTTCACTTAATAGATAGACAGACAACAGGTAGCGTCACTATCGAAGCACCTTTGCCAGGTACTAAGGATTATTTTGCTGCTGCTTTGTCAGATCAAAGTCTAGGTAACTTGCAATTTACTCATGGTGACACAGCAGGAAACATCGTTAAGTTCACTTCAACCAAAGTTGATATTGGTGATGTGAGCTATTCAGAGTTGAATGGCATCGTAATGGCTGATATTCCATTTACTGCATGTCCAACAACTGCTGGAAATGATGAATTTGAGCTTCAATATAAGTAAATCAACGTTGATTTAATGAAAAGGGGGCTTACGCCCTCTTTTTTTATGGTTAAAGTAGCAAGGTATCTCTATTTCTTATCAAATGAGTTTTATTAGAAAGAAAATTTCTGCTTATCCTTGGCCTGTTGAAATCCGAAAGCCATCAGAAGAAATTATTGGTGAATTTGAAACTCATAAGTTTACTATTCGTTTTAAGCGATTAGCAAAAAAAGAGTTAAATGATTTTCAGGACAAGGAAGATTATGAAGCGTTAAAAACAATTATTGTTGGTTGGTCGGATATAAAGGATGAGGAAGATAAAGATATTCCTTTTAGCCAGAAAAATTTAAAAGATTTTTCAGAAGATGTTGATTTTGTTCAAGGAGTAGTAAAAGCATTTCAAACTTTTTATACAACGGCTGACGAAAAAAACTAACTGAGGCTGCTGTCTATTGGGCTTCGGATGGCAGCACTTCAGACAAACAGGTAGACGAAGATGCCAAGATATTTGGCATCAAATTACCTGAGAAGCCTAAAGACAAAGAGGAAGGATGTGTTGTGTGGGAACATAATTGGGAGACGGTATTAATGTTTTTAAGGATGCAAACTCAATGGGTTGTTTCCATGAGTGGTTTTGTTGGTTTGAAATATGAAGTTTTATTGTGTGCGGGAGGTTTGTTTGACCTATACAATGTAGACAATCGTGTTGCTATGCTCGAAGGCTTAAAGGTTATGGAAGCAGCAGCATTAAAAGAATTTAGCAAGGACTCTAAGTAATGGCACAAGTTGGAAAGCTTACGCTTGAAGCCACTATTAAGGGATTTGAAGACGTTCAGGGCTTAGGTAAAGCTTTAAAACAAGTAGCAGTTACTGCCAGTACAACTGATACAGCTTTTGAGGAGATAACAGCAAGGATAAAAGAATTTGGCAAGGAAACTTTTAAAACGAATGATGGTTTAAAAGGTCAAATTGCTGCGTTTGACAAATTAAAAAATAAAACTGCTTTTCAAGGAGAAGCATATAAAGCTTTAACTGGAGAAATAAGGGAATTAAACAAAGAGCTACAGAGTCGAATTTCTCTTGAAAAAGAGATTGCTAAGGGTAAAGGAACAGGACGAGGTAGGCCACCAGCACAGAGGGGTGATTCTCTTCTCCTTGGAAAAGGTATTCGTAATTTGTGGGGTGAGGAAGACTTTCGTAAACAACAGATTGCGTTACAGGCTTTATTGGCAAGGGGGCCAGGACAAGCGACTGACGACCAATTAAAGTTTTTAACGGAACAAATAAAGCTAACTAAAAGTGGAAAGTTCCCAGGAACATATAACGAGCAAGTCTTTTCTGGTACTCCTGACTTTAGAAAAAAAATAAGAGAATCTAATGCAGCATTTATGGCTGCTGAATTAAAGCAAAAAGGATCAGGCAAACATATAATTCCAATAGAGCAACTTACGAGAGTAGGTGCAAAATTAAATGAGGTTCAAAAAGAAGCTTTAGGTATTAGAGATACAGGGAATATAAGGAGTTCTGCTTATGCGGATGTATTACAAGAAATTGTTGCTCAGGAACAATCTTGGACGCAAATTAAAAAAGCTCAAAATACTGTCGTTGATGAGGCAAATGCAAAATTAAAGGCACAACAATTTATAAGAGAACAAGATATAAAGATCCAAAAGGATAGAGCTAAGTCTTTCTTATTTCAGAAAGAATCTCAAGAATGGAAACAAGCAAGGGCAAGGGATTTTATTAGTGCAGGCGAAGGTAAAACATCTAAAGCTTATAGTCGTTTTGCTGTTAGACCCAATATTGAAGAATTAAGAAATTGGCAACAGCAACCTTTTATTCAAAGGTTTTTTGAAAGTTTTGCTGCTACTCAATTAGGGCCAGATTTTCAGTCTCCTAGTTGGAAAAGGATGTTCTCGGAGCAATCTGAGAAAGCAAATCCTTTAGGTATTTTTGATCGAAAAATATATCAGGGTGGTAGACAAAGGATTCGTGATTATATCCCTAGAATAGCAGGAGGTATTGGTTCTTTCGATCCTTCAAAGACTAGACTTGACCAAATAATGAGGTCAAAAGATCTTGGCTTTGGGAAGGGTATATTACAACCACTAGATCCGTTTAAATTAGGGCCAAGGCAACCAGCACCTAAGACATCTATAGGGTTAAGTGATGAGTTGGGTGAATTAGAAAGTTTACTACCTAATTTGATAAGCGGATCGGAAGAATGGGTAAAAATAACTGAAATGGTGGAGGAAAAATATAAAGAGATAAATGAGGCTATTGAAAGAGGGAATAAGGCTTTAAAGGCACGAAAAGAAGAAATAGCTTTAGCTGTTAATCCAAAAGTTAATCAAAAACTTTTACCTGCTGCTGGTCAAACGGTTGGTAGCAAGAGAAAAAGGGATGCTTTCTTGGCTGGCAAAGATACTGGCTTTGGTGCTGACGAGTATGGCCCACAATTAACTTGGACGCAAAGGGCTTCTGAAAGTCAAAAAGATTTTGTAAAACGTCTTGAGGAATCTGTAAAAGCAGGAAAGCTAAATATCAATACGCTTGGTAAGCAAAGAGCTAAGTTAGACGAGATTAGAAATAGTCTTGATCCTACAAGTAGTGCTTTTAAACGTACTACTCAAGCAATTGCACAAACAGATAAAGCTTTAGCAAAATTAAATACTAATAGATTTAGCGGCAAGAATTTAGGTAGAACAGCCCAGTCTATTCTTGGTGCAAGTTTCTTTGGCGGCCCTGCTGGTTTCTTAGGTTCAACCATAGGTGCTGGGGTTGAAGCTTTAAGACCAGAAGGTGACATAGCAGGTGGTGCAATTACTGGTGGTCTTGTTGCTAGTCAAGTACTCCAGCCCATAGCGAGTTTTGGGCAGAACTCGGCTGAATACACAGCAATGATTGAGAAATCAAATATTGCATTACAAGCAGCCACCAGAATAGAAGGCGATGCAATTGCTTCTAAAAAGGCTTATGCGGTTGCTTTAGGTACTGCTGCTTCAGTAACTGAACGATTTAACGTGCCACAAGAGTTGGCAGCACGAGGAATGACTCGTTTAAGTGCTGCTGTAATTGGCGCTGGAGGTAACATCCATAATGCAGGAATTGCATTTGAAAATATTAGTGCAGCGATAAAAGCTACAGGTGGTTCGACAGAAGATACGAAGGCTGCGGTAACAGCGATGGTTCAGATATTCTCGAAAGGAAAAGTATCAGCAGAAGAGCTATCAGGCCAGTTGGGAGAACGGTTCCCAGCGGCTGTTACTTTATTCGCAGAAGCGAATAATATGACAACTCAAGAGTTACAAAAAGGCTTAAAAGATGGGGCAATTGGTTTAGATAAGCTTTGGAAGTTTGTATTAAAACTAGGAGATAAATATGTAGATGTGGCTGAAAAAATCGGATCAGCGAGTGTTGAAGCAGGTGTTAGATCTCAGATAGCGTGGAATAAAGTTAAGTTGGCTGTTGGTGAAGCATTGCAGCCTATTGGTGCTGATCTGCAAGTTATAGGTGCTGAAATTCTTACGAATCTTGTTCCTGCGTTAGAACTTGCTGCAAAAGTTTTGGGTGCTATGGGAAGAGCAATTACTTTCACAGCAAAAGTTATTGTTGAGAATTTTGATAAAATTGTTGTTGTTCTTGGCACGTTTGGAAGCACTCTTATATGGGTGAATAGAGTTGCGTTGACTAATCTTATTAAGACTCTCACCGTCAAATTAGGTAATGCTTTAAGTGGAGTTATAGCGAAAATGGGATTAGCTAAGATAGCTACATTAGGTTTTGCTGGATCTATTAAGGCTGCTAGGGCTGCGGTGGTTGCATTTACTGCGTCTCTCATGGCGAATCCCATTATTGCTGTTGCTACAGGTTTATCAATTGCTGCTACAGCAGCATGGCATTTTGGAAGGCAATGGCAAAGAACAGTAAAAGAAATTGAAAGTGGAAAGATGACAATAAGCGATGCAAAGATCAAAGTTGCGGAATTAAAGAAAGCACTTGAAGGAGAAACAAATGAAGAGGTTAAAGCAAGGCTTGATACTCAAATCGCAATGTATGAAGCAGCGATAAAAGCAAGGCAAGAAATTATCAAGAAAGCAAATCTTGGCGAAGCTGATAGTTTTGAGGGTAAAGATGGAAAAGATGGAACAGGCAAGTGGCAAATTATCCGAGATCATGTTGATGAATTAGGAAAGCAAGGGGAGCATTTGCAAGGTGTATTTGTTAATGCGTTTCAAGGTATGGAAGATGCAATGACTCAATTTATATTGACTGGGAAAATGAACTTTAAAGAATTTGCTCGTTCTATTCTTGCCGATCTAGCAAGAATGATTGCAAAACAAATGTTGTTTAATATGTTAAGTGGGATTATAAACAGAATTACTGCTGCACCTATTGGCATGACTCAAGGAAGTCCCTTGCCAAGTAATCCTAATTTTGTAGGTGTAGGGGCAAATATCCCAGGTGGTAATCCAGCTATAACTCCTAGTGGCATCCCAGGTTCGCAAGGCAATCTAATTAAGTCTTTGCAGTATGCAAACGGTGGTGTGTTTGCTCGAAACGGTATTGTTCCTTATTCAAGAGGAGGTATAGTTAACAGTCCCACGCTTTTCCCATTTGCGAAGGGAGTGGGCTTAATGGGTGAAGCGGGTCCAGAAGCGATAATACCTCTTAAAAGAGGAAGAGGTGGAAAACTTGGGGTTGCGATGCAAGGCGGTGGCGGTGGAACAACCAATGTTAATTACACAGGCCCAACATTAAACTTTAATGGTGATGAATATGTTCCTAAATCTGCTGTGGGTGGCATTATTAATGCGGCTGCAAAGCAAGGTGCTTCAATGGGGCAAACATCCACAATGAGATCATTGCAAAATAATCGCTCTACTAGATCAAGGTTGGGAATGTAATGAGTGCTATTGCTTTAGTTACGTTCATAGAGATCTATGATCCTGAGTTGTTAGACGCTAATGGGAGCATTACAGGTGCTGCTATTAAGCACCGATTTCAAAATAGTGAACCAAGTATTGATGGTATAAGTGATCCAAAAGTAGGAGGTGGAGCAACATTTAATTTTCTTTCTTTTATTTATCAAGGTGCAACTAGAAGTAAAGATGGAGATAATCTTGAATCAACTTTAATTTTGGCTAATCAAAGTAATGATAGAGAAGGATCTGTTGGTGCAAATAAATTATCAATGAGCTATGCAGCAGAAGCAGTAAATAATGGTTGGAGCGTAAGAGTCTCTACTTGTAAAATGACTGATTTAACTTTTAGTTCTGTAGAGTCAATTCTAGCAATTGATACTTGGAAAATAACTTCGATGGGTTACGACAATTCTTCTATTGAGATCTTATTAACTTCAACAATAGATGCAGTTGGTGGGAATGTTGGTCGTTTTTTAACAAGTAGTTTGGTAGGACATTTACCTGTGACTGGTCGAATAGTAACGAAATGAAAACTGCAATGTTGTTAGGTTTGCCTTATCGCTTAGGGGCAAATCCAGATCAACATCAAGCTGCTGATTGCGTAAGTCTTTCAAGAGAAGTTTTAAAAAATTATGGGATAGAAAGTCCTGTTCCTACTAGGGATTGGTATAGACGTATGCGAAAAAAAGATTATGAGGTATTTCGTGATGAACTGAAAAAGTGGGGAACCTTAACAACAACCGCTAATATCGGAGTTGTAGCTCTCTGCAAGTCAGAAAAAGGTTACGCTTTAGCAGTTTACTGGAAAGGCGGTTGGCTCTCATTCGCAGACAAGACGGTTCGTTGGAGTCCCATAGGAGGCTTGGCGGTTTTAGAACTTTATTACCCTTCGAGGTAAAACTATGCGAATCTATAGGTATTACAGATAAGGAATATTTTGAATTTTTAGATTTAGTTGATGCAAAACCTGTAGAGGCAGATATTGTTGCAGGGCCAGCAGCAGGAGCTTGGGCATTGTATGGCTATACGACTGCTGGTGCTTTAACTTTGACTTGGTTAGGGACTGTTGTGGTTAGCGTTGCTATCGCCGCAATATCATATTTACTTGCACCAAAGCCAAAAACTCCTGATCAAGCTCCACGATTAGAGATTGGTGGCGTTCAAGGGAGAAGTCGTTTTAACCCTACAAGTGGTTTTGAATCTCTACAAGACTTGGCCTCATTAGGTTCGTTTATACCTTTGGTTTATGCAAAATCTCGTAATAGTAGTGGAGGTGTAAGAATTTCTAGTCAACTTCTTTGGTCGCAGGTAAGAACAGCACAGTATGGTGAAAGTATTAGTGCGATTGTTTTATTTTCTAATGGTGCAATAGGAGCTAAACCACAATTTGAATCATTAGCTTTAGGTGAAACTTTTTTAACTGATCTGCCTTTATCTAAATTAAAAGTATATTTTTCTAGAGGAGAAAACGCTAGTCTGAATAGATTGGAAGGTGTATCAGATACAGAAACACCTACAAGTACTAATCATCAATACCAAGAAGGTTCAGCCTTAAATGAAAATAATTATAATGAAAGAGGACGTAGAGAATATAGTGATGACGATCCTTTTAAGGTAAAAGTTTTTGCTGAATCTTATAATAGTGATAATCAAGCTAATTTTAATTTCAAGCCAAGTTTTTCTGCTACAAAAACTCCAAGTACAAGTAATAAGTTCGGGCTTCATACACCATTGCCAAACGGCAATGCTTATAAAGTTCCTTGGGAACTACTTATGAATCCTAAAGGTCAAGATGACGGGGTAGGAAAAGATACAAGATTTAAGATGGGTAAAGTAATGCACAAATATCCTCGATTAGTTGGAATAACAAACCATGCTGATTCTTATTTCTATGGTGGGGCAGGTGATGGTGTTTTATTAACTCCTGATCAAGTCAAAGCTGCGATTGATTCAACCGCAGGAGATTTATCGGTTGTTTATCGGATTTATCATGCTGAAGAAGAAACTGCTTGGATAGATAGTTCCATTGATACGACAGGAGAAACAATTAGAGCTAAAAAATGGAATAAATTTTCTCCTTGGGGTTCAGCCGATGCTAAATCAGTTGCTGATACTACAAGAGAAGGAGTGGATGATGCCATACAAGTTGGTGAACAATATATGGTTGGCTCTACTTTAATGACTGCATTTAAGGAAGATAATGGACATGTTTGGATTCCAGATGGGTTAGAAGGTTTTACAAAATCAATTATGTTAAAAGCTGATGAACCTGGATATTTAGAATTTAGGAATACAGGTGAAACTGATGGTAAAGGCATAGCAATGCCTTATGAATCTTTAATTGTTCAAAAAGCAGATTTAGCAGTTTTTTCAAATACTAAAGAATGTGATGTAACTGAAATAGGAATAAAAAGTACAGTTTTCAGGCAAATAAATGGTTTTCCAAATGTTAATGAACTGCCTTCCCAAGATCGTATTGCCTCTTATGAAAATAAAAATGGTTCTATTCAATTAGGTCAAGTAAGTAAATATGTTAAACGTCTTAGTTTTTTTAAAGTACAAGCAAAAAAAATAAATTCAGGAGATCCTTTTATTGATATAACTTCTAAAGTTCTTTGCGTTCAAGGTTCTAGTCCGACTGCACACTATAATGCTATTTTTATTAATCACGATACGCCAAGCCAATATGAATTTAGATTTTTACCTGTTGCTGGAAATGTAGTTTTAAATCATTTTGATGATCGAGTAGTTCATGTTTTAGGTTACGCTGAAAGATTGCAATCAGATCATAATGATACTTTAGGTTTAACGATTTCATATCATGCTAAAGAAGGGCAATTGCCTCTTAAGGGAAGCATAGATGAAGGAAGTAATCTTACAAATAATCTTGAATGGAACAGAGGTGGATTAGGTGCAGCATTGCCTGTCATTGATGCCGATGGAAATGTAATTGAAGGGGTTCCAGTTAATAGTTTTTACCCTACTACTGAAGGAGTAGATGTATTTCAACCTCCTCAATATACTTATATAACTGGTGCGTTTACCCCAGACGGAGTAACCAGTTATTATGGGAATGGTCCTGGTCAATATCCAGCAAGTTATAAGCAGCAGGATAATGCAAGTAATTATAATTACAGAGGCACACCTGCAAAAGATGAGAACGGAGTTCATGGTAATGCTTATTTCAGCCCACAAAAAGGAATAGCTGCTGTTGCTGTCCCTATCTCTTCTGAGATATGGACATGGCATTTTATTTTTGGGGGAACATTAATTCCTAACGGGATTCATGTAGGAGGAAACTTGCAAGCAGGATATAAGCCTGATGGAACGGGTGGAGAAACTGATTGGTTTGGGCCTGTTGAAGAAGTAGACGCAGACGGTAATGGAACAGGTAATTGGCATAGGTTTAGAGTTGCATTAGATCCTGATGGTGGTGATGACTGGAGACGGACAGACGATAATGGCAACTATATTTATGGTGTTGCTGTTCAAAGAGCAGATAGGCCATCTATAACAACAAGTACTGAAGTAAAAGGAACACAAAGAATAAGTGGACAAACAGGATCAGGTCTTTTTGTTGCTGTCACCACCAAAACAGATGGTGTAAATACTTATCGAACTTTTGCTTTGCACAGTCCAGGTGATCTTTATTTTACTGGTACGAAAGTTACTGTTGATGACATTGGAACAACTTTGACAGTTGTATCAAAAGACAAGCCAGATATTGCGCCTGATCTAGGCAATGAACATTCTGATTGGTCTACCGATGGTACTGGTGGTTTTTATACAGCTTATTGGGAGCATATTGAACATAATCCTAATAATGCAATAGCTGATTATTTTCTGTTTGATTCCGAAAGCTCAAGCCATGAAAATGGTCCTGAACACGAAGTGACATACGTTAATGAGATTATTCATGCAGAAGCTTCTGGTATTGGTCAAATTCAATATGAGAAACTTGCAATAGCAGGAATTAGAGTAGGAGCAAGTGGTTCATTAAATAGTTTCAATTCTTTTTCTGCTTTTATTCAGCAAGGAATAACTGTAGATCGGTTAATACCAGATGTAAATCCTAATTCTGGTACTGGTTATAGGACTATACAAACTAATCCTAATCTTTTTGAATCTACTGATAATTTTGTAGAGATAGTCTATGATTTATTAACAAATAAAGAATATGGTGCTGGAGATCTTATTGGGCATGATGGTGTAGATCGTGTCAACATGATTGAAGGAGCTAGATATTGTAGAGCTAATAATTTTACTTGGAATGGTGTTATTGATAATAAATTTAATTTAAGAGAATTTATTTTTGAACATGCTGCCTATAATTTCTTGGATTTTTCTATATTAGGTGGTCGTTTTAGTCTTAAACCAAGTTTCCCTATTGATGGTGATTATAAAATTAATTATCAGGCAAAAGTTAATGCAGGAATTGATGTAAGGGCTTTATTTACTGATGGAAATATGAAAGATATAAAAGTAACTTTTTTAACTCCAGAAGAAAGAAAAATGTTTAAGGCAACTGTTATTTATAGAGATGACAAAGTAAATAGCAAAGGTATAGCTGGTTTTCCTGAAGACATTGCTAAAACTTATGCTTATAACCCAACAGGAATAATTGGATCAGATTTCTTTCCAACAGCAGAAAAATTGCCAGAAGAAGTTTTTGATTTAAGTAATTGGTGTAACAACGAAGAACATGCAAAATTATTTGCTGCTATTGCTTTATCAATCAGAAAAGAAGTTGATCATGGCATTGTTTTCTCTACACCACCAAGTTCTGTTTTTAATTTAATGGCTGGTGACTATATACGAGTTTTGACTGAAGCTACACATACAAGTCGATTTAATAATGGAAGCATTGATAAGGATGGAATAGTTATTTCTAGATCAACAATTTCTGGAGAAATTGATGTTTATGCGTGGTCGCCAGGTGCTTTAGGTGGTGTAGAAAAGAAAAGTTTTTCTGTTGATAGCAATGGTGAAAACTCAGCAGGATTGAAAAATAAGTTATTTGCTCAAGTTGACACGACTGAAGAAGATAGAATTTATAAAGTTGAATCTATTACTTATGGTGAAGAAGGACTTATTCAAGTTGCTGGTAGTCATGTGCCTTTGATTAATAATCCTAATAATCCGAATGATCCTGACAATGGCAAACTTGCGGTTTTATATAATGCACAGCCTGGAGCTATAAATAATGTAAGTTTTATTGAACGATTCCCTGAATTAAGAAAGTAATGGCAACTCTTTTTCGACCTACTGATTTAGTTCCTTCTACAAGAAATTATTCTCCTGGTGACTATCCTCAAGTTGAATTTGAGGCTCAGAATGGTGTGAAAACTGTTATTCGATATGGAAAATATCGAACAGGAGCAACTCTAACATTGGGTTTTGATAATATTAGTGACGATGATGCTGCAACTATTTTATTACATTACGAAGAAGTTCAATCTGTTTGGGGTGAAGTAAATTTTGACGGGACTGGTGTTATTGAAGGGGCATCTAGTAATATTACGTCTTTTTTCGTTGAAAGAACAGAGTTAAAATGGAAGTATGATGGCCCTCCACAGGTGACAAGTGTCTACCCTGGACGTAGCAATGTTCAATGTAAATTTGTTGCTTGCCTCGATTCGCCTTAGAATATAATGACTGTTTAATTTAGAGATTTCCGTGGGCTACTATTCAGGAAGTGATGGGTTTATGAAAGTCGGTGGCACAAATGCTGCGACTATAACCACATGGAGTTTTACTGCATCACAAGAAACCATAGACATCACTACATTAAGTGATCGTGATAGAAAATTAATGGGTGGAACTCGTAGTATTTCTGGTTCTGCTTCAATCTCTTGGTATAGCGATAGTACTAATGCTGCTGCCAATGTTCAGGCACAAGCCTTGATAGAAGATTTGATTAAGACAGATAACTCGGCTTCAAACGAAGTAGAACTTACTTTAGGAATTACTGATCATGCTAGTGCAGAAAAAAGCATTACTATGACGGTAATTTTGACAAGTATTGCTATGACAAGTAGTCAAGGCGAAGTACTTTCTGCTGAAGTCTCGTTTGAAGCTGTTTCTGCACCTTCTGCTCTTAGTCTTAAAACTCCTTAAATAAATGCCCACCTATTTAGGTAGTGGAGGGTTCATTGAACTCAAAAGAACATCAATGGAGCATAGTCTTAATGCTTCAATGGTTCCTGGTGATGTAAATACAACAAGGAAAAGATTCTCAGTAACTGGCGTTAAATCAAATATTATTACTGGAGATAAGGTTGAAATAGAAAGGACAGATGGTTCATCAAATTTAGAATTAGTTTCAGGACATACTGGAAGAGATGGTAGTTGGTTTGTTCATGTTGATGACATAGGAGGAATCAGACTTTATACGACCTTTGCACTTGCAGTTGGTGGTACGAAAGCAAATGCTTTAAGTTTAGTCGTTCCTTCTGGCAACCAAGATATATCAATAAAAGCAAGAAATACTACTTATAGACCTTTAGCAAGAATTGAAGAATATGAATTTACAACGCAAAGAGATCAAATAGAAATTAGCCAGTTAGGTGATGTTTTTAAAAGACAGTTTGATAATGGAATGATTCAAGGACAAGGTTCAATGACTTGTTTTTGGGAACATAGATATGTAGCGACAGATCCTGATTATTCGACAGGACAAGAATTTTCATCTTATTTAGCTCGTTTAATTTTACGAGTACAGCAAGGTTCTGATTTTTTTGGTCGATTTTTTCTTTATAGAGAATCTGCTGCTTCTGCTAATAATGCTTGGTATGAATGTGAAGCTCAAATAACAAGTTGTAGTGTCTCAATTCCTAATGTTGGAATAATAAAAACTCAAATTGATTTTATTACTACTGGAGAGTTTACCCTTCAAGTAGGTGCAACGCCTGGTTATGTCTTGCAGGAATCTACTGATCACCTATTACAAGAGGATGGAAGCAAAATTTTCTTAGAAGATGATGCGACATAATATATATAAGGTATAAACTGTCCCTAAAGACCAAGAGTTAAATGGCTGATCTTCAAATAAGTCAACTGCCTCAATTACTTGAAGCAGATTTAGCGGCTGGAGATGAGCTTGCCGTTGTTGACGATAGTGCGTCAGAAACGAAACGAATCACAGCCAAGGCTTTAGTTGAAAAAGGTGTTGCTTTAATTGATGCTGGCAGTATTCCAGGTGCAGCATTAGCAAGTCTTGGTACTGATACTGTTAATACGGCGGCTATAGCTAACAACGCTGTAACAGCAGACAAGATTTTAGCAGGGGCTGTTGGTGCAAGTGAAATTGAAAACGGATCAATAACAGCAACAGAGATAGCAGCTAATACTCTTACTGCAAATGAGATAGCACAAAATGCAATAGGTGCAAGTGAATTAGCTGACAACGCTGTAGATACAAATGCTATAGCTGATCTTGCTGTTACCAACCAAAAGATTGCGAATGGAACTATTGCTTATGCCAAGTTAAATCTTAGTGACGGTCAAATCCCAGCAGCAAAAATTGTAAGTAATTCACTTACAGCAGCACAGATAGCACCTAATGCAATCGGGGCTAGTGAGTTGGCAGACGATGCAGTAGATACAAATGCAATTGCAAATTTAGCTGTTACAGCAGGGAAATTAGCTAATGATTCTGTAACTGTCGATAAGATTGTTAATGGTGTTATTACAGGAGCGAAATTAGCAACAGGAACGATTACATCTACTCAGATAGGGGCTGATGCAATTGGTGCTAGTGAATTAGCAGATAATGCAGTAGATACAAATGCAATTCTTGATGACGCTGTAAATTCTGCAAAACTTGCTGCTGGTGCAGTTGACACAACAGCGTTAGGAGCAGGTGCTGTTACTGGAGCAAAAATAGCTGGAACAACTATTACAGCAGCAAATATTGTTGGAGGAACAATTACTGCTAATGAACTTGCAGCAGATTCTGTTGGTGCTAGTGAAATAGCTGCTAACGCTGTAGGAGCTAGTGAACTTGCAGACGATGCTGTTGATACGGATGCAATAGTTAATCTTGCTGTTACTGGAGCAAAGATTGCAAATGCGACTATTGCTTATGCCAAGTTAAATCTTGCTGATGGTTCTATTCCTGCTGCCAAGATTGTTGCTAATTCTTTAACTGCTGGTCAGATAGCTGCCAATGCTATAGGAGCAAGTGAATTGGCTAATGACGCTGTAGATACAGCAGCCATAGCAGATGACGCAGTTACTGGGGCAAAGATAGCAGCAACAACTATTACTGGAGCTAATATTGCAGCGACAACAATTGCAGCAGGAAATATTGTTGCAAATACTCTTACTGCAAATGAAATAGCTCCTAATGCAATAGGTGCTTCAGAATTAGCAGATGATGCAGTTGATACAGCGGCAATAGTTGATGCAGCAGTTACTAACGATAAGATTGCAAACACAACGATTGCTTATGCAAAATTAAATCTTTCAGATGGAGATATAGCGGGAGCAAAAATAACAAGTAATTCAATTACAGCTAATCAGATAGCTGCTGATGCGGTAGGAGCAAGTGAACTTGCAAATAACGCAGTAGACACCAATGCAATTCTGGATGATGCGGTAACAGGAGCAAAAATTGGAGCAGCAACTATTACAGGAGCAAATATTGCTACTGGCACGATTACTGCAACTCAATTAGCTGCTGATTCTGTAGGTGCAAGCGAAATAGCAGCAAATGCAGTTGGAGCTTCAGAACTTGCAGACGATGCGGTAGACACAGCGGCTATAACTAATCTTGCTGTTACAGGCGCAAAAATTGCGGCAACAACTGTTACTTATGCAAAATTAAATTTAAGTGATGGAGATATTCCTGCTGCAAAAATTACAAGCGATTCAATTACGGCAACTCAAATTGCGGCAAATGCAATAACAGCTAGTGAATTAGCTAATGATGCAGTTGACACAGCAGCAATAGCGAATAACGCTGTTACATCTGCGAAAATTGCAACTAATGCAGTTACCGCAACGGAACTTGCTGATAATGCTGTAGATACAGATGCTGTAGTTAATGGAGCGATAACAACTGCAAAAATTGCTGATGGGGCAGTTACGACTGCCAAGCTTTCAGGAACTATTGAAGCTGGAACTCTTGCTGCTAATTCGGTAACAACTGCAAAACTTGCAGATGATGCGGTTACAGCAGCCAAGCTTGGAGCAGGTGCAGTTGATACGCTTGCTTTAGGAGCAACTTCTGTAACAACAGCAAAGATTGCTGCTAGTGCAGTTACTGATGCAAAAGTTGCTAGTGGAATTAGTGGAGCCAAGCTGACTGATGGAACGGTTACAGCAGCGAAGCTCCTTACAAGTGATATTGATAGATCTTTAAATATTTCGTCTGGAAAATTAGGAATCAACAATACAATTTCTGCTGGAACAAGTGCTGGAATTAGCTATAACGCTCAGGGCTTAATAACCGCTACAACTGCCCTAGTAGCAAGCGATTTGCCTGTTGCAACTGCTACTGCCGTTGGTGGCGTTTCTGTTCCTACGTCAGGTGGGTTGACTGTTAGTGGTACTGGTGCGTTATCAATCGCAGCAACAACAACTGGTGCTACGGCAACAAAAGTTACCTTTAATAATTTTGGACAAATAACTGGTACTGCAACTCTTGCTGCTTCTGATTTACCAAAAGCAACAGCTAGTGCTGTAGGTGCTGTTTCTGTCCCTACAGGTGGCCCTCTTTCTATTGATTCAAATGGTGCAATTACAGTCGCCAATTCTGGAGTTACAGCAGGAACAGGAACAAAAGTAACAGTTGACGCAAAGGGTCGAGTTACTGCACTTACTACTCTGGCAGACAGCGATATTCCTAACCATAGTGCAGCGTTAATTACTTCTGGAACCATCCCAACAGCAAGGATTGCTAATGATGCAATTTCTGGAGCAAAGCTTGCAAACGCTTCAACAACGCTATTTGGATCTGTTGCTCAGACTGGATTCCCGACATCCGAGTTTACAGGGCAATTTTTCTTCGATTCTGTCTCTGAAGATTTATATATATATGATGGAAATGCTTATCAACCAGTAACAACTTTAACAAAAGGAAGTTTAGTATTTGGAGGAACATATAACGCTTCAACTAGTAAAGTAGCAAGTGTCACAACCGCAGGTGCAGCAGCAGGTTTGACGGTTGGATCTAATGTCCCTACCCCTAGTTCAACTACTGATGGAATTTATTTAGTAGTAGAAAATGCTGGAACTCCTAGCGCACCAGCACCTGTAGTTGCTTTAGCTCCACCAGATTACATTTTAGGTGTTACAAATACATCTGGAAGTTCATGGGAAGAAATTGATTTATCACAGACCGTAGCAGGTCAGGTCGCAAGTAATATTACCTTCACACCATTTGGGCAGCTTCAAAGTACAAATGTGCAAGATGCTATTGAAGAATTAGAAACAGAAAAGTTAGCAAAAGCTGGTGGTACTGTGACAGGTCAGGTGTTAATAGGTAACACAGGAACACTTGTTTTTGAAGGTTCTAGTGTTGATGCGTTTCAGACTACTTTAGGAGTTGTTAACCCAACTACAGCAGATAAAACAATACTTTTACCTAACACTTCAGGAACTTTAATAACAACTAATGATTCTGGGACTGTTACTTCAGCAATGATTGCTGATGGAACCATCGTTAATGCTGATATAAATGCTTCTGCTGCTATAGCCCTTACCAAGTTAGAAGGAATCGCTTCTGCCAAAATTATTGTTGGTAATAGTTCAGGAGTAGCTGCTGAAGTTGCAGTAACAGGAGATATAGCCATAACTAACGCAGGTGTTACTTCTATTTCTGCTGGTGCAATTGTTAATGCTGATATTTCTAGCTCTGCGGCGATTACAGGCTCAAAGGTCACAACTGGAACGACAAGTGCCGTTGGTGTTCTTCAACTAACAGATAGTGCAACATCAACTTCTGCTACGACTGCTGCTACTCCTGCGGCTGTAAAGATTGCGAAGGATGCTGCTGATGCTGCTGCTACAACAGCTAATGCTGCTTTGCCTAAAGCTGGTGGCACAATGACTGGCAATTTGATTCTCGATAACGCTTCAGAACTGCGCCTAACAGAAGCCGATTCAGATGGTGCGAATTACACAGCATTAAAAGCTCAGGCTCAGACTTCAGATATAACCCTCACACTTCCTGCAACCGCCCCAACTGCCAACCAAGTGCTTAAGGCTAATGCCAGCACACCTACAACTCTTGAATGGGCAACTGATACAACTAATACGGCTGCTGCTGATTTAACTGGAACTACTCTTGCTTCTAATGTTGTTGCAAGTTCTCTTACTTCAGTTGGAACTCTTACTTCCTTAACAGTTAGTGGAACAATTACTGGGGATGTAACTGGAGATTTAACTGGTAACGCAGATACAGCAACAATACTGGCAACTGCAAGAACGATAGGAGGAGTCAGTTTTAACGGTTCAGCAAATATAGACCTACCAGGCGTTAATACTGCTGGCAACCAAAACACTACAGGAAACGCTGCAACAGCTACAAAATTCGCTTCTGCGGTCACAATTGGCGGCGTTAGTTTTGATGGTTCAGCAAATATTGATCTTGCAGGTGTTAATACTGCTGGTACTCAAGACACTTCAGGAACAGCAGCACTTGCAACCCAGTTCACAGTTACAGCGAATAACACAACAGATGAAACTGTTTATCCATTATTTGCTGATGGAGCTACAGGTAGCCAAGGGGCTGAAACAGATACAGGTTTAACTTATAATCCTTCAACTGGATTGTTAACTTCAACAGGATTTAGTGGGGCTGGAACTTCATTAACAGCCTTAAATGCAAGTAATTTATCTTCAGGAACAGTAGCAACAGCAAGGTTAGGAAGTGGAACTGCAAGTAGTTCTAATTTCTTAAGAGGAGATAATACTTGGCAAACAATAGATTTAACTTCTCTTTCTGCAAGCAATTTAACCTCTGGCACTATTCCAGACGCAAGATTTCCTGCAACACTTCCAGCAATAAGTGGAGTTAACTTAACTGCTTTAAATGCTTCAAACATATCTTCTGGAACGATTGCAGCAGCTAGAGTTCCAACACTTAACCAAGACACAACAGGATCGGCTGCAACATTAACAACTGCAAGAGCAATTAACGGAACAAACTTTGACGGCTCTGCGGATATAACGGTTACGGCTGCTGCTGGCACGTTAACTGGCTCAACGCTTGCAAGTGGAGTAACAGGATCAAGTTTGACTTCTGTTGGAACTCTTGGAAGTTTGGCAGTTAGTGGAAATATTTCAATGACAGGAACAGGAGCAATAGATGTTGCTTCTGGTACTAATGCACAAAGACCTAGCTCGCCTTCTGCTGGAATGTTTAGATTTAATTCAACATCAAGTGAATTTGAAGGTTATGACGGCTCAGACTGGGGTGAAATCGGAGGAGGTGGTGTAATTCTTATAGATGGTGGCAATTTTGATAATGGTTCGAGTACAGTATCTACAGCAAATGTGTTTGACGGAGGCGACTTCGGTTCTTAATTATGGCAACACCAAGTACTAGGACACCTGTAAGAATCGCTAGAGGTTCTTATTCAAACTTAAATAGTAGTCTTTCGGATCTGCAAGATGGCGAGATCATGTATGCAGAAGATCAAGATAAATTATATATCAAAGAAGGATCTTCTTTGGTTGTTTTAACTCAACCAGCAGCAAATGCAGTTTTTACAGGAAATGTAACAGTTAATGCACAAGGAGATCTTCGTTTAGCAGATAGCGACTCAAGTAATTATGTAGGGTTTCAAAGTCCTGCAACAGTTTCAGCAAATGTTGTCTGGACTCTTCCTGATGCTGACGGATCAGCTAATCAATTATTAAAAACAAACGGTTCAGGAGTTTTAAGTTGGGGAACAGTTGATCTTAGTACTTACGCACCATTAGCATCACCAACCCTTACTGGAACGCCTGCTGCTCCTACTGCATCTGCTAATACAAGTACAACACAAATTGCTACGACAGCATTTGTGATGACAGAGTTAGGAGATTATGCACCATTAGCAGCACCAGCATTTACTGGAACGGCAACTGGAGTGAATCTCACCCTATCGGGCAACCTCACAGTAAACGGGACAACGACCACCATTGACACGACCACACTTCAGGTAGAAGACAAAAATATTGAGATCGGTAAAGTATCAAGCCCTAGTGACACTACGGCAGATGGAGGGGGGCTAACTTTACTTGGAGCTACAAATAAGACATGGAATTGGGTTAATTCAACTGATGCTTGGACATCTTCAGAACATATCGCTTTACCAGATGACAAGAAATTATTATTAGGTGCTAGTTCAGATATAGAGATCTATCACAATTCAAGCAATAATTACGATTATATAAAATCAGGTACAGGACAAAGTAATCGTTATCTGCGTGTCTTAAGTGAGGGTGGTCTTTGGGTTAGAGACCACGGTGATTCAACAATGTATTTCGGTGCTGATACTAATGGGTGTTCTTTATATTCGGGTGGAACAAACAGATTGCAAACAAGCGGTACAGGCGTAACGATAACGGGAACAGCAACAGCGACTGCCTTTAGCGGAGTTGGAACTTCCTTAACTGCATTAAACGCATCAAACTTAGCTTCTGGAACGGTAGCAACAGCGAGACTTGGTACTGGTACAGCTTCTAGTTCTAACTTCTTAAGAGGTGATGGATCTTGGCAGACAATTGACCTTACAGCTTACGCTCCATTAGCAGGAGCAACCTTTACTGGGGATGTTCAATTCAATGGAGACAACTACAACCTTCTTTGGGATAAATCAGATAACGCTCTTGAATTTGCTGGTTGGACTAAAGCTACATTTAATTCAACTTTTCAAATATACAGAGGATCTGGTGGTAGTGATGCTCCAACAATATTAGATACTTCAGGCAATGCCTTGCTTATGGTAGCAAATGGTGGTATAGAAATAAGAGCTTTTACTTCAGGAGAAAAATATATAAAAGCTACGGAAAATGGAGCAGCAGAATTATATTATGATGGAACAAAACGAATTGAAACTTCAAATACTGGAGTAACGATAACAGGAACAGCTACAGCGACTACCTTTAGTGGTTCGGGTGCTTCTTTAACTACATTAAATGCTTCTAATCTTTCTTCTGGAACAGTTGGAACAGCAAGACTTGGTAGTGGTACGGCCTCATCGTCAACCTTTTTAAGAGGTGATGGATCGTGGGCTGGTGCTGGTGTTACTTCAGATGCTCAGTACAACACAGCAGCAGGAACAAACGCAGGGGATAGTTTTAGTGGCACAAGTGCAGTTAATAACAGTCTCTTTGGATATGACGCTGGAACGGCAATAACCTCTGGTGATGATAATACTTGTGTTGGATATAAAGCTGCTCCAGCATTAGATACTGGAGAAAAAAATGTAGTAGTTGGTAGCAATTCTGCCTTGGCACTTGAGGGTGGTTCAAGGAACGTAGTACTAGGATACGAGGCTTTAAAGCTTTCAACTGGTGCATACGGTGGCATTTATATAGGCTTTCAAGCAGGTAAGGAAATGACCAATGGTGCAGGTAACGTAGTAATAGGCAGCCAAGCAGGAGTATCTACAACTTCAGCAGCAGGTAGTGTATTTATCGGTGATTCGGCAGGTCAAAATGTTTATACAGGTGATAACAATGTTTGCATAGGTAAGTACACCTTTGGTGGTAATTCGATGTCGAATAACATCGTTATGGGGTATAGGGCTGGTGGCTTTATGGCTGGCTCTGGAGTTGAACATAATATTTTCATGGGCTACGAAGCTGCTTTTGGAAATAGTGGTGGTAGTGGAAGGGCGAACAATATTGGGATGGGTTACAGAGCTTTATATGATCTAACTACAGGAGATCACAATATATGCATGGGTAATGGTGCTGGTGATGAGATAACAACTGGTGCTTCAAATATAGGTATTGGTCAATTATCTCTTGGAGGTTGGGATCAAAGTACTGCTGGTACAGGTGATAACAATGTTGCCATAGGCCAAAAAACTATGGGTAAATGGACAACAGGAAGTCAAAATACTTGCATAGGTTATCAAGCAGGTGAAGATCTAACGACAGGAGGGATGAATGTATTTATAGGTGCAAGTGCAAGTAGGACTAGTGCTAACGCATCGACTTGTAGCTACTCAGTATCAATTGGAGAAGGTTCTAACGTAAGAAATGGTACTAACAACATAGCGATTGGTAATAATGCTGATTGTGGATCTGGTAATACAAACACAATAGTTTTAGGTAATACATCAATAACCAGCTTTAGTGTTCCTGGAGTTAGTCTTTCAGCAACATCTTCTGGTGTATCAGATGCAAAAGGAAACCTAAGATCTGTCCCAACCAGAAATGAAACGAGTGCCTACACACTTGTAGCGGCTGACGCTGGTAAATGTATTAATGCTGATAATGGTGTAACGGTTCCGAATGGGGTTTTTGCTGCTGGAGATGTTATTACTATTATCAACATGGCAACTTCAAATAAAACTATTACTCAAGCATCAGGCTTGACGATGCGAAATGTTGGAGATGATGGAAATACTGGCAACGTATCAGTTAAAAAGTATGCTATGTGTACGCTTATATTTACATCATCTAGTGTTTGCTTCTTCTCTACTACCGCTAAAGCATAGGAGGTTTTAATTATGCCAACTATTCAAATTCTTCTTGCTACTGCTGGTGGTGCTGCTGGAATAGAACCTGGTCAACAAGCATATACCAGCCCTGGTACTTATACATGGGTTGCTCCTGCTACGGTAACTGCGGTTTCTGTAGTTGCTGTTGGTGGTGGTGGTGGTGGTAAAATTACTGACATGCAAGCTGGTGGAGGGGGTGCTTTAGGTTATAAAAATAATATTGTAGTATCACCAGGAAGTTCTTATACGGTAGTAGTTGGGTCTGGAGGAAATGGTACTAATCAGGGTGGAGATGATGGTGGAGATTCATATTTTATAAACACATCTACTGTTAAAGGTGGTGGTGGAAAAGGGAATGATCAGGGTGGTGGAACTTATACAGGAGATGGTGGTGGTAATGGTGGTCAACATGCTGTGTATGGCGGTGGCGGTGGTGCTGGTGGATATTCTGGAAATGGTAATAGTAATTCTGGTGGGTGTGGTGGTCATGGATGTGGTAATGGTTTAACTGGTGGTGGCTCTGGTGGTGGTGGAGTAGGACTAATGGGTGAAGGTTCTAGTGGTGCTAACAGAGCCTCTAATCACTCATCAGGTGGAACTTTGCTTGGTGGAGGCGGTGGATCAGGTGGGCAATCTGGTACAAATGGAGTAGTTCCATCTTGGAATGGTGGATACACAGGTGGTATCGTTGGTGGGCCTGGTGGTTACTATGGTGGTGGTGGAGGTGGTGGAGGTGGCGCTCAGAACTCTCAAAGACTTGGTAGTGATGGTGGAAAAGGTGGTTTAAGACTTATTTGGGGTGATGGGAGAGCTTTCCCTTCAACCAATACTGGTGACGTTTAATTATGGATTTATTTATTAAAATTGACGAAAACGATGTTCCTCAAGAACATCCTGTTTTAAAAGAAAATTTAAAACAAGCTTTCCCTGATCTTGATTTTGATTCTGATACACCTCCTAGTGGTTGGGCAAAATTTCAAAGAGTTGCTATGCCAGATATAGGAGTTTATCAAAAATGTGATGCTTCAATAGGTACTGATATAAAAGGTTTAGAGTACAAAATAATAGATGGGGTAGTAACAGATGTTTGGCACATATTAGATTTAACAGATGAAGAAAAGACAGCAAAACAGGATGCTGCAAAAAGTGCATGGACAGGGCCAGCATCTTGGATTTTTAACTCAACTCTTTGTGCGTATGAAGCTCCTGTTCCTTATCCTAAAAATGAGAATGGAAAGATATATACTTGGAACGAAGATGCACAAGATTGGCAGGAAGTTGTTGAATAATCTCAAGTGCGTTTAGCAGTTGTAGGTGCAGGGAACGCAGGGTGTATTTCAGCACTACATTTTAATCAGTACGCTCCAGATTTAGAAATAGAAATATATCACGACTCAAAAAATACACCCATAGAAAGAGTTGGTCAGGGTACAGTCTTAAATGTTACTAAATTATTATTTGGTAGTTTAAACTTTGATTGGAGTGTGAACCAAATAGGTGCAACAGTCAAGACAGGTATTTTATATAAAAACTGGGGTGTAATTAATAATTCTTTTTTTCACAATTTTGATCCTAGCCATGACGTATCAATACATTATACCCCTGATAAATTATCTAAATTTGTTTTAAATTCAGGTAAGTTTAAAATAAAAGAACAAAAGATAAACAATCCAGAGAGAGAAATTGATTCTGATTTTATTATTGATTGTAGAGGGCGAAAAGCTATTGATAAAGATAATGTAAATAAGATTGTAAATCCAATCAATGCTGCATTAATTTCTAGTCTTCCTAAGAAGGATATTTTATGGACAGAATCAGTTGCTACTGCTAATGGTTGGACTTTTATTGTACCTACTGAAAATAATTTATCTTTAGGTTATTTATATAATAAGGACATAACTTCTGAGGAAGAGGCAGTAAAAGATTTTAAAGATTCTTTTGGAGTTGATGAAATAGAATATAAAACTACTTTTGATAATTATTATGCAACAAGTCCTTTTGTAGGCGAAAGAACTTTGTTAAATGGTAATCAATATTCTTTTATAGAGCCTTTAGAGGCAACAGCTACAGGTTTATATGAATGGATTGCAAGAGTTGGATATGACAGATTTATTGACAAAGTTGATAAAAAAACTTGCACGAATTTAATAGAGAAAAATGTAAAACAGATAAGTAATTTTATTTTATGGCATTATAAAATTAAATCAAAGTTTAATTCTCCTTTCTGGAACTATGCTTCTTCTCTTCCTTTTGAAGGTATTGTTTCTAGAAATGGATATGCACAATGGAATGAACATAGTTTTAAAATATGGGCAGAAAATACAACTGAAATTTAAACGGCAAGCTATTACTAGACAGTAGAGCTATAATTTAGAAGCATATACACTTTATCTATGTCTACTATCTCTGAATTAGACGCTGCTGTTGAAGAATACAACGGTGTTGTTAAAAGACAGCAAGAAGCAAACCGAGCAGAACTTGAACCACTTGGATTAAAAATTCAACAGTTGCAAGGACAAATTATTGATGAAGCTAGAGAAGCTGATAAGGCTACTACTGAAAATAGTGGTGAGGCTTGTCCTGCATGATAAAAATCATAACTTGGATTAATTTCGCTGCCTTCATTTTGGGGGTAGCGAGCTTAGGTGGTGCATTTATTTTTAGATCTAAAATTTTTGATGCCGTATTAGATGGTGTTAAAAAAGAACTTCCTTCTTTAGTCCAAGATGCCATGCCAGCGATGCCAAGCGTACCTGAGATGACTGGACCTGTCTTGCCATTTGGGAAATGATACAATTCAAATCCTTTAATGGCCTGACTTCTTTAGTGTTAGGCGGTGGACTCATTGCCACCAATTTTATGAGCTTAAACATGCTGGCTCGTAAAGATGGAGGCATACCTGATATAGGAAAACTTGCAAATACTCCTTATAGCTCAATCCAAATCAGAAGCGAAACCAAGCCTGATGGTGCTGAAGAGTGGATGTTTAATTCTAAGCAACACGATCCAAAGCTAGTCACAACAATCATTGATGATTCTAAGCCTACTTTTAATGGTGGCGTGAAGAAAAAATATGTCCACAAACAAGACGTAGCTCAGTTTGCAATTTATCCTCAAGGAGAAGGAGGGAAGCTTACAGATAAACAAATTGAATGTATTGAAAAAATGGCTCAGGGTCGAAGTAATGGGCAATTAATTGCTGATAGTGCAAGTGTTCAAGTCACTCCAGCTATTGCAAGTGTTCCTGTGGTAGGACCAGTTTTGGCAGGTATTTTCTTTGGTCAAGCTAGAAAACAAGTTGGCAGTCTTGCGAGTGATGTTGCTGGTCAATGGAACGACTGCTAAATGGAAATAGAAGATATTTCGATTCAAGAAATACCTGAAGCCTCAATAAATACAACTTTAATTACTACACCTGAGCCTTTAGTTCCAGCAAACATAGGTTTTCCTGTTATTCAAATGCCTGGTTGTGTAAGGGCTAGGAATTTAAAAAATAAGAATTTAGTTACTAATGATCCCAAAGGGAATTTTTATGTATGTGACGGAAATGTACCAACACTTGAAAGTATGGCTGTTGATTGGGACGGCCTATCTACTGTTGGGCCTGTAAAAGCAGATGAGCCAAAGCTTGTTCCACCTGTTCCCAAAATTAATTCAAAAGGGAATAAGGGAAAGAAAGTGAAAAAAGAGGATGGCAAAAATGACGAGCAGGGAAATACCGATGTAGGGCAACAAGATTTTAAAATTCCAGATATTGATGGACAGTTTATTGCAGATAAATTACCTTGCCCACCTTTAGACACACTTGCTAAAACTCCTATTGGCTCGTTAGGCAAAGGAGGACTTGCAAGGATAAAAGGTTGGAAAAGAGATGAACTTACAGGTAAGTGTGAAACTGTTTGGGAAGGATTGAACCCTGTAGAAATTGCAGGTAATTACGCTCCACAACCTACTGTCCTTGTAAATACATCTGCTATTGCTATCACGTCAGTTGTTGGTGTGACTGTTATTGGTCAACCGATAGCTAAGTTTTTTCAGAAACAACTTAAAGGTCAAGTTAAATCATTTTCTAAAAAAATAACTAAAAAGCTATTAGCTATTCGGGGGAAGAAGCCTCCTGTAAAGTCCCTCGCTGAAAGGAGAAAGGAGCAGAGGTTGTCTCGGAAATAGAATGTTTATGATCTGGCAATGTATTAGGAGGATTAACTAGCCTTACATCTTCGCAAACGACATAACTAGGACTATCTTTTGCATAGACAACACCTAATTTTAATTGCTCGGCACATACTTTTAAACGTCCCAAAGCATAATCTAGTTTTTTAGCTTTATAAGCTTGTTCTAAATACTTAACACGGGTATTCATAGCAGCCACGCACCTGTTAGTCATGCGGCGATCTAGTGGTACTGCCACGGTTGCAGTTATGCCATAGTTAAATGAAAGATTATTACGAGCTTGACCAGTCCTAATTGGTTTTGTATATAAAACTCCACCTGGGTTAGTTAAATTTCCATCTGCATCTGTACTATCGTCATATACATTTTCTTGGTACGTTGGTTCAAACGGATCTTTCCAAGTATTCACTTTTGAAATAAAGGGATTAATAGTAAGAGTCGTTCCACTACAACGTATCCCATCACCTACTTCTTGAAACATAAAACTACCACTTTGGACTTGGATTCCCTGGTTAATGACTGACCCCTGGCTCGTAGCTGAAGGCGATGCTATTGTTGTAGCATTTGCAAATACTGGCTGACTAAATGTTATTGAGTAAAGACAGATACCGATTCCACAATAGATTCTGTTGTTGTGGTTCGGTTGATTGTTGTTACATTTGAAAGACCTGGATTGGATAGGGTTTCTGTAAAGGAGAAAGCGTTGCCAGCAGTTTTTATTCCCCAGTCGGGTTTGTTTGCTGGAGTTACATCTACTGATGTCCATGTAAAGGTGATGTCGTCAACTGTTTGAGGTGCATTTAATACGGCTTTAGGTGAAATAGTATTTGTATTTATTGGTTCAATATTATGACCAGAAACTACATATTCATAGCCAGATCTATAATCAACTGAGGTAATAGTTTCACTAACTACAGTTTTAGTTTCTTGGCGTGAATTGAGAGTCCCTGTAGAAAATGTAGGAACCACGGGAACAGCAGAAACGCTAGTACCTGTAAAGGATATAAGCAGTAATAACTTATATATTTTATGCACTATTTAACAGTAATTTCTGATGAAATTTGGGCCGTTCCAGTTGTGCCTGCGCCTCCAGCGACTGTCGTGGCAATTCCAGCAGAGGTTACTGTTCCAGCAAGGTTGCCAGCTACACCTCCAGAGGTTACTACGGTGTTACCAAAAGCAGGCATGTCAGCCACCACACCTGCGGAGACATCCACGCCACTACCTATTGCTGGAATAGCGTCACCTTGGAGCCAACTTTCGGAAAAACTGAAGCTGCTGCCCGAAGTTGCCATCTCGTACACACCAACATCAAGTGTTGCTGCTGCTGTGGCTGTACCTGCTGTTAATTTTCCAAAGTGTTCACCTGTAGTAACTTTCATGTTGTTACCAGAGACAGCGTAGGTAGATGGAACTCTAATGGCTTGAACTGCTGCTCCATCAACTTTCAGACTTGTTGAGGCTGTATGTTTGATTGCTATGTCAGCACTAGCTGGTGCTGCTAATAAAAGCAAAAGGGGAAGAAAGCGTTTCATAAGTAGGCTTTTGAAATCTGAGCTAGTAATCCTAATAATGCCAGAGCAGCACTAACTACTGCGGCAGCTTGGAATACCCTTTTCTCTAATAGTCTTACTCTATCTTCTAAATCTCCTATTTTTTCTTCTGCTCTTTTGAGCTTCATTTCTGTGCAGACAATACGAGTTTCTTGTCTTGCATCAATCGAAAGATCTTCACTCATCATGTCAACCTCCCACTTTGAGGATCAATTTCTTTACCAGAGACAGGATCAATCTTTGGTTTGTCTGGTACGAGTTTAATTGGAGTTTCAACTTTTATGATTGTATAAGGCACTCCATTGCTAAACCCTGCGGCTGCTTCTGCTTTCTTTTTCTCTTCGTCAGCTTTATAAGTTCCATCACCTCTTTTTTTAGCTGTCTCCAAACCAAAACTTGCGAGTGCGCCCGTGAAAACGCTTGCTATGAAAGTCGGGTCGATCCTTTCTTGTTTACCTAAACCAGGCAATTCTACATAGTTTAATGTTAAAATAAAGCCACTCCAAATGACAACGCCAAGTCTCACGAATGTAGACAAGACTTGCAGTTGTTCTTCTTTATCATCTAATCCATCTTTAAGTTTTTGAAGAGGATTTTTCTTTTTCGGTTCGTCTACTTTTGACTCTGCCATGCGAAAAAAGCTGAAAACACTACTAATCTAGACATAAATGGTCAAAAAGTAATGAAATTCCTTTCTCAAGCGCAAAAGGAAGTAATAGCAAAGGCTCATGGTATATCTATTGAATCTATAAATAAGAGAATTGAAATTTGGAGTGTTATTAATGACCCAGATGTATCAAAGCCTGATCTTGTAGAAGCTCAGAAACAATGGATTAGTATTCAACAAGGATATTGGCCTAACGTAAATGCCTGAAGTTATTGCAGCCCTAATTGGTGCTATGGTGTCAGCCTTGCTGATGGTTCTTGGCAATCGCTCTAATAAACGCCAAGGAGACATCCGTGAGATCTTTCATCGCCTCAACGCTATAGATAAAGAATTAGTTAGGCTTGATTCAACAAGACCTCGTAATTGGCGTGGACAATGAAAAACCCCTAGCGTCCTCTAAGAGCTAGGGGCTTCTCTAAGTTCATCAAGTCCCACCTCGATGTGAACAAGTACCTTGCATTGTGAAAGTACAAAAATATTTTAACTGTTTCCATGAATATTTCAAATGAAAAAACTTTTCTTCAACAGCGAGCGAGGGAAACGCTTTACCCTCTGGGTACTTGAAGCTGCCACCGAACAAAATAACAACAGTCTTTGCATTGAAGACGTTGATTTTATAGAAGCTAGACTGTGGCCTAACAGGACTCTTAAGCTCCAATGATTAACAGAGCTATTGAAACAGTCATGGGCAAAATGTCTGAGAAGGCAATGCGCTTAGATCGGCTTTATGTGTTAGATGGTCGTCATAGACCAGACCATGAGTTACATAATTCCTATGATGGATTGCTCGCCAAAGCTGATGAGTTGGAAGATGATGCAGCCTGAATGTCAATGCGCTCATTGCAAAGAATTAAGACGACAGCAATTCAGGGCTTACTTGCGTCAAGAAAAATTGCTAAAGATAAAAGAAAAGCATGAAACCAGTAGATCTCACGTTTCTTGAGGCTTTGGCTTCAAAACCAACATTAGAGGAGGAATTGATAATTGAAAAAAGAGTGCTTGCGATAAAAGAAACCCACGACATAGACGATTTGCGTAAGTATGCAATTTCTTTGCAGCGTCAAAATTTGCATCAAAGTTATTTTATTGCCACTTGTTTAGAACAAATAGCAAAGTTACAAGGAAGACTCGTAGCTAAGGAAATGGAATCACCCAGCTTTTTACAGAGAATTTTTAGGCTTAAGTAGATGGAATTACTTACTTATTTTCAAACATGTATTTGGGCAGACACTATTGATATTGATAATAGGATGCTGGAAAAAGAGATATATGATTTTTCTCTAAATACTCCAGAACAGATATTTTCTAATGTTGGAGGGTATCAGGGTGATTATTTTGTTAATCAAGAATTGCTTAATAAAATAGTAAAAAAAGTACCTACTGTAAATGAAAAACCTATCTCAAATATAACTCTCCATACTTGGGCTAATATTAATAAAAAAGGTAATTATAATAGAAGACATGTCCACATGAGTTCTTCTATATTTTTATCTGGTGTTTATTATGTAAAAGTACCAGATAACTCTGGCAATATTCGATTCTTTGATCCTAGAGGGCCATTAATGACCTCTATGAAAGATCATAATTATTTTTTTGGTGGGCATGAGCATCATTTTATAATTCCAAAAGAAGGTTTGTTATTATTTTTCCCTTCATGGCTAGAGCATGATGTTGAACCTAATGCTAGTGATGAAGATCGCATTTCTATTGCCTTTAATGTAGTTGTGGACAGAATTTAGCATTACGTCCAGTTCCTATCCATTTAATTTCTTTGTTTTCGACAGGTACTTCTGGATATTGAATTGAGTACCACCGATGGTCACAGGTGACACATCTTCTGCGTCTAATAGTAACCCCATCGGGATCACGTCTAGTGCATACGACTCTAGTCCTAGTGTTCCCACATTCAGGACAGTCTGCTTGAATTTTATTAACCATTATGGGGCTGGAACCAGTATGTGTTGTGCGTGTTCTGACCGCCTGCCATCAGGCCATTTTACTCCGTAGTAATAGCAAATGCGTTTCCTTACGTTGTGTTTTTCTATAACTTTGATAATTGTTCCGACAGCAGGTTCCGTTTTCAAAAAGACTCCTGTGTTTCTTTTTTTATTGACCTGATCGTTAAGTTCAAATTTTGGAGAAGGCATAAAAGATAATTTGCTAGTAAGTTTTTTTAAGTTATTTTGAGTTTGGAGTAAGGGAAGTACTCCACACCAGACAGAGAATCCCCTTTAGTCCTGATCCCCAGCTAAAGGGTTTCTCGATTCTCATGCCATTATGAATTTACTCGATTGGATAGGCAAACCTTTTGTTTACAGATCACCTAAAGAATTAGATGGTTTTAAGACTCATCTAAGATATTTTCCTAATTGGTATCTGCGGCAAATGATTGGGAAGAAGCCTATGGTCTATAGAAAGGCAGATCTTATTGATCTTATTATCAATGACCTCAAATAGATCTTGGAGGACAGCCAAAATATCTTTAGAGGATGAATTAGCCATTGAAATCGCTTTACGAATAGCAATATCAGAAGCAGGTGTGGAAGGGATAGCAGAAATCATTAGCATGATGGCTTTAGAAAATTTTAAAGCTAGTAAAATGTTGGAACAGGCAGAAGAATATATTTATGAGCTAGAGGATGTTGTTAATTCCTTGCCCAGAAACATGCACAATCCTTAGCAAAAACTCCACCGCTACCTTTTCCTTCGGGGAGGCCCAACCCACACTCAGCCTTAATAACCAACCAATGTAAGCAATCAATACATTTAGGTAAGCCTTGGCTTATTGCTCTAGCGTCTGCGTAAAGATATTCAGCTTCTAAAACTGCATCTTCGAGAGACTTGCTAGATAACGGTAAGTCAAGCTTTTCTTGTTTTGTTTTGATTTTTACTCGCCAAGACTCACAGGTGTCCTCATAGAGAACCATTCTTCCTGCGTGATACCTGAGCGATGCCATTGGTACAAATATAGTCATCAGGTGGAGTAGAAAGCCACCTTCTGATTCCATTTTCTATCAGGAAAAGATGTCCAGAAGCTGAAACTACTTTCCCTTCGTTCTCATCAATTGCTGAAAGCTCCATTGTATTTAAGAATAAAATTTAAACGAATAAGTTCAGGCAACTCTGGATCTACTTCGCAAAGCTTTTGTAGCTGTTGCCAAAGACCTGTATAGGTGCTTTTAAGTGGTAGCTCTGCATTGTCCCTATCAAATAATTGATAAAGATAATTAGAGAACTGGGCTTTCCCATTCTCTACTTGCCAAGGCTTTAGCTGCTGCTTCAGCCTCGCTTCTAGTAGTACAATGCTCTCCCCAGTAGATAGCTTTTCCGTCTGAGTACCAAGGTTTGAAACAAGAGTCGAGTCCATAAGAAAGAAGATTCACGCCATAGTCTTGTGGCATTTTTAAATTGTGAAGACTAGAGTAGTTTTCTAACACACTAGCAGGTTGATTTAGTGTTGATTACTTGTTCAAATGTAATGTTTTGAGCTTCACTTTTTAAAGCTTCAAACTCTGTAACACCAAGAGCTTTTTGTAACAATTTGTTTAGATTTTGTTGATACTTTTGTTTAACAAATTCGCTGCTATTTAGCGTTATATTTGTTTGTATTTTTTGTAAAAAAGTATCACAAATTTGTTTCTTTCTCTTGATTCTTATCAGCCAGTCAGAGTCAGGTTGTAGACCTTGCGAATGTTTTTCGTGAGCTATTTCTGCCATGCTTTCATTCATGGTTTTAATAGCTGTTTCAAGTTCTTTTTCTACAAGCTCTAGTTCTGGATCACTTAGTTTTTCAAGCTCATCAATACTAATAACCTTCTTAATCGTTTTACTGTTGAAAGTTAAAGCCATGAGATAAAGATAAGAGATAAACCAATTCTAAGGAATTAGCTTGTTAGGTCGGATCAAGTCTCCTCCTTTCAAGAACTTTCTGCATCTTAGGTTCTCTTCTAAGAAACTTTTTTGCAGCTACAACAGAGATTGCGCTAATAACGCTGCTGATAATAAGAGGTTGCATCATTGTTTTAGTTTGATTTTAGCTGAGTTTCAGGGAATGGTTGGAGTTGAGATTGTTCTAAACAATAACTTTCTATACGTCCTATCGTTTTCAAATTCTCAGGCTTGATAAAGCTTTCTTTTTTAACATAACCCTTTATATCAACCTGATTATTTGTGACGATACATAAGACATACATGTCAACATCTGGATTAACTTTTTTAGTTGCCAGAAGATGACCATTTCTTATGTGCGTAGATTTAATGTCATAGGAAACAACCCTAGAATCTTTAAGTGGAATCTTCCCGTCACAACTTCCACTTCTGGGAGTTAGGCCAATATCAGGGAAAACATTGAATTGTTTTGCAAAAGCATATTCAGCCATGAACCCTTGGACATCAGCATCGCTTCCGTCTTGTTCACCTGCTTTTTGATCTTTTACGTTTGCAGAACGAGCAATTAAAGATCTCATTCTCCCTATACATTGGCAAACTAAAATTTCAGAAGGAGTTAATTCAACGATCATGTGTTGGAAGCTGCTAGACCTCTGAAAACACTAAAAGGATCTCCTTTTAGATTGTCAACTCTTATGTTTGGGCATCTGCCTTGCATAAAATAATAGGCAGCCGTGCAATGAAGCTTAAAAGCATCTTGCCCATACATAGTTTTACCTAAGCCTTTTCTAGCAATTAGCTTTTCTTTTAACTTAAACGGTGCTTGATCGGTGTTGTAATCAATCATCGTGTCTTTAGATTTGCCATCAGTACACAAATCCAACCAGTAAGTACTTCTTTCGTAAGGTTCCATTCCATGAGGGTATTCATTGAACCTTGCCTTACCAACTTTCATCTCTAAAAAGATTTTGAAAGCTGCTGCTACATAGTTCCCTATGTATTTCGCTTTAAAATATCCGTCAGCCTCAAGTTGCTCAAAGAACTCAGAATGTCTCTTGTAATAAGAAGCAATCAAGTCATCAAATTTAGCATTACCAAACTTGGCTGATCCTGTGAAATTAGCATCCCAGTCTCCAAACATGGCTTTGATAGCAGCACAAGCTTTAGGGTGCATTGGTGTTCCATGAACTGAAATCCGATCAGCTTGGCTTCGCTTGTTACCAATATCAAAATGCTTGACCGTTGAATGGTCTATGTTTCTTAAAACATAAAACAAGCAAGGAATATCAGCTTCTATAACAGCAGATAACCTGTGTTGACCATTAACTAATTGACCTTCTTCATTAAAAGCAAGGCAATCCCAACTCAAATGGAAATTACCGTCTTTAATATCTTCAACTATTTTGGCAACAGAAGAAGATCTAACTTTTCTATTGTTTTCAAAATTAGTAGCTAAATATTCAGTAGCTAATTCTTTATCAATAGATTCAATCTCAAAAGAGACTTTTGAGTTCGCAATTTTTGTTTGATTGGCTTTTGCAGTTAAAGCCTTTTTTGCGCTTGAACGTCTTCGCATAGAAGATAAGTATTAAAAATAAAAGATAGAAGCTTTACGCTTATGCTCAATATAACACTAGAGGCAACTTAGTGCAACCCTTTGTAACAAAAAAGTAATAAAAGATCGGGCAGTTTATGAAGGTGCTTTGCGGAACCTATCTATGTCTTTCCCTAAATACAACACAGCTATTACCCCAAGCAAACTTGGGATCAGTACAGCGGAGGAAGGTCTTGTATAAACATAGCTACCCGACCATTGATTAGAACCAGTTTGAGTTCTCTTTACTTGTTTCAGGAACAGAAGGTTTAGCAGCATCTTTATTTGCACTAATAGACCTGCCTTCATTTACTTCCTGTTGCTTTTTCCAGTCGCTAGTAAGTTGCAAGCCTAAATACTTTTTACCTGCTTTTGACTCATTCATGTATCCACTAGCTCTTAGTGGTACAACTTCCTGCTTTGTGTAATCGTCATAGTCAGGTGTTGCATGAGTTAAATACTTGATTAAATCAGGTAACTCACTAACAGGAATATTTGCTATCCCACCAAATTCGGGATACTTCTTTGTTGCATCGTACTTGTCTTTACGAATCCTCTTGTGATCTTCTGCTGATTGTGGGAATACTGAGAGTTTGATGTTAAACATGATAAAAGTTAAGAAACAGTTGCTTGGGTGTTGGCTTGTTCGTAGTCCTCTACATCAGCCATTTTGTAGAGAATTTTTCCGTTGATTTTGATAAATGGTGGCCCTTGGCCTTGGCCTCTCCACCTAATCAAACTTTTACGGTGCATTTGCCATCGTTCGGCAAGCTGCGTATCAGTTAGAAATTTAGAACTCGAAGTCATCGGTTTTCTCCTTTGATTTGGGGGCTTCGTCAAACTCTGAACCTGGCTCAGGATCTGCTTCCTTTATGGGTTGTGCGATAGCAGCCTCATGGGGTGTGTTAGGCACAGTTACATTCACAGGTTGGATGTCAACGATTTCATCCTCAGTTTGTATCCCAAGGAGCAAATCTGCCACATATTGTCTCCCAAAGAAAGTTGCTGCCCTATAACGCAACATCAACTGAGGCATTGTGGACCATTTACTGTTACGTGTCCAGCCTTCTTTTTGTGCCATTTCCATCGTTACCCATGCACCAAAAACTTCCTTGCCATCTTTTTTTCTAATGGCTTTGCATCGAATAGCTTTTGTACCTTTCTCTTCATAATCAAAGTCCTCAAACCTGCCACATCCTGTAATCGTTGCAATTACAAACTGAGCAGACCAGCTTGGCTTTCCATGAATAACATTCATGTTCTGCATGACCACTAAAGGACTAATGTTCATGCGATTCGCCATCTCAAGGGCTACCAAGCAATTTGGTAATCCTTCTTGTCCTTGATATGTAGTAGGAACTAATTTGCTTTGGGCTAATGATTTAGCCATTCGTTGATATAACTCAAATGATCCTTCGTTTTTGTAAACAGAAGACTCAGGAGTATTTGTTAATGCTGATTCAGTCATTTTTCTTTTTTGGTACAGAACTTAATAGGATTTCAAAAGCACCTAATACTTTGTCGAGTTTGTCTTCAACTCTGTTAATTGCCAAAGACTGAAGGTGCAGTTCATGTCTGAAGTGGGCGTTAAATTCGTCAGTCATTGAATTGTTCTTTTAAATAAAATGTTTGCTTCAGGAAATTTCCTGTCTAGTATTTTCCTTGCCTCTTCAGGCGTTGGTGCTGTGATCCTTATGTTCCTCCCCTTAACAGTTGGCTTTTCGCAAACCCAAAAAAGGTGAACAGAAGACCCTAAAGCAGAAGAGTGCCAACTCATTCTTCTTTTCCTCCCCAAGTAATAACTTGTGCTTTTGGAAAAGCTTCTTCAACTCTTTTGTAAGCTTTGTCTAATGATCTTCCATACACAGAAACTCTGTCACCTTTGACACCTGCTGGTATGACATAAAAAATATACTCTTTGAGTGGAGGATATTCTTCGGTAGTTAATGGTTCCATTAGAATAAAGTGATGTCAGGAATAGAGTCGTAGCCAACAGGAGGCTTACCTTTTACAGCACCAGTCATCCAAGATGGCAAACTGATTTGCTGAATTTCGGTGCAATAGTTTGGATACCTTTCCTCTTCTTTCCACTTAGCAATCTTTTGTAAATCAATTCTGGCTTGGTCATAACCATTAACGGTCATATACAAGTCAGCCTCATAAACACCAACTCCATAAGGAGCAGTTTTTTCTACTGCAATAAAAATAAAACGGTCTGGTCTTTCACCAGTTGCTTGCTCTAAACCATTCATGTACCAACCAGCTTGAACGTGATACCTGAAGTTAGAAATGCTTTTTAAAAAACCTCTATATGAAGCATCAGTTGTAGTTTTTAAATCTACAATCGTTCCTCCATTTTCAAGTAAATAGTCAGGGCGGCACTTGCAACCAAGACCAGTTTCCTTATCTTCCCAAAAATAACTTTGCTCTGCATGACCAGCAGCAGATAATAATTTTTTAGCAGGAGCGCAATCAAATAAAGACTTTTTCATAGCTTCTAACTGTTCCTTATCGTCTTCGTTAAGAACAGTTTTCCCAGCTTCCTCTTGCCTAGCTTTCCATTCCTTACCGTCTTTACTCCTTGCGTTTAAGATTTCAGGCTTGTAGATAAACTCGTTATCAAAAACATCAGGTTCCAGAATTAATCCATGAAAAGCAGATCCAATTCGCATCGCTGGAGTTGGCTTTGATTTTGGCCCTTCTACATAATGCTGAAAATGAAGCCCACTTTTATTTGCAGCATCTAAAGCAGACTTTGAAATGTACTCTTTTTTAGAGTGATACTCCTCGTTAGTTAGCTGGACATTACCTTTCATAAGGGTTGCGTAAACTTGTCACATCATATACCCTGATACTGTGAGATGCAACCTTATGCAACTCAAAATAACTTTTGATTAATTAACTATGATTTACTATTTATTAGTTGGCGTTTATCGTTATCCTTCCAGTTCTCCTGAAGATGGAGATAGTTATAATCCAATTAGTATCAATGTTTCATCAAAAACAGTATTAACAGTTAAAGAGCTAGAAAAAGCTTTTGATACATCCGTTGAGTCTCTTTGGGAAGATGTTTTAAAAAATCTTGAAGAAGATCAACAACTAAAGGATTGGCTAGATGGATCTGGATATAAAAATCTTGATTATGTTTTGACAAGCCCCGACCCTTTTCCAGAAGAAGTTGTTGTTTACGGAACAGATCTTGTTAACGATTATCTTGGGTCATAAATGTGGAACAAAGAAAGTATCAAACTGAAGCGATTCAAAATTGCAGAAATTCATTCGGACATGGCACGAAAGCTGCCTTACTTGTCATGCCAACTGGGGCAGGAAAGACTGTAGTTTTTTCTCAAATAACTCAAAGTGCAGTCGATAAAAACAACAACGTACTTATCCTTGTTCACCGTAGAGAATTAATAAAACAAGCATCTGAAAAACTCGCAGCCATTAACGTAGACCACGGAATAATTGCAGCAAAATTTAAACCTAAAGACTCCCCGATTCAAATAGCTTCAGTCCAAACATTAGTCAGAAGACTTGATACCACTAAATTCAAACCCTCACTAATTATTATTGATGAAGCCCATCATGCTGTTGCAGGATCTTGGAGCAAAATTCTTAACCATTATCCAGACGCAATTCGTTTAGGAGTTACAGCAACACCATGTCGTTTAGATGGTCGTGGCCTAAAAGAATTTTTTGACGACCTAATACTAGGCCCAACTATCCCTGAACTTGTTGAACAAGGTTACTTATCTCCTCACCGAGTTTTTGCAGCACCTAAGCCTGTAGTACTAGATGGCTTAAAAACTAGAGCAGGTGATTTTGCTAAAGAAGAAGTATCAGAAAGAATGAAAGAATACACAATTAAAGGAGACACCGTAGAACATTGGAGAAAACACGCTAAAGGAGTCCCAACTGTCGCTTTTTGTGTTGATATAGATCACGCTGAAGCTGTCGCTGAAAAGTTTAATGATTCGGGAATTAAGGCTGACATAATTACAGGTGAGATGAAGAATGATGATAGAGATCAGGTTATTAATGACCTATCTAACGGATCTATCCAAGTCCTTGTGTCAGTCGATGTTGTCTCAGAGGGATTTGACCTACCGATTATTGGCTGTGCAATCTTGCTCAGACCGACAAAATCTGAAGGGCTATACATGCAACAAGTCGGACGTATTCTCAGACCGCAAAAAGATAAAGTTGCCATAGTTCTTGATCATGTAAACAATACGAGAGAGCATGGTTTCGTTGATGATGTAAGAAATTGGTCTTTAGATGCCAAGCCAAAATCTAAAAGAGATAATGAACAAGCCCCATCCGTAACTGTTTGTGAAAATTGTTTTGCAACCTACAGACCTCAACGTGCTTGTCCTTGTTGTGGCTTTGTTAAAGAGAAAGCACTTCGTAAAATAAATTTTGAAGAAGCAGAATTAATTGAGTTAAAAAGAGAAGAAGTGCGTCTTAACGCTGAAGAAAAAACTCAAAGAAAGACTGAATATAGAAACGCAAAAACCTTACAGGACTTCTTAGCTATTGCTGAAAGGCGTGGTTACAAAAAAGGATGGGCTTATTTTGCCTTTAAGAACAAAGGCGTTAAAACAATAAAACCCGCTGATAACAGTCTAAACGAAAAATGGAATTGGGGATGAAAAAAAATTATAAAGTTCAAAAAATTAAGAATCAAGAATGTAAGGAATGGTTTTTACATAAGCACTACGCAAAAAGAATTCCATCTATTTCCTACGCTTTTGGCTTATATGAAAACAACTCACTCCTTGGCATCTGCTCCTATGGCAGACCTGTTGCTCATACCTTAATTAAACATGCTTTTAATGGTCACTATCAAGATAATTTTTTAGAACTAAATAGATTAGTAGTTAACGATAACCTTCAAAAAAACTCGCTAAGTTTCTTTGTTTCAGCCACACTCAAACAACTTCCATCTCCAGTTGTAGTAGTTAGTTACGCTGACACTTCCCTGAATCACCACGGATATATTTATCAAGCCACCAATTTTATTTACACAGGTTTATCTGCTAAACGCACCGATTACAAAATTAAAGGTATGGAACATTTGCATAGTGCATCTGTTATGGATCACGCTGGCAGAGGATTAGAAAAAGGCAAGATTGACAAACTTAAAGCAATTTATGGTGACGATTTATATCTAAAAGACAGGCCACGAAAACACAGATATTTCTATTTTATTGGAACAAAAAAAGATAAAAAAGAAATGCTTAGAAACTTAGCTTATGAAATAGAACCCTATCCAAAAGGCGATAACTCCAGATATGACTCCAGCCATCTTGCTGCAACCCAAACACTTCTGTTTTAATCTGATGAAAAGAACCTATACCTTTGAGCAACAAAGAAACAACACTCCAACAGGAGATAAGGCTTGCTTTGGGGCAACTCCCCGACCTCCGAATGTTTCGTAATCAAGTAGGACAACTTCCAGATCTAAGAACAGGAAGACCTGTTCAGTTTGGTCTTGCTAAAGGTTCTTCTGATCTAATCGGCTTTAAAACTATTGAAGTCACTCCAGACATGATCGGTCAAAAACTCGCAGTCTTTACAAGTATCGAAGTGAAAACTGCTAAAGGCAAACTGACTCCAATGCAGCATAATTGGCTTTCCTGCGTTA
>VTLG01013982.1_pt1 | contig 45284 bp, 75 predicted proteins | sample 4694571 | NCBI WGS metagenome assembly VTLG01 (sample SAMN12604809, study PRJNA352737) | marine metagenome | biome: ENVO:00000447; feature: ENVO:00000209|ENVO:00000569|ENVO:01000036; material: ENVO:00002151; isolation source: viral sequences binned using virsorter ...
TTACTTTTGGTATATCACAGTTAGCGTCTAATATTACAATTATGTCTTCTGCTTCGGCTATTGCTACAGAAGATGTTGTATATTGGATGGGTATTGATAACTTTTATGTTCACGCTGGACAGACTGCACAGTTACCTTGCACAGTAAAAGACAAAATATTTTTAGATTTTAACTTAGCACAAAGAGACAAAGTTGTTGCTGGTATTAATTCAGAGTTTGGTGAGGTGTGGTGGTTTTATCCATCTGCCGACTCTAGTGAGTGTGATAAATATGTTATATGGAATTACAATGAAAAGGTTTGGTATTATGGGTCTTTAACTAGAACAGCATGGCTCGATAGAGGTATAAGAAACTTTCCAATAGCAGCAGGTAGTGGATACATATTTAATCACGAATTAGGGTTTGATGACGATGGAAGTGCAATGACTTCTTTTGTAGAAACATCGCCTATGGATATGGGAGATGGAGAAAAGTTTGCTTTTATCAGAAGAGTCATACCAGATTTAACTTTTACTGGTTCTGTTACTGGTAGTTCTCCAAATGCTACTTTTACAGTAAAAGCAAGAGACTTTCCAGGCGAAGACTTTTCTCAAACTGGAACTGGAACTGCTACTAGAACGGCAACAAATCCAGTTGAAGCGTTTACAAATAAACTTGACTACAGAATTAGAGGAAGATCTTTTGCAATAAGACTTGATTCCAGTGCTTTAGGGTGTAAATTTAAAATGGGAACACCAAGAATTGATATTAGAGAGGACGGAAGAAGATAATGGCATTAGTAGGCGTACCAGCACCAAGATTACCAGAGCCACCAGAACAGATTGATAGACAATATGTAGAAGATTTAGTAAGATCTTTAGAAATATTTATTTCACAAGAGAGAAATCCAGGTGAGTTACGAGCAACTAAAATTACATTGACTGACTTACCAACTAGCTCTAGTGGACTAGAAGTAGGAGCTTTGTTTAACGACAGTGGTACTATTAAAATTGTTACATAAATGGTATAGTAGATAAAATGGGAATCTTTAAAAACATCACAAGAACATTAAAACAAGCAGCGCCAGTAATTGGTAGTGCTATTGGTATGTATGTTGGTGGTCCAATAGGAGCTGCCATAGGTTCTGGTATAGGATCTCTTGCAGCAGGTAGGGACACACAAGAAGCACTAACAAATGCCGCTTTAGCTTACGGAGTAGGCAAACTTAGTGGGTATGGTCCACGCTTTGAAAAATTACCACCAGATAGACAAATAGTTGGAGCAGTAAATAAAGGTGGTGGCTCTACTGGTGCATTTGGATTAAATAAAGTAAAAGGGTTTGACTCTGTTCCAGTCAATAAATCTGGAAGTTTCTTTACCTCTCCAACTGGCATAGCAACTCTTGGACTTGGTGCAGCAGCTCTTAGTGGTTTAGGTGAAGAAGAAGAAAAGAAAACATTTGCTTCGAGACAACCAGATCCAGTAGGTAAATCAAGACTAGGAATAGGGTTGATAGGAGACAAAGCTTATAATTTAGATGATGAAGAAGACAGAAAGAGATATTTTGAAGACCTTAGAAAACAACAAGGCGTAGCACCAACTAAATTCGCTGCAAGTGGTGGAGAAGTAGAGGGCCCTGGAACAGGCACAAGTGACTCTGTACCAGCTAGGCTATCTGACGGTGAATTTGTTCTAACTGCCAAAGCCGTAAGAGGCGCTGGTGGTGGAGATAGGGACTTGGGTGCAGCTAGAATGTATGATATGATGTCTGAATTAGAGAGGGTTGCGTAATGGCAGAAACTAAACAAGAACAAATAGTAAGGTTAGCACCTTTTCAAGAAGAATTTTTAGCAGATATTTTTGAAAGTGCTAAAAACTTGACGGGTGATGGCACACAAATGCCATTCTCTAAACAGCAATTAGCAGATTTATCCGAAGGACAAAAAGCAGCAATAGCAAGTGCATTAGGAGGAGTTGGTGCATTCCAACCTTTTCTCGATCAAGGTAGTGCAGCAGTAGGACAAGGTATTGCAGGCGCACAAGCTGCGAGTTTTGATCCTACGAGTTATCAACAATTTATGGATCCTTTTATGGAAGATGTCATCGCAAGAACACAGGCAGACATTGCAGACAAAGGAAGACAACAACAACTACAAGCACAAGCAAGTGCAGCAGGTTCTGGTGCATTTGGTGGCTCCAGACAAGCCATATTACAAGGACAGATTGCAGCCGATACAATGGATCAACAAGCAAGAACTGGAGCACAGTTAAGATCACAAGGTTTTGCACAAGCACAAAACTTGGCTCAACAACAAGCTAATCAAGCATTGAGACAAGCACAACTAACTGGTCAGTTGGGTGTGTCACAAGCGGGTCTTGGACAACTTGGACAACAAATGGGTGTGCAAGATATTAACACATTGTTAGGCATTGGTGGATTGCAACAACAACAAGGACAAAGAGAGCTTGATGTTGAAAGAGCAAATCAATTAGCTCAACAAGCATTGCCTTTCCAAAGAATAGGGTTTATGTCTGACATCTTTAGAGGTGTACCAGCATTGCAACAAACTTATTCAACAACCACGACACCACCACCAAGTCGATCATCACAGTTATTAGGACTTGGTATTGCTGGACTTGGTGCAGCTGGACAAGCAAGAGGATTTGGTAACTTATTTAACTTTGGAGCAGCTTAATATGACTGTATATAATAGAAAGATGTTTCGTAAGAAAGCTGGTGGCGCTACTGGTGGCGCTACTGGTATCATGGCTAGTGGTCCAGAGCTTATGAAAAGGTTTAGTGTAGGTGGTGTTAATAGATTTGGAGCTGGAGATCCTAGAGCACAAATAACACAACCAGGCACTAAGTTTCGACTAAACTATCCTTCTCAATTTTCTACTCAAATACCAAACACTAGTTTTATTCCTACTGGAGATACAGGACTTGGGAGTTCAATATTAACTATTCTTAATCCTTTTTCAAGATTTGGTGATATATACCAAAGTAATGTAGACGCTCTTGAAGATGAAAAAGCCGAAACAAAAAATATAATAGCAAGAGCTAGAAGTAGAAAAGGAAAAGATGTTCTAAAAAATAGAATAGCAGCCACTCAAGGTATAGATGTTATGCCTGCAAAACCTGCTGGGGATGTTGGTCCGTTTAAAATGGGAGACAAACAACAAAATGTCCCAGGTATTATTAGCGATACTATCGTTGGGACTGAACAAAACATTAAAAAATTTACAGATTTTATTACACCTAAAATAAACAAAACACTGGACTTTTTTAAAAAAATGCCAGGGGATGTAATTGATAGACTTGAAGAAAGAAGAAAAGCATACGAACAAGAAAAAAAAGATAAGATACAAGCTGAAGAATTTGTTTCTGTTACTGGTGGTCCAAGGGTAGAGGGTGAAGGTGAAGAGTTTCCAGAAGTTCCTAAATTAAGACCTGAAAATCTTCTTGGAGAAGCATCAATAGTTGGAGAGGCATCACACAATGAAAAGGATTTGTCAGAAGATAAACAATCTACAGAAGTTGTGATTAATAATACAAAAAATAAAAACACTAAAAAAATAGATGAGGCTAAAAAAGAGGGTTCAAATGCTACAGCAGAGAATCATTCTTTTTCTAATAATTTTTTAGATGCTAACAATAAAAATTTAAATACAGATAATTTAAGTAATGTTTTGGGAGTTAACTTAGAGGGATTAAGTTTAACCGATAGAAAAGCTTTATATTCTAATATATTAGAATCAACAGTTGGAGATAAAGGAAGTATTAAATCAGACAAAGATTTTAACCTTATTATGACTGGATTATTAATCGCTGCTGGAGACAGTCCAGATGCATTGACAAATATAACAAGAGGACTTGCACAAGGTTTTAAAATGTATGGTGATGCACTGGATGACGATAGAAAAGAAAAAAGACAAATACAATTAACAGCCACAAAATTAGCTATTCAAGCAGAAGAATCTGCAAAAGAAAGAATGTTTAAGAAAGAGGAAAACAGATTAAACAGAGTTACTACAGTTATAAACAAAATGATTGATAACGCTGGTAAGAATAATAATAAGTTTGGACAAACTTTAACTACCACAATAGCAGCCAATCCTAAAGATTACATGAGTGAAACAGAGTATGCCAATTTTATTAAATCTTCTGATCAACAAAAAGTTAATACAATACAAAATAAAGTGATGGGCATATACAATGCTAGTCCTTTTAAAAATCAAGCTACAAACTTTGATACACAAGCAATAATACGAGGTGTTTTGACTGGAAAGATACCTCAAAACATACAAAAAGAAACCGACACTAAAGAGGAAACAAAAACAGATACCAGTGGTATAAAAATAAAAAAAATAAATTAAAGGTAAAACATGGCTAAATATGAAGTTGAATTACCAGATGGATCTAAATATGAAGTTGAAGCACCAGATAACACAAATAATGATCAAATTATAAGTGCTCTTCAAGCAGAATTAGCCAAACAAAAAACAGAAACTATAAGTGAAGATCAAGGTGGTCTTGAAACTCCACAAAAAGTAGAAGAAACAACTTTTGGTGACATAGCACAAGGAGTTGGATCTGGTCTTGCTAGAGGTTTGGTGGTAGAGCCTACTAAAACTGTTTTTAATCTCATGGGAGATTCTGAAAGAGCAGATAAGGTAGAAAAATCTTATAACAAATTTCAAGAGTACACTGGTCTTACTCCAGAGTCTGGTGGTGGTAAAATAGCAGAAAGATTATCTGGTTTTTTAGGCTCTTTTTTAGGATTAGGAAAAGTAGCTAAAGTTTTTAAAGTAGCTCAAAAACCTTTAAAAATAGGGCAAAGATCCACGGTTGCTAGAAGAGTAGAACAAGCAGGCAGAACTAGTATAAGAGGAGGAGCAGCTGAATTTTTATCCTCACCAGATAATGCAGTAACATTATCTGACAGTTTTGATGCATTGCCAGATGCCTTGAAAACAGATAATGAAATTAAAGTTAATTCAATAGATGAAGCGAAAAGAAGAATATCGAACAAATTAAAACTAGGTGCAGAAGCCACTGCATTTGGTTTAGCGGTCGAAGCTGCATTTCCTATTGTAGGCGCTGCCGCTAAAACAACTTTACAAATTCCAGGTATCCCATCTATTTTACAAGCAGTAAGTAAAGGCTTTTCTTTCTTAGGTTCTACAATAAATAAAGGTTTGGGTCGGTTACCAGAAAAATATTTTGCTAGTAAAGGAGTAACTCCTAGTGAAGTTTATGAACAACTTGCAGATATAAAAGGCATTACAAAATTAGACGCAGATAAAGTTGCAGCTAATATAGCTGGATTTGAAAAAGAATTAAATAAAGTTGTTAATGGTCAAAGATTATTTGGCAGAGGCAGACTAGGCATTAATCAAGCACACAATAATTTGTATGATTTTTTAACAAATAGAAATTCAACAGCTTTAGATTCTTATGGGAATGCAGTTAAAACGGCTGCAACAAATATGAGGAAACATATTGATGATCTATCAACACAATTTAGAGATGATATTCAGACTAAAATAAATAGTGGTGAATTAGATGCAAATTTTGGAAATCAACTTATTAATACAATTAACGAGCAACAAGGAGAGTATATAAGAAGAACTTATGAAGGTGCTTTTGCTAAAGGTGAAACATTAACTCAAATTAGAGCAAAACCAGAATATTCAGCCGCCGTAAGAAAAATAGCAGCTAGTTTTCCAGAGGACGAAAATGCAACTGTAAGAGCAACAGAAATAGTAGAAGATATTATAAAAGAGAATTCTGTTAATGGTGGTATAACTGCAAATGAAACAATGAAAAAAACCGCTTTGGCATTAAGACAAGGTCCTCAACTGGTTGGACAAAAACCTTTATATGAAGTTTCAGAAGGTCTTTTAAAAAAAAGAAGTGCCTTTTTAGATAGAGTGCCAGAACTTAGAAAATTATTAAATGAAAAGACAGATCCTTTAAATATCTACACACAAACAATAGAAGACATGTCTATGACACTAAACGGAAGTCGTTTATACGCTGGATTATCGAATCAAATGAAAGTTAATGCAGATGAAGGAATAGCTTCTTTAAGTGGAGGTGGTAGACCTTTAATTATTTCTGGTGAAAATTTAACTGATCCTAACTCAATAAATTTTTTAAAACAAAATGGTTATGTTAAATTGGGAGAATATGTTCCACAAAGAGTGCCAGGTTCTGTTTTAGATGAAGCAGGTGGATCTGAATTAACACAAGAAGTTGCAGAAAAACTGTCTGTGTTTGGAGGTAAGTATGGAAACTTATCTGGCGATTATGTTGCTCCAGAGATATATAATTCTTTAACGATGGGTCTTAGAGGTGATGGTATTTTTAACACAGTGTGGGGTGCTTCTCTTCAATTAAAAGGTTTAGCACAAATGACTAAAACTGTGTATAATCCACTTTCACAAATTAGAAACTTTAACTCTGGTGTATTTTTTATTGGAGCTAATGGAAACATCATGAGAAACATGAACTTAGGTGAATCCATGGCGTTGTCTTTTAAACAACTTCAAAATTTATCTACACAAGAACAAAAACAATTTTTTGATTTAACTGCCAGACTTGGCATAAGAGATGAAAACTTAGTTGTCAATGAATTTAGAGAGTTAATAAAAAATGAAGGTAAGGACTATGGTATTTTAGGTTTAGTTGATAAAATACCTGGAGCAAAACCTTTACAAAGATTATATACTGGCACAGACACTTATTGGAAAACAGTAGGTTTTTTAGCAGAAAAAGCAAAATATAGTGCGGCTTTTAGAAAAGCAGGCATACAAAACATAGATGGTATAACTGATGATTTAATCAAAGCTGGAATAGCTAAAAGACAAAAAAATCAATTAATTAGTGATATAGATGGTTTAGATGTTTTAGCTGGTGATATTGTAAAAGACACAATGCCCATTTACAGTCGTGTTCCAGAGGTGGTGAAGAAGATAAGAAGAGTGCCTTTCTTTGGTGCTTTTGCATCTTTTCCAGCAGAAATAATTAGAAACAGTACTAATATTTTATCAAGAGGTGTAGATGAATTAGCTTTTACTGCATCTCCAGAGTTAATTTCAAAAATAGGTAGTCAAGCCGCAAAAGAATTACAAAAACAAATAAGAGCAATAGGAGCACAGAGATTGACTGGTTATATCTCTTCTGCATATATTGTTCCTAAAGCTGCTGTCATGACTGCACAAAAATTCACTGGTGTAACTGATGAAGAGCTAGAAAAAATTAGAATACACGCATTACCAGAATATATGTTAGGACACAATATAATGCCTCTTTCTGGTGTTAAAAAAGATTCTAGAGGAGAGTATCAGTTTGAATATGCAGATCTAAGTTACATGATGCCATATGATTTTGTATTACAACCTGCAAGAGCTGCTTTAGATGTTTACAACAAAAAAGGATCTTTAGATGTTCAAGATGTCGGAGATGTAGGACTTGCTATTTTTGAAGCATTTAAAAACTTTTCTGAACCTTTTGCTGGTGAGTCTTTGTTTGCAGAAAGAATTATTGATGTAACACCAGGTCTTAGAGATGGAAGAACATCTATGGGTATAAAAATTTACGACAGAGAAGATTCTGCTGGGACTAAAATGAAAAAAAGAATTGCTCATGTTTTAAATGCTTTTAATCCTGCTATTTTAGAACAAACCATTTTTAAACCCGTAGCAGTAGGACCTGGAGGCAGATTTGATATTGAGCAAGGCAGAATAGGTAAAGCATTTACAGAGAAACTAACTGGAGAAGTTGTCCCTAGTAAAAGTGGTATAGTGTACGATGCACCATCTGAAGTCTTAACTGCTTTTACTGGGATAAGAGGGTTAAAAGCCAACTTAAATGATTCACTATATTATGGCGCTAAAGAATTTACCAGAGGTAGAAATGGTATAAAAACAACTTTAAACGCTTTTATAGATGATGCAAATATAACAGAGGCAGATTTAATTCAAGGTTATAAAGATGGGAATGAAACTTTATTTAGATTGCAACAAAATTTATATGCTAAAATAAAAGCATTAAAAGAAGTAGGAATGGATGATACTACCATATTTAAAGTTATGAAACTTCAAGGCAAAATGAGTGAAAAAGATTTTGAATTTATTTCTCAAGGTAAATTTGCTCCCTATTCAATTAGCAGAGACATGATTCAAGACTTTTATAACACTAGAATAATTTCAAATGAACCAGTTGTAGCCAAAGAGTTTCCTACAGTAGAATTAGGAAAAATATACGATGATTTAAATGGTAAATCATTAGAGGTCAGTGGTGTAGATGAAGCCATGAAATCTGAGTTTGATTTCCCCGCCGAAACAACTTTATTTGGAAAAGCTAAAAATGTAGGGAAAGTAACACCACCTCCTCCTAAGAAAACAACCACGACCACAACAAAGCCAATAAATAATATGAATACAAATACTATTTCTGATATAATAGGAACTGCAAATAAAATGGTTCCAGGTCTTTTAGGAAGTAATCCCATTGATGCAGCAAAGAATATGGAAATATTACAAAGGAGAAATCAGTGAAACTATCAGCTCACTTTAGTTTAACAGAGTTTACAAAATCACAAACAGCAGAACGCAAAGGTATTGACAACACACCAGATGATAACCATATAGAAGCTATGGAACAGTTGTGTCACGCTGTTCTAGAAGAGATACGATATCACTTTCAAAAACCCATGGTTATTAACTCTGGGTATCGCAGTCCCGCCTTATGTGAAGCGATTGGCTCAAAATCAACCAGTCAACATGCAAAAGGTCAGGCGGCTGATATAGAAATACCAGGCGTTGATAATTTAAAACTTGCTCAATATATACAAGACAAGATGGACTTTGATCAATTGATTTTAGAATGCTATACTGGAGATCCAAGTTCTGGTTGGGTTCATGTCTCATACAACAACCAAGGCGAAAACAGAAAAGATGTGCTTACCTATGACAGAACAAATGGATATAGGAAAGGATTGATAACTTGAAAGATGGCCCGTTAAAAGATGCCATGAATTCAGATCATGGTGATAATATAATTAGACAAGAATTCTCTACTATAAAAATTGTAGATGGAGTAATTGTCAAAGAAACTTTTACAAGAGATTATGATTTTTATGGAGACTATCATGATTCTCATATCTCACAACCTCTTGTTCAAATACAAATGATACCAAAAGAAATGTTACATTAATGGCGTACAAACGTAACTACCAAAGAGAGTATGAAATAGAACCCAAGTCTCGTAGAAAGAAAAGGGTTAATCGTAACTACGCTCGTAAAAAAATGATGAAGAAAGGTCTTGTCAAAAAAGGTGATGGCAAAGATGTACATCATGTCGGTGGTAATGCGCTGAAGAAGCACAGTAAATTAAAGGTCGTATCAGCATCAAAAAACAGATCTTATGCACGAACAAAAAAAGCTAGAAAAAAGAATCCGAAGTCATAATGCCAACATCAATTGTCAATTTACCCTCGATAGATGTATGGGTCAGAAAAGAATATTTAAAAGATCATGAGGATGGTCATGGAGAATTTGTTAAAGGTATTTGGATTACAGCCAAGTCTATACCTGGGAGAGCGTTTTATTTCGAAACTTACCTTCCCGATTATGGTGCTTTGTATGATAAGCTACCTATTAGTGCATTCGTTTCTAAGCCAGTTGTCCCGACTCCAGATATGGATCTTTACAATCTCCAGTTTTGGAATTGCATGGATTATGGCGTGGTTGCTATTACTAAGAACTTTATAGCGTCCATGGACTTTGAAGTATATACCAGAGACCACGGAACATTGACGGGTCAATATGTGGCAACATTAGATAACTATCATGCAGATCCAGATGTTATTGATTATTCAACCAGTGAAAAACCAGCAGAACATAAATCACATAATATCATAGAACTTAGCAACGGACAGTTTTGTTTATATCCAAACAATAGAATGCGTGTCTATGATAATTCTTTAACTCCAGAGGAGCCATTGCAACCAGACTTTAAAGTCAGTACAATAGAATACCAGGTCGAAAACGGACAGAAGTTTAGACTTGGAGATACTGATGAATATTTCTGGAAGACCAAAAAAGAATGATTGAATTTCTGTTAGTGTTTATGATAGACTCACAAATCGTAAATCAGACACAACGATTTAAAAGCGTAGACAGATGTCTATACTTTGCACAAAAACTAACAGATCAACCAAGGATTCCACAAGAAGATGAGCCTCCAAAAAAAATCACAGCGTATTGTAAGCCCGTGCCGAAACGTATGTAAGATAGAAAATTATAGTTGCATTGGTTGTTTTAGAACATTAAGTGAAATATCTACTTGGTCAACACTAACACACGAAAAACGCACCAAAATTATGGAATCTTTGAAAAAACGAGGCTCTCAGATCGCCACACAGAGGTGAAACGATACCTCCGTGTGTGATCTTACGTTACGTTATGCACTTCTATTGTACGGCTATCTATGATTGTTTTCAAGTTTTTTAGCTAATTTGACCCCAATTATCGCCTAGTTCAGCGTCAACTTCAAAAGGTATTCTTACTTCGGGGACACAAGTGGTCATTATCTCTTTTATTTTGTCTACTTGCTCTTCATTTTCGATATTAAAACAGAGTTCATCGTGAACTGTTAACATCGGACATAAACCTGCTGCATAACAATCGACCATTGCCTTTTTAGTTTGGTCTGCACTTGATCCTTGAATCAATCTATTGAGCGCCTTGTATGTATATGCTCTTTGAACATTCTGATATTCTTTCACTGCATCTTTCAGTGGCAAAGGTCTCTTGGCAGTAAAACCTCTTGGTTCGTATAATTCAAAACGACATTTTCTTCCTAATTGAGTTCTTATAATTCCATGGTTAGATGCATAGTTTGAAACTCTTGTTGCCAAGTCTTTCACAAACGGAACTTCTTTATTATATGTTTCTAATAATTCTTTTGCCTCTTCTTCTGTTATAGCTAAAGTGTCTGCTAGTTTTTTACGGCCCATGCCATACATAATTCCAAGGTTTACAGTTTTAGCCTCTTTTCTACTTATACTTGCCATATCTGCAACCATTTGATGAAAGTCTGCTTTTCCTTCCTTATACATGGTTACCACTTCCTCGATCAAAGGATGCACATATCCATCCATTGGTTTAGCACAATAATGTGCCAACCATCTTGGCTCTTGTGAAGCATAATCAAAAGAACCCCACTTACATCCATCCTCTGGGATAAACAACCCTCTAATAGCCTTCTTGATTTCTAAATCTCTAGATGGTATTTGTTGTAGATTAGGATTACTAGAACTAAAACGACCAGTTACAGTTCCACCATCGTCAGTACGGAGAGGATGAAAGTCACAATGTATACGACCATTATGAGCATGATTAAGAATTGTTTCAACAAATGTAGTATTCGCTTTGTTAAGTTCTCTTATCTTAACAATCTTTTTTGCTATTGGATGAGGATGATGAGAGAGAAATTGTTTTGTGAAAGAGGGAGACCCGCTCTTTTTTGTGCGAGAATACTCAAGTCCAAAAAAATCAAAGACTTGTGCTATAGATGTGCTGACCCAAGGTTCAATCGCAACACCAGTCTCTTTGACTATCTCATCAAGTAACTTCTTTTCTTGAGTTGCCATTTGTTTTCTAGTTTTTTCTGCTTGATCTAGATCAACTCGTACCCCTTTTGTTTTCATGTCTAGAATAACGGGTAGTAAGGATGTTTCTAATTCAAATATACTTGTGCATTCTTCTTTATCTAAAAGAGTTACAAAATGATCATATAATTTTAAAGTAACGGCAGCATCTTGTTCTGCATACGCACCCACATATTTAGCAGGTAATTTATACATCTCTGATTTTGGATCTACACCAAACTCACTTGCAGCATGTCTCAAAGTTTTTTCGTTTTTAAACTCTTTTAAATAATCAATAGCGAGACTATTTAAATTATAGAACCTTCTATTTTCATCAATCAGTGGAGCCATGATCATTGTATCTAATATGGGACCTTTGACCTCTACTCCCTCTGCTCTTAACCATCCAACATCATACATAGAGTTATGAAATATTTTTGGTATATGTGGTGTGTCCATTTGTTTTCTAAACCAGTTAAACACCAACTTTGAATCTATATTACCTTGAGCATGTCGTATGGGATAATAACCTTGAAAATCGCCTGCAGCGACTGCTATTCCTATAATGTATCCATCTTTTCTACACCATCCAGGCCCTAACTTTATTAAATTAGGATCTCTTGTTTCCAAGTCTACGGCTATTCTTGATGCTTTTGTTAAATCTGGAAAGTCACTTGGAGGAGACCAGTCAAAGTCTATGTTACCCCAAGATAAATCTTTTATGTCTTGATCAATAACATTAAATCCGTTTAAGTGATATTGTTCACTTGTCATTAATTATTTCGCCTCCTAGTGCAGCGTATCCTATAATATCTATCCAAGAATCATCTTTGTTTATGTCCTCTGCTAGTCTAGCAGTTTTAACACCTACCATACAAGCTACAACTTCCTCTGGTGTAATTGGCTCTTTTAATTTTTTATCCAAAAGAATAGTCCATATATCTGCTATCCTCTGATGATTCTTTTTTACTGGCCCATAATCTTTTGCTCTGGGACCTTTAATTAATTTTTGAGCTTCTGCTAAAAAATAGTCTCTGTCTTTTTTCATAGTTCATATCCATTCTTATCTTTAGGTTCAACGATGTGAAGTGTTTTACGAGCACGAGTTGCTCCAACATAGAAGATTCTATGTTCGCTGTCTTCATCTCCTTTTTCCTTTATTATTTTAGGGCAGTCAAGAATTAATGCAACATTATCTGCCTCTCCACCCTTTGCCTTATGTATGGTTGATATTCTTATTCTAGGTTTTTTTGTTAGAATAAACTCTCCCCTCCTTCGTGCCGCAGTGATATATATTCTTTGAGCCTCCGTTATATTTAAAACATCGTACCACATCATTTTTTTGTCTAAATTTAGATAAGAACCCAAATCGCTGTTCAATAAATCGTCTAACGTATATGTATTGCCTGGATCTAGTTGTTCTATCTTTCTTTTTCCACCATGTTCTATCATTCCCTTTTTTGTTCTTTTTGAAAACTGCACCCACTGATGCACAGTTAAGCTTTGATCTTTGCATATTTTTAACCACCCCTCTATACTGCTAACTACCTCTTCTGATATTGACCAACCAGCACCCTCTTTCCAAAAAACATATCCTTCTTTTTTAAGTCTCTCAGAGACATCAAACAATATTCTGTTTGTTCTGGCTAATATGTACCATTCTCCTTCATTAAAATTTACGTCCATGACATCATAATAATAAGAAACCAAACCTTCTTCTTCTTTTGGTTTGTATTTTTTTAATTTTCTAGTATGAACTTTTTCTATTATACTTTTTGCAGTTTGATAAACCGCATATGGAACTCTAAATGATTTATCTAAAACAATGTGATTGTTAGCACAGTTCAAAAAATAATTTACATTTGCACCCGTAAAATTAAATATACATTGATCGTCATCCCCAGCATAATATGCTTTTTTAGAATTAGGTAACAAACATTCCTTGACCATTCTCCATTGTATTGGAACTAAATCTTGTGCCTCATCTATAATTAATAAGTCTAACTCTGGACCCGTTTGTTGTTTTAAAAATTCTAAAAGCATGTCTGTAAAGTCTATTTTTTTGTGAGTTTTTTTATAACTCTCGTATGCCTCTGCAACCACAGGCATATATGCTCTGTCCAATGTTAAATCCCCAAACATATCAAATTCTTTCATGTAATCTATTTCTTTTAATTTAGACATCGCTAGTATGTGAAAGTATCTATCTCCTTCACTTGTCCCAGGTCTAAAAAGATCTCCATCCTCTAAATTAATTTTACCCTCTTTTTTAAAAACTATACCTAATTTTTTTGCTAAAAATCTCATGTCGGCAGCTTTCATTACATCTTCTGATTTCATGCCTACCCAATGAAAAGCAAGAGAGTGTAGTGTTCTAAAGTAAGGAAAAAATTTTTCATCTAAATTAAATTTTAAACAAGCTCTATCGATTGCCTCTTGTGCCGCTTTTCTTGTAAAAGATAAAAAAGCTATTCTCTGTGGCATAACACCATCAGCAATAGCCTCCTCCATAATATTTAAAAGTGTCGTTGTTTTACCCGTGCCTGGTGGCCCGAATATAGCAGTTTCATTCTCTGTCTCTGCCCTTATTTCTTCCTGTGCGTTTGCCATGTGTGCATACTCCTTTCGCAAATATTCTTACTGCCTCTGGACGTATCTTCCAGAACTCTTCTACAACATAGTCCTCTATTAATTTTTTTTCTTTAATGCATTGCTTTCTATTTTCAAACACAATACCAGGATTATAAAAGTTACAAATAGACTCTCCACCCTTGTGTCTTGCCTCTTCTACTAAAACGATACAAAAAGATACGATAACTTCTATCAAAACGGAGGCTCCTCTTCAAACACTACATTTGGTATTTCAACCTCTTCTTTTATTTCTGGAACCCACCAAACACGAACCGACTTAAATTTTCCGTCTGTTGTTTTGAAGTTTCTAACATTATTACATTTTTCGCCATTATTTATTTCTTTTATTCTTTCTTGTATTTGACCTTTTGAATATTGTGTAAAACCTTTTTGTCTTAAAAACTCTATGAAAGAATCTATTTTAAAATAAACTAACCCCTCCATAATCCATGGCTTACCAATTAAAAGTTCCTCTGCCGATTGTGCTTGTACTCTGCCATAACAAAAAGATTCAAGTAGTTGATTGAAATGTCCTTTGTATGTTAGTTCCTCTGGCACTTCTATTTCATTTGCCTCTGCCAATAATCCATTAATTAAAATCTGCCAATCGCCTTCTTTGATCTTTGGTGGCATAAAATTTTGTTGTTCTAAACATGCAATCTGAAACTTTGATTGTGATTGTAAATCAAAACTTGTTAGTTCTAATCGTCTACCATCTAAATCTGCAAAGAACACTCTTGGCTCTGATTTAACAATCGATATACCCGTTATCTCTACTGTATCCACATTTGCACCAATCCCATACTTTCTTCTTTTACACAAAGATTTATTGCAATGTGATTTGATTGGCTCTTGATTACATGTATAAAAATATTCTTTTTTTTCTAACTGACCTTGTATCTGAACAATTTCTTGTGCCGATACGGGACTCGTACAATAATCAATGTTAAATTTTTCAAGCAGCGCCTTCCAATTATCGGGATCCATTTTCTTAAACATAGATCCATAATTAAACAAAGACATGTTCCTTGCGCCCTCTCCAATGCCGTTTAATGCCATGACATTTAAACAAGGTGGACCTTCGGGATATGGTTCTGTCTTTTTTGTTCCTACTTGTAATTTAAAAAATGTATTTGGTTTGACTTTTCTTTTGTCTATTAAGTCTAAAAATTCTTCGAATGTGGCAACCTCTCCATCTTCTTTGAAGGCATACCTCATGGTTTGATCTTTGTTATGATAAGGTAGGTTTATAAAATTACCTACATCTCCTCGCTCTACTAATATCTGCTCTTGTTTTGGAAATATCTCACAGTTACCAAATCCAATAACTGATGCAATTTCTGATGCTTTATCTCTAAATTCACCTGCATTCATCCAATCTGAAAGAAAGAAAAAGATATGTGCTCCACCACTTTTACTTCTACAAACAATGCATGGTATTTTTAATTTTCTTAATTTTTTATCTAATGAAACATGGTCAATAGGATATGTGTCGATATCCAATGCACCAAACTTACACATGTTCTCCTCGTTAATCGGGATAGCACCAACACCGAGTCCACCTTGTAGATGACCGTTGATAAGTTCTAATGTTAAAGGAGTTCTTTTTATATATGAATTTGCCGCTTGTTTCCCTTGTCTTCTTTCCTGGGAAATCTTTGTCTCTCCATGTGCCTCTGAGAATCCCTCAAAAGCATCCATAAACCTTTGACCATTGTCCATTAATTAATCCTCGCAAATGGCTTTCAGGTGGAGGTAAAATGAAAATGGAGGAACCCCCACCCGAAACTCTTTATAAAGTTAGAATGGCACTTCGTCTGCATTAACTGAAGGAGCTTGATCAATTTCATCGGCTACTGCCGTTGCTTTGACTTCTCCAGATGCAACACTGTTATGGAACTCTTTGCACTCATTGTACATTTCCATAGAGTCTACCATCCCAACTTTTTCTATTTGCCAGGAATACCAAGATCCTTTGTCATTGCCATCGGCTACTGTTTTCAGTTTCCATTTATTGGCAAACATAGGAGCAGGTTTTGATGTACCATCTTGCAACTTAATCGTTTGCATTGACATCTGTGTAACCCAAATCTTTGATCTTCTAATTTGAGTTTTCTTCATGTCGATGATAGCAGGTTCTAATAAGCCTAATTCTTCATTAAGAATTTTGACATAATGTTGTCCCGTTCTTACAAGTTCATTACCACTTGGTAAGATATCCATATTTGTTTCTTTGTCCCTTTGAACATTTAAAACATCTGGATGATTCTTTGGTAACTCTTGTACAAAACCACCTCCTTGAGATCTTGGTACGAACTCAAGTAATTTTTGCTCAAAATAGCATGGTACAACAACAATACCTTCATCTGCTTTCCATACTTGATGGGTAACAGTATTAAAGATATCTCCTTGTTCTGCACCTTTAATATAATCCGAATTAGTTTTAACTAACTGTGGAGACAATGCTTGTAGAATCCTTAAAAAAGGAATCTGCATATCATCTGCCGTTACGTTAGATAGTCCCAAGCCAGAATCGGTTGCCATTTCACTTATCAAATTTGCAGGAAGACCTGCTTTCTTTTTTTCTACTACTTGTGTTGTCATAATTATACCTTTCTAAATGTAGCAGTTGTACCAACATATGCACCAAACATTTCAAGATCTACATCTTTTCCATCTTTGATACGATCTGATAACCAAGATTTCAAAGTCATTGGATGTATATGTGTCTTTGAACTTGGATTAACGCCTTTCTCTTCGAGATCGGCAACGATAGATTTAGCAAGATTATCTTCTCCCATGCTAAAACTAACAACGACATCGTTCTTAATAATGTCGCTTTCTCCAATTGATCTTAACCAATCAAATGCCTCTCCTTTTCGATCTGAAGGAATACTTGCATGAACAAAAGGTTTCAACTGAACTTTATTACCATCCACAGTAATAGAGTCCATACCCATTTCTTGCATCATTGCAGGAATAGATTCTGTATCTACCTTATGCCTCATTGCCTTAAGATCTTTAAGGTGTTGCTCGGCTTCTTTGATTTGATTTGAAAGTTGTTGACTATTACGAATTAGAGAGGATAATTCACTCCCTTTTTTTGCGTTAACATTATCAAACGCACTCGCATCGGCAGCCATCGTTTCAAATAACTCGTTCATAATTGAACCTCCTTTGTTAAAGTTATGCCCTTCGGCTTTAAAACCTCGGTAGGTGAAAATTTGGAGAAACCTACCGAGGACACTTAAATGTTATCTTAATTTTATGAGCAATTTAAGATATAAATAAGATATAATAAATAGTAATTACTTGTCAATGTTTTTTGAAAAATAATTTTTAATCATCCAAGAAATCTGTCTTGCATAAGATCTTCCCTCTTGGTTTGCTATCTGTTTGAGTTCTTCAAAAACATCTATTGGGATAGCCACTGTTCTATATTTTCTCATTGTTACTCCTTGTGGTTTGTTGTTCTCACTTATCATATATAGTATTTTGTTATAATTTTCAGCAATTAATCGTCTTTTTTTGGAGAAATTTGTAACCATTTCTTCGCTTCTTCGTTTAGCGCCTTGCCCGCCAAGACAATTTTATTGTGTAAAACCTTCACAATATACTCGTCAATCGTGCCTTTTGCTATCAAATCAACATAGACAACTTGATTAGTTTGACCCGATCTATGATTACGATCTTCAGATTGAATCCGTTTTTCTAAATCAAAATCATTAGAATAATAGATTACATTTGTTGCCTTGACCAAGGTTAAACCTCTGCCTCCCGTTTGAGGATTGGCTACAAAAAATCTTACACTTGGATCGTTCTCAATTCCTAAAATTGCATCTTGTCTATCTTTCTCAGATGTATCTCCGTAATAATTTACAGTAGATGCATGACCATATTTTTTTCTAAGAGCATTTGTTATAGCAACAATGTCATGCCTAAACCTTGCCCAAATAATAACTTTGCCACTCATCTCTTCGATAGCATCCAACATGCAGTTTATTCTGTTGTTCTTTACTTCTATTGTTTTTCCATCATTCGTCACAATAAATCCACAAAGTAATTGTTGCAGCTTAATTAATTGTGTCATGACTTCAGTTGCACTTACCAACTCATCATCGACCACTGTCAATGCATGTTTCTTCATTGATTGATAATGACTTAACTGTTCTGTCGATAAGTTAACATATCTAGTTGTATAAATTTTTGGTGGTACATCTTTCAATACATTTTCTTTTGTAACTCTAAACGAGAATGCTTTTAATCTTTGTGCTAACTCATCTAAGTTTCGATAACCAATAACCTGGTTAAAAGAGTGAGCGCCCATCTTCTGTCTTCTAGTGACGGCGTATCGACCTTGAAAAGACCAATAAGAATCAAACCCTAACAAGTCTTGACTCATAAACAAACATTGAGAAAACAGATCCATTGGTGATCTCGTAACGGGAGAACCCGTCAGTATCCTTTTATAACTTGCTTGTTTCCCAAGATTAATTAATGCCTTTGTTCTTTTAGCTTGATGATTCTTTATCGTTGTTGATTCATCTACTGCTAATAAAAAGTTTGAGTCTTTAATAAAAGCCTCAGTATATTTTTTTACTTTTGGTGTAGCAAATCCTTCAACATTAATTAAAAGTATCCTAAACTTTGATCTATCTTTTGTCGCTCTAACTAAATCATCTTTTTGAGTTTTGTTTGGATTAGCTCTCCAGGTAAATACTTCATGCTCTACTTCATCTAAAAAATGTTTTGGAATTTCTGTTAGTTCCCAATTTCGATACACTCCTTTTGGTGCAACGATAATTGCAGTATCAATTTTCTTTTGTAATCTTAGCCATGCCATGTTATCGAGCAGAACTTTAGACTTACCACATCCCATCTCCATAAAGTATGCATAGTTGTGTTTATTAAAACTGTGCATCAATGCATCTTTTTGATGTTGATATGGCATTGTTTTATATTTAAATTCCATGTTATTTTCCCCCCTTTTTCATCTCAACTTCTGCATGGTGTTTTCTACATAACACAATGCATTTATTTGTTTCTGCCTCTATCAAATCTTTACTCAATCCTCTCGATATCATTTCTGCAACAGATAATCTTTTACCATTATCATGTTTATACTTTTGACCTGGAGAAGGATGATGCCAATCTAATAGACTTGCATCTTCATTGTATCCACATCGAACTTTTTTACCCAACAAGTTTATAAGAACAAACTGACAACCTATTCTAACTTTTTTATCGTTAAAAATTTTTCGTTTGATTCTTTTATGCTCTGTCTGACTTATGTTTCTTTTCTGACTTTTGCTCATGTATAAGTATCATCTATCCAAGATAAAGTTGACGCAGCCGAATTTTTAATTGTGTATTTATTTCTATATCTCCCCTCATTTTCGTCTGGTGCGACTTTGTAGTTTTGAGAACTCCAATCCTCTTGACATTGATTCATTTCTTCTGTTGTTAGATAAGGTCCAAACCATTGCACTTCCCACCATTCTCTCTTAATCCTTTTCCACTCCAAACCAACTGCTAACATTTTTAAGGTAGGTATTTCTATCCCACACATAAAACTGATAGTTTCAATCGGTTTGCTCATCTCCCACATCCTCCTCGCTTGTACTATCGCCAAGTCTGGATTTTGTTTGAAAACTGAAGACGTTATTTCTATGAGTGTCTTTGAGAACTTTAATCGCACTTTTTTTGTTGTGTCCGAGTTGTTCAAGTCTTTCTACTGCCTCTTCCAAATTAAGTTCCCCCCTAATGTAAGATGATACAGAATCTAAACTCGCCTCCAAATAAATTTCTGATTTACTCTTCTTCATGTCCTTCTGCTCCCTTTGTTATTATTCCCATTTTAATTATCTCCATCATATACAACATGTCGGCATAGTGATCTAATGTTGTAATCATTCTCAACTCTCCATTTTTATCTTCTCCGATGAGCATAACCTCTCTAAATTCTTTTGATGCTATGTCACAGACTTTCTTTACGGGATGTTTTGTCTTGAGAATCTTTTCAAAATTTATAATGTTATCACTCATCTTTGTTGACCTTGACAACATTCATCAACAACTGCCTTGCAGATTACACATTGAGTATGTCCATGTATTTCTACTGTTCTTAAAACTCCTTGGCATCGAGGACATCTTGCAGAGCAATGTTCTTTTACTTTTGCGTCTTGCCACTCACTACCATATTTCTCTTGCCATTCTTCTTTGTTCATTACTCCCTCTATCGTTAAAGTTTATGTCTGTACTCTTTTATCTTTTGCACAACTCATCGTCAAGGTATGAGGAAAAATTAAGGTTGGCATAAGCATCTCTATCATCTGAGACAACCTAGCCTCACATCTTGTCTTGGTTGCGTATCCATCGGGTCTTACCACATCATGTATCTCTATGCAATTTGGTGTCGCATAAATGGAGCAAACAACTATAATTGCTTTGAACATGACTACCCCTTAATTATTCTCTGAAATGCTTCTCTTAAGTATTTAGAATAATATGGATGTCCTTTTTTATCATAGTCGTTACAAGTGTCATTAATAACTCTTGCGACTTTTTCAACTGCCATGTCCCAATCCATTTGATTTTTCTGGATCATAGGTGGTGGTTCTAGGTATGTTGTTTCTTGACCATTGTCCATTGTTCTTCCTTTCACATTAAATGTTAGCACGGATTATTCCTTTTGTCTTCTTGTTCTCTGTTTGGGACCTTTTGGTATGTTTACTTTGTCTGCCCTAGTAAGTCCCTCTAATCTTCTGATATCATCTTCAAAGTCTTTTATGCTTTTATCCACCTCCAAGACAAGATCGATACCAAGCAGAACACCATTGTATTCTGCTCGATCAAGAGTGTATTTAGGAATCTTTAACAAATAACAATGTCTTTCATACAATGCTCGTAAACGATCTATCTTTCTAAACGTGTAAAGTCTATCTCTACCCATTTTTAATATCCTCCTTTATTGCTAATCCGATGTGGTAGGCATGTTGAGGAACAATTGCGTTCCCTAACATCTTTAGTCTTTGAGGTCTGTTTTGTTGTTCGGTTGTGATTCTTGGGATTCCTCTAGGCTCGTCCATCCAATAGGATACCCCATTAGCCACTCTGTCCAATCGCAGTTTAGTCTCGCATCTCCCTCCGTTTGATACATCTTCATTGTGAGGTCGATCTGTCTCCCATCTTTCAATCGCTTTTCGTAATACTGATTGTTGCCATTGTACGAATGTTTCACTTGACCAGAATTCGGAGTTGGAAACTTCCACTCTTCCATCCTCGGTGGTCTTAAAGTTACCCCATTCATCATAGATTGAGCCTCTGTCTCTGTCAGTTCCCCCCTCTCCACTTTCTTTCTGAAGATCATTGTCTGACCCTCTGATGCATGACCGAAGCCTTTGGTTGTCGGAGTTGGATACATCTCCATTGTTTTCGGATCGACTTGTTCTCTCAGATTGCTTGGTCTCTTCCGACCTTTCCTTGCTCCCTCTTGCAATCTCTTCGTTGCCTCTGCCGATCTTGGTGGTAGATAATCCATGGTAGTAGGAGTCGCCCAAGTTTTTACAGACGATCCACACTCTGTCTCGTTTGTGTCTCGCTCCGATACTACTAGCCGAAACAACAAATGTCCTCGTTTGGTAGTTAAGGTTTTCCATTGCAAAGAGTACCTCGTCAAGTCCCATGGAGACATGCCCATATACGTTTTCGAAAACACAGTAAGAGGGTCTAATTTGTTTAACAATTTCATGGATGTACGGAAAGATGTGTCGAGGGTCTTCTGATCCAAGCCTTTTGCCACTTGTACTGAATGGTTGACATGGGTATCCTCCACTAAGGATTCCGATTGGTTGTTGAATAAATTTTGTTGGGTCACTTGCTAACTCCTTTACATCATTAAATATTGGTACGTTTGGAAAATTTTTTGCTAACACTTTCTGACATGGTATATCAAAGTCACAAAATGCTATGGGTTTGGATAGGTTTGCCCATTTAAATCCAAGAGCAAACCCACCAATGCCACTACATAGATCAAGATGATTGAGCATCTAACACCCCCACCTCTTTACACCATGAGATTCAACTTCAAAGTTTTTATATTTTTTATTACTTTGAAGTTCATGCTCAGATGCATCTACTAATGCTTGTATATCTAGATAAATTCTTTTACCATATTCCTCTGGATACTCTTCAAAGCACACATAATCCCAAACATTTATTATACCATTATGAGTTATGTTTGGTATTTTTCTCTTATATTTTCTAGCCATTTTTTACCTCCCTATAATTCTGCCTCAAAACTGCATACTCCATTCTCATTAATGCAATCATAAATCTTTTTGCCAAGATGCATTCTTGCATACCACTCTAGATAATATTTAATACCATCCTCAGTATGTTTATGAGGATGCATCTTCTCATCTAAGAAGTCTTGGAGCATTTTATTATTATATCCCTCTCGACTTTCAAAGAACTCATCTAAAAGTTTTTTATACTTATGCAGTTTCCTATCACATTCAAGAATACCTTTATGGACATCTTTTTTATTATCTTCATCAAAATAATAGTGAAGATGGGATGCAGTACCCTCACTTCCAAAAAAATCTGCATCTTGACTTGATTGAACTGCAAACCAAAATTTGCCCTCAATATCTCCATGATAATATCTACCCATTATTTCCTCCATAATATTGATCAATTAATTTTTCTACATCGTTTCTAAACTGATGAAACCTTTGTAACTCGTCTTCATTACCTAGATCGATTGATCTTTCCAATACTTTCTCCATGTAATGTGGAAGAGTTACATCTAACTTTAACCATTGTACATCGTTCATTAAACAATCTCCTTACGAAAAGTTTTTAATGCTTTATCAAATGGCATGTCATTTAAAATAATACTCTGAGGATACTTATCTTTTATATAAGCGATCAATCCCATAATATTATTTTGAATTTTAATCATGTAATATTTACCCTTTGAAAGATCTTCTTTATTCTCAAAGAACATAACATTCTTCTTCATATTTCTTTTTAATAACTTTCTGTCTTGAGCAGTATACATTTCTTTTTGACACCAATGCTCAAGATCATATTCGATCTCTCCCCAATCAGTTTTTTCAGTACCAAATGTTTTGACACAATATTCATCAAGAGTTTGTAACAAATTTACCATGTGGCTATCCCATTCTTCCATGAATTGTGGATAGGCAAATTGTCTATCACTTCCACCACGACCATCATTAGATACCTCAACTGCTTTTTTGCCATTGACATATACTGTTGCATTATAGCATGGAGTTTCTTCACTCCCTCTCTCGTAATAAGAGATGTTTTTTAATTCTAGTTTATTTATTTTCATTTTGTCCTCCGTTAAATATTTCTAGAAAAGGTTTGTAATATAAATCCTCAACTGACCATTCGTTAAGAATTTGCTCTGCACATTGTCGAACAAAATTGCCTTTGAATGTTTGACCACCGACCACGAAAGGTGTTTGTTCAATAACATTCAATGCTTGATCATTCGTCAATCCATCTTCATTGAGCAGAGAACCTAAATGGCTCTCCACATCAATTAATAAATCTTTTAGTCTACTCATTTACTCCTCCTACTATTTTTAAAGTCTAGATAATCAAGAGCATATATCTTCTTTTGAAGTGTACTCAATTCTCTTAACTCTTTTCTATAGCTTTTCTTTTCACTAATATCGAATGCATCTAATTCTTTATTAGGAGCATTGATAAATCTTTCACTCTCCAATAGCCTTAAGTTTATTAGTTCGCCTAAGGCTATTATTAAGTGAGACTTTTCTCTTCTAGTAAGTTTCATTAGTATTTTGCCTCTCTAAAAGTTAGTCTGTCATTTGAGTCTAAACTTATCCAACCACTACCGACCCATACATTTCTGTATTTCTTTTTGCCAAGTTTTGATTGAACAATCATCGCTCTTCTTATATCTGATTGAGTTTCTTTTGGAAGTTCATCAATCAGAGCATACTTGTTTTCTTTAGTCATTTTATTCTCCATAATAGTTATATAATTCTTATATGATTTATTACAAATAATTGCAACCACTTTTTAATTAACATGTTAAATTCCTGGTGCAGCCATTTTTATTTTCTCCTTATACTGTGACTTTGAATTTTCTCATTGCTCTTATCTTTAATTCATTTTCCATCTTACCAATGGTCTGATCGAGATATCTTTTTTCTTTTGATATCTCATGGTTGTATGAATAATCATAAGGATGATCTTCCCATAATTTATCTTTGTATGATTTCATACTTCTAATAAATAATTGTATTTCTTTTTCTGCTAATTTAAAATGTGACATTATTCTTCTCCTCTAAATTCTTCCCAATGCCATGAGCATTCATCTTTTTTTATCATCTCGATGATTTGTTTTTTAGCTTGTTCGATAGCTTTTTCATCAAACTCTTTGAAACCTTTAATACATACTCCACTATCAAGCCAAACATCAAAACCAATAATTTCTTGCTTTTTATATTCTTCAATTGTCTTAGGCATCTTTTCTTTCCTCCAATATCTTTGTTAATTTTTCTTCAACTAAATCTTCAAACCAATCACTATCCGTAATCACATCAAATTTATGTTCAAGATAATCTTCTAATAATTTAGACATCTCTAATAGTTTATGGTCTTGTGCTTTTTCTTCCTTGTCACTTGTCCATGGTGTTTGATTTCTCATTTCATTCTCCTTGTTTTCGTAAAGTTGTTTGATTCTAATTAAGGCAACTGCTTTTCCACAAACAGTATCTACCCATTCATGTTTATCTCCATTGACTTCTAAAATAGTCCATTCCCCTTTATGCTCACAATTTTCATTTAGATAATGTTGAACATGAAATGTTTTTCCATATGCATTTACAATGTAAACATTTTTATACTTGGGATGTTTCTTTGATTTCAATTGTTCAGAAAAAGAATATCTCATTTTTTACTCCCTATTCTGATAAATAAATCTTGAGGTATCGAGGATAAATTTTCTGTCCATCCTCGACCACCACATTCTTTGCATGTTACAACTTCTTCATTGCTTATGGGAATGTATCCCTCTCCAACACACTCTTCACATTCAAACTGAAGAGTTGCTCCACTATCTGCTAATGTTGTCAATTGACCATTGATCATTTTACTTCCTCCCTATTTTATCTGTAGGTATCCATTTAATTTTTACGTCTTTAATTAAAAGTTCACATAAAAACTTTAATTGTTTGTGAGTGATACCCTCGTTACAAGTAAATCCATATTCCTCAGAAAAATATTCGTTGAATGATCTCTTGTCTTCTGCAAGATACTCTATCCACAAATCGAGAATACCCTCTTCATCATGAACATCAAATGGAACTCTTTTATTTTGTTCATGAATATCTGATTTATACCAAATGTCATTGAACTTCTTGAGCCATGCCAACTGACCATTGTCCAATGACACTTCTCCTCTACAATAATCGTAGTAAAGATCGTCTGCACTAATCAGAGGATTAAGTTTATTTCTTTGTAACCACCTCTGATATAGTCTTGATAATTTATCGTATGTATTCATTTTATTCCTCCCTAATTGCTAAGATAAAAGAACCAACACAGTTATAAATTTCATAACCTTTAAATCCATCTTTATCGTATGCATTAAAATAATCTCTACTACTTCCAACAAAGTAAGCATCCTTGATACCTAATGAATTGTCATAAAATCTTTCTCTTGTATCTTTTTCTACTTTACGAAAAGATTGATCTTGACATGCATCGACACAATCAATCATTCCATTAAATCTAGATCTTGTAGAGATATACAGATCATCAAAGTTCTTTTTGATAAAACTTTTAATTGTTGCTTTAGTTATTTTACTCATTATATTCTCCTTTCATAAGTAAGTTCATCGTCTTCATTTTGAAAATAAAAATTCTCAATATGACAATTATTATCTTCTATTAAATCAACCATTTTATTTTCAAATTGTTCTCTAGTGACATACTCATAAACACCATCTTCATCACTAACTTGAACCCAAATATTGTAATGCTTGGCTCTATCAATCAGAGCCAAAACATTTTCATAATTACCACTACAAATTTTTTCCATTATTTCCTCCTATTGGTTAAATTGTTGTGCTACTTTTTTTCCTACTTTTGGAAATAGTTTTTCCATTTTATCAATCTTATTGATTGTTATATCCCAATCTCTTTGGGAAAAAGTTCTATCTGAATTTTTCATCATATCTAGTCTAGACTTATAATATGATAGCTTATCATTTAGAAAGTGTAGTGTTTGAATGTAGTTCATTTTTTTCTCCTCTAAAAAGTTTTTTCCTTTATCTTGCATGAGTGTGTTGTAAAAGTCAATACATTTTTACATTTTATTGCAATTAAATTACTTATATAGTCTTTTTCACAACGAAAATAAATTTAAAAATATTTTTGAATATAGGTGTATAAACGTAACAATTGTAACAATGCAATTAAATCAATAGGTTACAAGATCGTTTTTATTACAAATTGTTACATTTATTACACTTCAAATAACACATTAACACATACGAGATTTTGTTTTTTCAAATTTGATTTGGTTGTGAAAATCCCTTATATTAGTTTTCATGGGAAATAAATCAAAACTTACTGCAAGACAAATAGAATTTGCTAAACATTATGTCGAGGGTATTTATTCTGCTCGACAATGTGCAATCAAAAGTGGATATACTGAAGATAGTGCAAGACATCATGCATCTAAATTATTAAATGGTAAAGACTTTCCATTAGTTACTGAATATATAAAAGAACTTCGAGATGAAAGAGAACGAAGATATGGAGTGACTTTAATTGGTCAATTGAAAAGATTATCTGAACTATCACACAAAGCAGAAGAAGAGGGACAATTTTCTGCATCAATAAATGCAGAGAAAACAAGATCTGCATTAGGTGGTTTAACAGTTGATCGAAGAGAACAAAATCATATCCATCAATTAGATAAACTTAGTCGAGAAGAAATTGTTGCAAGACTAAATCAAATTAGATCAGAATATCCTCATGCCTTTATTGATGGTAAATTTAAGAAAGTAGAAGATGTCAGAGAAGAACCTTTGGTTGCTATTGAAAAAAAATCTACCTCCAAAAACACATTATCAAAGAATTGAAAATAGAGTTTCAAATGGGATGTGTGATACATTTTTGTGTCATAATGGTAAATCTGTTTTTATTGAATTAAAAACAACAAAAAACAACAGTATCCTACTCCAAAAGTCGCAGATTGCTTGGAATATGTCACTTTTTTACTCAAAAGGGTTGTCTTTTTTCTTGGTCAAGCACCTCTTGACCTCTGACCTATTTTTATTTGGAGGTGGTCAAGCCATTGAATTAGTTGAAAAAGGCTTACTTGCCAAGTGTCAATTGAAGACCAAAGATATTAAAAAAATCCTGGAGAATGTTCTTGGCAGCAGTTAACATGTTAACTAATCTTGCGTCTTGCGTATTCATGACCGTTTGTGTTTTGTCAATTGTCTTGCGTCTTGCGTCTTGCATTTTATGACCGTTTATATTGTGAATAAAAAAAGAGACTAGAAGGGAGGATTTTCTAGTCTCTCAGATTTTGATAAGTGAGCTATCCCGATTAGCTCACTCATTAGTTAACATGTTAACTTGATGTTTGTCAATTCATGAATTTATTATTGTAAAGTTCAATTTGATCTTCATGAACTATAAAACCATTATCTTTATATAATTCATAATCTTTTTTATCAATCTCTTTAAACTTTAAACCGATAATTTTATTGTATTGTAATACATTGTTTAAGTCAGATTTATCACCATCAATTACTTTACGTCCTAAAAATGTTTCTGGAAAGTCACATTTAAAAACAACAGATATAGGAAAGTTAGTTTTTAATGCAAGTTTAACTTGATTAGAATATTGTAAACGTCCAGAAAAAGAAAAGATTAAATGATAATTTTTTGGTAATTGCTCAAATAACCTTTTTGCTATTTTTGTATAATCAACAAAAATTAAACTTGGATACCTTTCCATTAAACCAGTTTTATAAAATGGATAATCACTAATAGTATTTAATCTTACAAAACCAGTCTTACTGTTAGCAATACATTTTTTATTAAAATTAAATAGCTCTTTATCTAATTGGTTAATAAATCCAATTTTATCATTTAATAAAAATTCAGTCTTTTTTTGTCTGGCAATATTTACCGATTTAAAAACCTTGGCAAATCCAGAAGATTTTAAACATAAATCCATACATCCACCAGATTTTGCGCCCCCACAAATTTTATAATTTGGCATTAATGATAGACTTGCATAATCTGGATTTTTAACACTGGCGTTTTTTATTGCATTCCATTTATATTGATCAAAATATTTCATTGACTTTTTAACTTTGGTATTTGATTGTGTTATTGATAATAATTTCATTTTTTTATTCCTCTTTTTTATTATTATTTTTTAATTGATATTCTTTTATGTGCTTTTTTGTAATAACCTTCTACCCATGTTTTTTTAATATGTGTAATATTAAAATGTGGGTCTTTAGTTTTAATAATTTGCTCTTTTAATTCTTTTATTTGAACATCTAATAATCTTTTCATAGATGTAAAAGAATTATATTGATCAACAATATTTTTATTATTGATTTTTTCAATTTGTTTTTTAAAAGTATTTATTTTCATTTTTTTATCCTTCCTAATAAATATAACTATTTATAACATTTTTTTACAACTATTAAAAGAAAAATAAACTTAACATGTTAACGATTGCCAAGTGTTGCATAAATGCAACAAGTCAAGAAAAATAAACTTAACATGTTAACGATTCCTTGCGTCTTGCGTCTTGTCTTATAGTGACCGTACAAGAGACATGACCGAAGGTCATGACCGTTTATAGCGACCGTAGGGAGCGACCGTAGTGCAGCAAAAAAAATGGGAGCCGAAGCTCCCATCTTCCGAGGTTAAACTCTTGTTATTTTAAAGTCTGTTAAGAACTCTTTGAAGGGAAAACCATTCCGTTTTCCGTGACAGTCTAGTTCAAAAAAAGGAACATGATCAGTTAAATAAATATCTTTTAAACAATCCATCGCATCTTTTTTTGTTTTAAAATATGCAATATGAGAAAAACCAGATGAAGGTCTTGTAGAGATATATAGATCATTAATCCCAGATAAATCAAAACATCCTTGTTCACTATAACTTTTTACTTTCCAACGATATTCCATTATTTAAACTCCTTTATAATTTGAATTATTGTGTAGTTGATTGTTAACAATGATATTGGAAATAATAACAATGCACCATTTGGAACCAATCCATATATTTCGTTAAATGTTAGCACCAGTAAAATTACTGATGCTATTAACATTATCATTAAAGCGATACCTCTTAACATTATCCTCTCTCCTTCCATAAAGTTAATCTTCCATCTGTTGTTGTTTCTTTACCAAAGTAAACTGTTCCTTTCCAACTTGGTAAGATGTCATCTCCACCATACCAGTCTGTTGTCTTGAAGTATTTATTCTTGTAAGGATTGTAAGTTACTTGATCTACATCAGAACTTCTTGAGTGTCCTTTACCGAGTGTCCAAGAAGATCTCCAGTTACCTTTAACAAAAGCATGAACATACTTCTTTTTTTCTGCCACAACTTTTTGTCTAGTTTTTTCATGGACAATGAACTGGGCGTTATCTAGTCTGATCATGTCGATGTATCCAACTGTGATCCATCTTTTTTTGCCTTCAGAATTTGGAACATACATTTGAACAGAGTTTGTATCCTTCGTAAGATTTCTGAACATTCTAACTTCTGTTCCATCTCCTAAACTTTTTTTGTTTAAATAATCTTTCATTTTTTAACCTCGTTTTTGTTTCTGTTAAGTATAGATTACAAAATACACAACTAATTGCAACAATAAAAGTTAAACCATTGATTTCATTGAATAAATTAGCCTATCAACTCATTAACATGTTAATTATCCAAATGTTCATGTTTCGTTCCGTTAACATGTTAACTATTCATCTAGGTATTCCTAAACAAGTTAACCATTATTATTTATTACTTAACATGTTAACTATCGGGTAACTTATTCTATTTCTATATTTACTTAACATGTTAACTATCCCCCTCCCCCCATATAACGGGGGCAGTCGTATACACGCATGTCATGTCATGTTAGCTTGATAAATTCATTGAAATATATTATCGTTTGAAAATGTACAATGAACAGTGGACACATATCATTTTAGGAGTGTGGGGTTACGCATTCTTATGTGGTTATTTTTTGGGATAAATGAATCTAGACGCACTGCCTAAAGAGGTGTTACAAGAACTTCTTGGACTTGAGGAGCAGAAGAAGAAACTTGAGACTCGTGAATTAGCGAGGGATAAGTTTATGGCTTATGCTAAACATGTCTATGAGGGTTTTATTGAAGGACGGCATCACAGAATAATTGCTGAGAAGCTAGAAGCCATTGCCAACGGACAATTGAAAAGATTAATTATCAATATGCCGCCGAGACATTCGAAGTCAGAACTAGCATCCTATCTCATGCCTTCGTGGTTTTTAGGAAGAAACCCTAAATTAAAGATTATACAAGCTACCATGAACACGGAACTTGCGGTAAGATTTGGTAGAAAGGTTCGTGACCTCATCGCTGATCCTATCTATAGCGATGTTTTTCCAGACACGGACTTGAAACAGGATAGCCAGGCGGCTGGAAGATGGGAAACGAGCCGTGGCGGGGAGTATTTTGCAGCAGGGGTGGGAGCCGCAATGACGGGTCGTGGTGCAGATTTGTTAATCATTGATGATCCACATTCTGAGCAAGACGCTATGTCTTCAACAGCGTATGACAATACATACGAGTGGTACACTTCTGGACCACGACAAAGATTACAACCTGGGGGAACCATCATCATTGTGCAAACAAGATGGTCAAAGAAAGACCTCACGGGAAGATTAATTACAGATCAAGCAAAAGATGCTATGGCAGATCAATGGGAAGTGGTCGAGTTTCCAGCGATACTTCCTAATGATAAACCTTTATGGCCCGAATTTTGGAATGCAGATGAATTGTTAAAGGTCAAGGCTTCACTGTCCATTGGCAAGTGGAATGCACAATGGCAGCAGAATCCAACCAGTGAAGAAGTTGCCATGGTCAAGCGTGATTGGTGGCAGTTATGGGAAAGAGAGGACACACCAAGACTTGATTATATAATTCAAAGTTACGATACGGCTTACAGTAAAAAAGAAACAGCAGACTATAGTGCCATAACCACATGGGGTATTTTTGAGCCGAAGGAAGATGGTGAACAACATATTATTTTATTAGATGCGACAAAGGGAAGATGGAACTTTCCAGAGTTGAAGTCGATAGCGATAGAGCAAAACGAATATTGGGAACCCGACATGATGCTCATTGAGGCGAAGGGATCGGGTCAACCTTTGGCAGATGAGATGAGAATGATTAATCTTCCCGTGGTTACTTTTAGTCCTGGAAGACGTAAAGGGGGTAACTTGGATAAGGTTACAAGGATGCATATGGTATCTCCTATTTTCGAATCTGGAAAAGTGTGGTATCCTAATTCAAAGTTTGCAGACGAGGTTATAGAAGAAGTAGCTTCGTTTCCAAATGGAGATCATGATGACTATTGTGATAGTATGACGATGGCTATTATGAGATTTAGACAAGGTGGTTTTATATCACTAAAAGGTGAGGATGAGCCAGAAGATTGGTTTCCTCGAAGAGCGAGAGAATATTATTAGGAGCATATAAATGAGTGTTTACACAAAAGAACAACAAACCCGCACTGTTACAAACAAAGAAACTGGTAAAACTAAAGTATTTAAGAGCACTGGTATAGATGCAAAGGGCAAACATTTTTTTACGTCTTTAGATAATGCAAAACAAAGAGAGTTTGCAACTGGAGAAAAACCTTCTTTAAAAACAGGTATTCCAGTGGGAAGAACATCAAAAGGTGAACTAGGTGTTTTAAAAACAGAAGACAAAAAATCTAGTCCAAAAGTGGGAGTCTTAACTGGCAGAAGAGCGAAAAGAACTGTTAGAGGAGACATCACTAAAAAGATGAACATGGGTGGTGTGATGAAGAACCGTGGAGGAACTTTCAAAGGCACTTTCTAATGAACAGACTTTTTAAAATCAGAAGAAAACTAAACAAGAAGCCGACCAGAAAAGTAAGAATAGTCAAGAACAGATTTTCTGATATACTGGCTCCAGGCAAAAAAAGAACTACGAGGATTACATAATGGCAGAACGAGAAATAGCAGGAATGGTCGAAAAGGCAATGGGCGCTGGTGGAGATGTCATGCCAGAGGAAGATAGTTTAGATATCGAGCTACCATCAACCATGGAAGAACTACCAGAGGGAGTTGAACTTGCTACAGAAGAAACTGTAGAAGTTGTAGCAGAACCTTATGATCATGACGCTAATTTAGCTGAAGTTTTAGATGAATCTGTTTTAGGTTCCTTATCTTCAGATTTACAGTCAAAAGTTAGAGAAGACATGGAGTCAAGAGCCGATTGGGAAGAAGCCATTGCCAAGGGACTTAATTTATTAGGAATTAATTACGAAGATAGAAGTGATCCTTTTCTTGGTGCAAGTGGGGTAACTCATCCACTTTTGTCAGAGGCAACAACACAGTTTCAGTCCCAAGCTTATAAAGAGATGTTGCCAAGTGGAGGGCCTGTAAAGACTCAAATACTTGGTGTGCCAACAAAACAAACAGAAGATCAAGCTCAAAGAGTAAAAGATTTCATGAATTATCAGATTATGGAAGTTATGGAAGAGTACGATCCAGACACAGATCAGATGTTATTTTATTTGCCATTGACTGGTTCTACTTTTAAAAAAGTTTACTTTGATCCAACAAAACAAAGAGCAGTATCTAAGTTTGTTCCAGCAGAAGATTTAGTTGTTCCATACTCTGCGTCAGATTTAATGACGGCTGAGAGGGTTACACATGTAGTTAAAATGTCTTATAATGATATTCGTAAACTACAAGTAGCAGGAGTATATAGAGATGTGGAGTTATCTACTACAGATTCTGGAGAAGATGAAGGCAGTATCCAAGAAACTTCTAATGAGTTGCAAGGACTACATCCAAACTATTCTGATGATGTGTACACTTTATTGGAAGTCCATGTTGACCTCGACTTGGAGGGTTTTGAGGATCCGAATGGCATTATGTTGCCGTACATTGTCACGATCGATGAAAATTCGAACCAAGTTTTGTCGGTGGTTAGGAACTTTAGGGAACAAGATCCGTTAAGACGTAAGAGACAATACTTCGTACATTTTAAATTTTTACCAGGTTTTGGCTTTTATGGCTTTGGTCTTTTACATACAATTGGTGGATTGTCTCGTGCAGCCACCTCAATATTAAGGCAGTTAATAGATGCAGGTACTTTATCAAATCTTCCAGCAGGTTTCAAAGCGAGGGGTGTTCGTATTCGTAATGATGACGAGCCTCTTAATCCTGGTGAGTTCAGAGACATCGATGTCCCAGGTGGGGATCTCAAAAATTCAATCATTCCATTGCCATACAAGGAACCATCTGGCACATTAGCACAATTACTAGGGGTTGTTGTAGATTCTGGTAGACGTTTTGCTCAAGTTGCAGACGCAAAAATATCAGATGTGAACTCACAAGCACCCGTTGGCACGACAGTTGCTTTGATTGAACAAGGTTCAAAGATTATTTCAAGCATACATAAGCGTTTACATTACGGACAAAAGCAAGAGTTTAGAATGTTGGCAGAGATTTTTGCAGAAAATCCAGTGCCATACCCTTATTTTGTAGGTAATATTGCACCAGAAGTAATGCAACAAGACTTTGATGGACGTATTGATATACTTCCAGTAAGTGATCCGAGCATATTTTCTATGGCACAACGCTTGTCATTGGCTCAAACACAGTTACAAATGGCACAACAAGCTCCACAGATTCATAATCAGTACGAAGCTTTTAGAAGAATGTACGATGCACTCGATATTAAGAACATCGATAGCATTTTACCTCCTCCACAACCGCCTGCACCAGTAGATCCAGCGACAGAAAACGCTAATTCTATCAAGGCAGCGCCGCTTCAAGTTTTTCCAGAGCAAGATCATGAGGCACATGTCCGTGCTCATGTGACTTTTTTAGGAACTCCAGCCTCTCAAGTCAATCCACAAGGGTTTGCATTGCTACAAGCACATGTTCAAGAGCATGTTGGACTCATGGCAAGAGACCAAGTGACTAAATTCTTTCAAATTTCTGTTCAAGAGGCTCAATCAAGAGGTGAACCAGTTCCTCAAATTGATCCAGCAGCTATTGAAGCAGCGATTGCACAACAAATTGGTGAAATATTGAATGAAGTTATGCCTTCATTACAACCACAACAACAAGTTGACCCACTTGTAGCAATTAGACAACAAGAATTAGAGAATGATACGGCTGAAATACAAAGAAAAGTCGCAAATGATCAGATGAACTTCCAAATTGACCAAGCAAAACTAAAACAAGCGTTTGATTTGGCACAACAAAGGTCTGGATTACAAGAAAAAATAGCCGAAGATCGTAATGATGTTAATATTTATCGTATTAACACACAAGCTGCACTAAGGAAGTAAGATATGTTAGATCCTGCCTCAATCGGTATAGCCATAACAGCGGCTAATACGGCATTTAATGCAATTAAGCGCGGTTTTGCAGCAGGCCGCGAAATTGAGTCCATGGGAAAAGACCTCTCACGTTGGATGGGAGCGGTTTCAGATGTGGAAAATACTGAGAAGTCCGCGAAGAACGTGTCACCACTTATAAAATTGTTTAAAGGAAAAGAAATAGAAGCCTCTGCTATAGAAGCATTTACTGCAAAGAAAAAGTTAGAAGCACAAAGACAAGAACTTAAATCATTTTTGAATTTTCACTATGGGCCCCAATCATGGAACCAGATTTTGGCTATGGAGGCTGAGATAAGAAAAAAAAGAAAAGAGGAGATTTATGCCAAACAGGAGCTTATAAGAAAAATATGGGAATATATTGGGTGGTTTGTTTTATTCTGCACAGTTGTAGGCTTTATATTTTTTCTTGCATGGCTTTGGAAAGAAAGGAGAGGCTGATATGGATGGAAGTATGATACTTGATGCTTGGAATAATCTAGGCTGGATTGACGGTATTTTATTTACTTTTTGGTTATTTATTCTATATTATGGTAAATGTTGGATAGATGAAAGGTTTAAAAAATGATACAATGGTTGATTAACATGTTAACAAAAGATGGAAGAGTTGGCTTAAGTAAAGCCAGAGAACTATCTCAACACAGACTTCATACAACGAAGTATGAAGATTTGTGTATGTAAGGGGAAAAGATGCTACAGTTTTTAGGACCAATAGCTAATTTAGCTGGCACTTGGTTACAAAACAAGGTAGAGAAAACAAAAGCAGATGGTCAAGCCAAAGTTGCTGAAGCTAAAGCTCGTGCAACAGTTGCAAAGAAAGTAGCAGCTGGTGAGGTTGAGTGGGAAGGCAAAATGGCAGAGGCTACAGATAATAGTTGGAAGGACGAGTTCGCCTTAGTAGTCCTTCTGACCCCCGCAATTTTAGTCTTCATTCCTGGCATGAGAGATCATGTACATAAAGGTTTTGAAGTATTATCTACGCTACCAGACTGGTATCAGTATTTATTGTTTATTGCAATATCAGCATCGTTTGGAATTAAGGGCGTTGGTCAAGCAGCCAAAATGTTACGAAAGAAGTGACACAAGATTTATTTAGACATTTGAGGATACACACTATGACTAAAAAGAATAAGCTAAAAAAAGTAATTAAAGGATTAAGTAAAGCATCTAAGACACATGCAAAACAAGCTAAAGTTTTAAAAGGTATATTAAAAAATGGCAAAAAAAGATCCTAAAGTTGGGACTGGTAAAAAACCAAAAGGCTCTGGCAGGCGTTTATATACGGATGAAAATCCTAAGGACACGGTTAGAATTAAGTTTGCTACGGAGAAAGATGCCAGAGAAACTGTTGCCAAGGTTAAGAGAATCAATAAACCTTTTGCGAGAAAGATACAAATACTTACAGTCGGTGAGCAAAGAGCAAAGGTCATGAAGAAAACAAAAGTGGCAAGTATATTTAAAAAAGGCAAAGAATCGATAAGGAGAGCACATGGCAAGAGTTAGGCAGTTTGCAAATGATATGGGAATGTCATATAATCAAGCTAAGAATCTAGTTAACAAAGGAAGAAAACTCAAAGATGGAGGTTCTTCTGTATTGGAGAGTACAATGAATAAAGTAAAACCGATCAAAGCAGCTAAAGGAAAATTCCCAGATCTAAGTGGTGATGGTAAAACAACCATGAAAGATATTCTTATTGGCAGAGGTGTTATCGAGAAGAAAAAAGGAGGAACACTAAACTACAGAGAAGGTGGTCAGTTTAGAGGTTGTGGTGCTCAAATAAAAGGTAAGAAGTTTAAAGGTATTTTCTAGTGGTTGATTCTGATTTTAGTGAAGGTTTTACCGAGGAAGAAGATGAGGCAAGAGGTGGATACTATGGCACAGATGATAGTGGTCGATTTACAGGCTATGATATAGCTGCTGCAACAGAAGCGTCACTTCCAGGCCAAACATTAAGTCAATCAGAGTTTAATGCAGCTAAAGGAATAACTGCAACTAACCCTTTTCCAGATTCTTTTTTTTCACAGTTGTTCGGTCCAGAAAGAGTAAGTTATGCTGGTATGGGTATTGATATCCCAGGCATAGCAAATTTAGCCTATGACAGATACAAAAATCCCCTTACATCCGAGGGAACTTTAAGAGAAGGATTGTCAAAAGGAGAACAAACAACTTTTGGAGAAGTTGTTTCTATAGATAAACCTCAAACCACTGGACAAACAATAGCTAGAACTGTTTTTGGATTAGGGAGTCCATTAGGTCCAATAGCAAGTTTGATAGGAAAAGATCAATTAGCATTAGCACCAAATACTGGATTAAATTTTAAAGGATCACCAAATTACGATCCTAAACTTGATCCAAATAGTCCAGAATATGCAGGCCCACAATCTCTTCTTGGGGGAATAGGTAGAACACTAGAAGAGTTAACATTTGGTGGTGCAAGACCAGTAACTAAGACTGGTCAAGGAATAATGGATTTAATACAAGGTCAAGATGCAGAAAGAGCCATGGGTGGTTACGAAACTTTCGATGGAAAAAAGATGTAATGAAAGTCACTGACTTTTTATATAATTACAAAAAAGCCTTGAATACTCGAATAGAAGATATTAGTATTTCCTTGACGAGTGGAAATGCTTCTGATATGGAGGCATATAAAGCAATGGTAGGTGAAATACAGGGTCTAACCTACGCATTAGAACAATTAAGCACCCTGCTGGAGAAAACAGACGATGACTTTAATAGTACCTGATTATGTATTAAAGCAACGACAAGCAAAAGAAAAAGCTGATAAAGAAGCTAAAGAAAAATCCCTAACAGAAAGAGTACCTCAACCCACTGGATGGCGAATCCTAGTCATGCCTTATATGGGAAAGGAAACAACAGAGGGTGGTATACATGTTCCAGATTCTGTTAGAGAGAAAGAAGCGAGAGCAACTGTTGTTGCTTATGTGGTTAAGTTAGGACCACTTGCATACAAAGATTTTGATAAGTTCGGAGAAGAGGGACCATGGTGTAAGGAAGGCGACTGGGTTTGTATTGGTCGTTATGCTGGGTCACGATTCCAAATAGAAGGAGGAGAAGTTAGGATAATCAATGACGATGAAGTCATTGCAACCATTGTTAATCCCGATGACATCAAAACATACGGAGCTTAAGTATGCCAGAAAACATCGAGAAGAAAGAGCCTCTTCCAGAAGAAGAGGGTCAAGTTATTGAACTAGACGATGCAGAAGAAAAAGAAGAAAAAGAAGACGTTCAACCAGAATCTAATGAGAACAGACCTGCTGTTGAAGTTAAAAAAGAAGAGGAAAAAGAAGAAGACGATCTCTCTGATTATTCAGCCTCAGTAAAAAAGCGAATTGCTAAACTAACTAAAAAATTTAGAGATGAAGAAGAGCAAAGACTCGCTGCAGTAGAGTTTGCAGAGTCTGTTAAAAAGCAGAATGATGAACTCAAAGCAAAACTGAATAAACTAGACACAACATATGTTGGTGAGTTTGATACCAGAGTGCAATCTCAAGCTGTTGCTGCTAAAGAGGCTTACAGAAAAGCTTATGAGGCAGGTGACGCTGATGCGATGTATGAAGCTCAACAAGCTATTTCCAAAATTGCTTTAGAAGAAGCAAGATTAAACCAACTCAAACAAGAAAGAGAAGAGGAAGCTAAAAAAGCAGAAGCAAATGGCGCTGCACCTGCTCCAGCACAACCTGCTCCAACGGCTCCTCCTCCTCCAAAACCAGACCCTAGAGCAGAGGAATGGGCAAGTAAAAATGAGTGGTTTGGACAAGATCAAACGATGACTTATGCTGCTTTTGGCATACATAAGACATTAATTGAAGAAGAGGGTATTGATCCTAACACAGAAGAGTATTATACTGAACTAGATAATAGGATTAAAACGGAATTTCCACATAAGTTTGGAGAGACCAAAAAGTCCTCTGGCCCCAGAGTCGCCTCTGCTGGAGCCACCGCCTCTAAGTCGGCATCGCAAAAGGGACGCAGAACAGTCAAATTAACTCCTTCGCAAATAGCAATTGCGAAAAGGTTAAATGTTCCGCTAGAAGAATACGCTAAGTATGTAAAGGAGTAGAATATGGCTATAGATAGAACAACACGACAAAATAAAAGTCGTGCAAATAACGCAAGGAGACAACCTTGGCAACCTCCAGCAAAGCTGGATGCACCTCCTCCTCCAGAGGGGTTTGAACATAGATGGATTAGAACCACCATTCGTGGTGAGGATGATAAATCAAATGTTTTTTCCAGAATGAGAGAAGGATGGGAACCAGTTAGGGCAGACGAATATGGGTCCGAAGCTGATAAGTATCCAGTGATAGAAGAAGGTAAAAACAAAGGAATTATTGGTGTCGGTGGTTTAATGTTGGCACGAATACCCACAGAAACGGTGCAAGAGAGAACTGAATATTTTCGGGATCAGACCCGCAATCAATTGAAAGCCGTGGACGAAAACTTGATGAGGGAACAACATCCCTCGATGCCTATCAGTGTTGATAGGCAAAGTCGTGTAACTTTCGGAGGGAAAAAATCCTCCGAGTAACTAATAAAGGAGTAATAAATGGCTAATGCAAATGTAGCTTTTGGACTCAAGCCTGTAGGAATGCACGGTTCAAGTCCAGCGACTCAAGGTACGAGTCAATACTTTATTGCTAGTGATGCTTCCGCGATTTTTCAAGGTTCACCAGTTGTAGCTGAATTGACTGGAGGGACTATTGCAATTGCTTCAGCAACAGGCGATGGACAACAATTAGTTGGTGTCTTTGCAGGTTGTGAGTATGTGGATGCAACTACTGGCAAGTTAAAGTTTAGTAATACATGGCCTGGAAGTGGGTCAGCAAATACTAACTTTGACATCAAAGGGTTTGTGTATGACAATCCATTTCAGAGATTTATAATCGCAAGTGATGGAACAAACACTGACAGAGCAACAGCTAAAGTTGACATATTTAAAACGGCTGCTATGGCAGACGGAGCAAGTGGTAATACTACAACTGGTATTTCTTCTGCTAAGTTAGATATATCAACAGCAGATAACACAGATACTTCAGATGCTTTGAGAATTCTTGGTATTCATGAAGATGTGACTAATGCTGATCATAGTGCTGCTGGTGTTTCATACATAGTTCAAATAATCGATCATGCCTTACTAGGTAATGACGTAGACGCAACTATATCTTAAGGAGGGTATAATATGGCTATTTCAAGAGCACAACTCGCCAAAGAATTAGAGCCTGGCTTAAACGCCCTCTTTGGTATGGAGTATAATAGGTACGAAGGACAACATGCAGAAATCTACGATACTGAGTCATCTGACAGAGCATTCGAAGAAGAAGTAATGTTGAGTGGTTTCGGAGCAGCACCGACTAAGCAAGAAGGTTCTGGTGTCACATTTGATGACGCAAACGAAGCTTACACTTCAAGATATAACCATGAGACTGTAGCAATGGCTTTCTCAATAACAGAAGAAGCTGTAGAGGATAACCTTTACGACAAGCTTTCTGCTCGTTATACAAGAGCACTTGCTAGATCAATGGCACACACAAAGCAAGTAAAAGCTGCAAACGTATTAAACAATGCGTTTACTGCTGGAGCAACTGCTGGTGGTGATGGTAAAGCATTATTAGCAACAGATCACCCACTAACAAATGGTGGAACTTTTGCTAACGAGCCAACTGTCGCAGCCGACCTTAACGAAACATCTTTAGAAGATGCTTTAATTAAGATTGCAGGCTTTGTGGATGAGAGAGGATTAATTATCGCTCTAAGAGGAATGAAACTAATTATTCCAAGACAACTACAGTTTGTCGCAGAGAGATTGTTAAACTCTAACTTAAGACCTGGAACAGCAGATAATGATGCTAACGCAATGAGAAACATGGGAATGTTACCTCAAGGCTATGTCATCAATGATTATCTAACTGACACAGATGCATTTTTCATTAAGACAGATGCACCAAATGGTCTTAAGCATTTCGAAAGAATGCCAATGGCAACAGCTATGGATCCAGACTTTGACACAGGAAACATGAGATATAAAGCAAGAGAGAGATATTCTTTCGGCTTCTCAGATCCTCGTTCATTATTTGGTTCACCTGGAGCTTAATAAAAAATAATTATATTTTTGGGGTGACTCTTTGCAGTCACCCTTTTTTTATGTATAATAAAGAAAACCTTGACAGTTACATGGTGTAACTGACAATTGCCAAGACAAGGAGTATAACATGGCTAACACAACTTTTTCGGGTCCTATTAGATCCAAAAATGGGTTTAAGAATATTATCGAGAACTCAACAACTGGTGCTATCAGCAGTGAGATGACACTTTCTGTTTACACTGCAACTGTTACAGTTGCTAGTGGTGCAACAACTGGTAAAGAATCTGCAATCGGAATACCTTCAAACTTTCTTCCTTTAGCAGTTATGATTGCCGTAACTGGTGCAGCTTCTAACAGTGTTACATTAAACGATATAGGTACAGATGCAGACACAGATGGATTTGTTGATGGTATATCTGCCGCAGTAAATAGCACAGGTTTCAAAGGCTTCTTTCCATGTAATGGAGTTCTAGGAATGTCTGGAGGAACAACAACTGCTGCTACAGAAACAGCAGACGAAGTAGAGATTGTTCTTTCTGGTGATCCAGGAGCGGATACTACAGTAGTGATGAAGTTTCTTGGAGTATCAAGCTCATCTGATGCTTCTTAGTAGGAGGCTATAATGGCGACAAGATCTGACGTAAAAGCCTTTAATGTAAATCAAGGAGCTTCTGCTGCTTTGATAGGACCTGCAAGGTCAAGAATAAGACAGATAGTTATCTTTGCAGATGCAGCGGGTGCTTTGACCATAACAGATGGTAATGGTGGAGCTACATTAATAGCACAAAGTTATCCAACTGGATTACATACTCTTAATATTCCAGACAATGGTATATTAGCAGAGAGTGGTGCATACCTATCTGCATTTACTGGTAGTAATAATAAGCTCACTATATTTTTATCGTAATGGCTAGAACAAGAGACAAGCAACCTCCTAAAACCAAAAAGTATTTTCGCTCCACCAAATCTGGGGCGGGAATGACAAAGGCTGGGGTTGCTCGTTATCGAAGAGAGAATCCAGGCAGTAAATTAAAAACTGCCGTTACTGGTAAAGTTAAACCAGGCAGTAAAGCTGCAAAAAGAAGAAAATCATTTTGTGCAAGAAGTGCAGGCCAGATGAAAAAGTTTCCAAAAGCAGCTAAAAATCCTAATAGTCGTTTAAGACAAGCAAGGAGAAGATGGAAATGTTAAAACCCAAAGAAATAATGAATGGAGTTTCTGTTGTTCTTGTTGCTGGATCTATTGCATGGATAGTTACCACTCTTATTGAGGTAGATAAAAGAACTGCTGTTACTGTAGTAAAGGTTGAAGAAAACCACAAAATGTTACATACTTTGTGGATAGATTTTATTAATAGAAAGACAATTGATGGCAATCTCGCGGGGATCAATGTCCCAACAAATAACAAAAGCACCAGGTAAAAGGAAGTGGAGTGCTAAGAGGAAGAGGAAAATCAATTGTGCCAGACCTCGTGGATTTTCTGAAAGAGCACATTGTGCCGCTAAAAAAAGGCGAGGTAGTAAGAGGTGAACCTCAAAAGGTTTGTCTTAGATGTAAAAAAAGACAGTGGATGTGTACCTGCTGGAAACTAATGAAAGGAAAATATTATGCCTAAAGACGCATGTTATCACAAAGTAAAAGCCAGATATAAAGTTTTTCCATCGGCTTATGCATCGGGCGCTATTGCAAAATGTAGAAAAGTTGGTGCAGCCAATTACGGAACTGGTGGTAAAAAGAAAAAGAAAGCAATGGGTGGTGGATTAAACGCTGCTATTGAAAAGGTAAAAAAAGAAACAATGACTGCCAAAGAGGGCAAAGTTGTTAGAATGACTAAGCGAAAATCAAAAAATAAAAACATAGCCAGAGGTTGTGGTGCTATAATGTCTGCTCGAAGAAAGAAAACAAAGTATTCATAATGGCTGTAAGAAAAACAAAAAAAGGTCTAGCTTTAAAACGATGGTTCAAGGAGGACTGGAGAGATGTTAAAACGGGCAAAAAATGTGGTCGTCAAAAAGGTGAAAAGCGTGGTACACCTTATTGTAGACCGAGTAAAAGAATTAGCAAGAAAACTCCGAAGACTGTTTCGGAGATGACAGCAACAGAAAAAAGAAGTAGAATAAGACAAAAGAATCGTCTAGGTCAACCAGCAGGCGCTCCTAGAAGAGTTAAATCATTAAAGAGAAGGAAAAAATAATGCCAATAGTTATTAAACCAAAAAGTATTAAAAGTTTCACAAACAAAGGTAAAGATAAAATCGGTGGTGGTGGAATGGACATCGGAAAAACACCTAAGAAGAAAACTAAAAAAATGATGGGTGGCACAATGAAAAAGCCAGTTATGGCTAAAAAAGGTAAAATGAATAAATTAAATCCTGGTTTAAAAGCTTACTTAGCTAAAAAGAAAAAAACAAAAAAGAAGAAATAAATGGCAACTTCAAGCTCAAGAGATTTTGATTTAGATGTAGGAGAACTCATTGAAGAGGCATATGAAAGATGTGGCTTAGAGATGAGAAGTGGTTACGATGCTAAAACTGCAAGACGTTCTTTGAATCTCATGTTTGCTGATTGGGCAAACAGAGGACTTAACTTGTGGACTGTAACTCAAGAAACAAAATCAGTAACATCTGGCACGGCTACCTATACTTTATCTAGTGAGTTTGTTGATCTATTAGAAGTTGTTTTAAGGAACAGTTCTGGAACTGATTTTACTCTTACACAGATGAGTCGTGGTGAATATTTAAGAATACCTAACAAAGGTAATACTGGACAACCAAGTCAGTATTTTTTTGATAGACAAACAACACCAACAATAACTCTTTGGTCTACACCAGATACATCTTATACTCTTGTTTATTATTATGTAAGAAGAATACAAGATGCAGATGCTTTAGTTAATACAACAGATGCACCTTTTAGATTTTTACCGTGCATGGCTGCAGGACTTGCTTACTATATATCTATAAAAAGAGCACCAGAGAGAATACAAATATTAAAAAGTGTTTACGAGGAAGAATTTCAAAGAGCCATGTCAGAAGATGCAAACAGCACACCACTTAAGTTAACACCGAATATATCATACTTGAGGTACTAATGGCTAGGTATGCAAGTGGCAAGAAGGCTTGGGGTTATTCAGACCGATCTGGATTTCGTTATCGTCTTCGTGATATGATAAAAGAATGGAATGGATTAAAAGTAGGTATCGATGAGTATGAGCCTAAACATCCACAGTTAGAACCTAATTATCCAGGACCAGATCCAACAGCTTTATATGAGCCAAGACCAGATTCAAGATCAGAAGTGACCGTAGAGAACTTGTTAACCTTAAATCCATTTTTATCTGGTTCCTCTGGAAGTGCTGTTATAACAGTTATTGAAAGAAGTCATGGTAGATCAACAAGTGACACAGTGCGTTTTAGAGATGCCATAGGTTTTGATGGTTTTACTGCAACGGTTTTGAATAATTCCTCTGGATATGCTATAACTAAAGTTAACGATGATACATATACTTTTACAGCAAGTAGTGGAACGGCTACAACAGGAAACACAAGAGGTGGGGGTGGTTCAGTTACGGCTGGGCCTGCAACATTGGGGACATAAATGAGTTTTACAAAAGCAACATTAACGACAGCAATACAAGACTACACAGATAACAGTGAGACTACATTTGTAAATAATATTCCTAATTTTGTAAAAGCAGCAGAAGAGAAAATATTAAAAAGTGTGGACTTTGATTATTTTAGAAAAAATGCAACAAGCACATTAACGTCTTCTGATCAATTTTTAACAGTGCCTAACGATTATTTGGCATCGTTTTCTTTACAAATCACAACCGCTGGATCTGAAAGTTTTCTTTTACAAAAAGATGTGAATTTTTTAAGAGAGTATACACCAGCAGCTTCAACAACTGGACTACCTAAATATTACGCTAGATTTGATGAAAACAATTTCATATTAGCACCCACACCAAATAGTGCATATACAATCGAATTACATTATTTTTACAGACCTGCTAGTTTGACCGCAGGTGCAGATGGTGGTACAACTTGGTTAAGCACTAATGCACCTTTCGCCTTGCTTTATGGTTCTCTTGTAGAGGCATATAGTTTTATGAAAGGTGAGCCAGATGTGCTACAAAATTATAATGGATTATATTCGCAATATCTTGAGAGACTAAAAGACTTAGGTGAAGCAAGAGAAAACACAGATGGTTATAGAGTTGGT
>VTLG01016250.1_pt1 | contig 45283 bp, 76 predicted proteins | sample 4694571 | NCBI WGS metagenome assembly VTLG01 (sample SAMN12604809, study PRJNA352737) | marine metagenome | biome: ENVO:00000447; feature: ENVO:00000209|ENVO:00000569|ENVO:01000036; material: ENVO:00002151; isolation source: viral sequences binned using virsorter ...
AATAGAAGGTCAAAATCTTCAAAGTATAGGTAAAGGTACTTCAGATGCAAAACCAATAACTGTAAGTTTTTACGTTAAAGCTAATGCAGCCTTTAATTTTGTTTGTGAGTTAAATGATTTAGATAACAGTAGACATATAAGTAAATTGTTTTCTACAACAACTGATTGGGTTAAGCATGAAATTACATTCCCTGCTGATACTACAGGAGCATTTGATAATGACAATGCCGCAAGTTTAAATTTAACTTTTTGGCTTCATGCAGGTTCGACTTACTCAAGTGGTACATTAAACACAGCATCATTTGCTAGTAGAACAGATGCTAATAGGGCGGCAGGTGTAAGCAGTTTCTACAGTAGCACTGACAACAATTTCTTCATCACAGGTGTTCAGTTAGAAGTAGGGCAGAACCCAACGAGTTTTGAGCATGAGCCTTTTGATAGGACATTGGTTAAGTGTCAAAGATATTTTGAAAATGTCGCAAGTTATGGAGGAAGTGGTACACCTACGCAATCATATTGGCAAGGAATATTAACTCATCAATATACCACCTCAAGGATGTTCGGAAGATTTATTTACAAAGTCATAAAAAGAGCAACACCAACTGTTACTGTTCATAATCACGAATTTGCTTTTGCATCTCATACTGATAGTAGAACGTTAAGTAATAACCCTCAAAATACATATGCAGATATATCTGGTGTGGGTTTAGATTTCCAAAATCAAGGAACTAATTATACTGGTGGAGAATCTGGTCATGTTGATTTAGCAGGAACTTGTTATATCACATCAGATGCAGAATTATAGGTTTAGACATGAAAATAAAAGACGCACAATATAAAAAAGATATGAAGGGTGAGCATAACACAACTATTTTTGCAACAATAGATGGCACAGAGATGTTTGTACCATTAGACCCTGACAACAGACACTACGCAGAAATACTAAAACAAGTAAAGGAAGGCACACTGACAATTAAGGACGCAGAATGACAAAGAGTGATGTAACACAGATACTGACTGAACTAGCAGTTATTAAAACAAAAATGGAAAATGTAGAAAACAGAGTCACAAAGGTAGAAAGATTTGTGATGTATTCTGTTGGCACATACTTTACAGTTACATTTACAGGATTTGTTGGATTTATTTTGGTAGGATAATGGCAATTACTATTAAAAATGACAGAAGTGTGATAACAATAAAGAATGACAGATCAGTTATTACAATAAAAAGGTCAAAATGAGCAGTTACTCATTCAACATAAAACAGAATGACACAAGTCCTACATTATCAGTTGTGATTGCAGATAGTTCAGGAACAGCAATCAATATCACAGGTGCTTCTGTTCAATTCAAGATGAGGGCAGTAAACAGTTCAACATTAAAAACAAATGCAAGTGCAACAATAACAAATGCTTCAGGAGGAGCAGTTTCTTATACATTCTCAACAAGTGACACAGATACAGCAGGATTATTCCAAGGAGAATTCCAAGTCACATTTTCAGGAGGTGCGATAGAGACCTTTCCCAATGCGGAATATATCAGTATAAATATACTAGACGATTTAGATTCTTAGGAGGGTCATATGTCAGGAGAAAGTGTTACAACGTCTGCCACAACAGACCCACTCACTTATACAGAGATCAGAGATTACCTAAGACTTGATGAGGGTGTAGACGAGCAAATTCTTGTAACTTTGTTAAAAATGAGTGTGAACTTTGTGGAGAACTATACTGGAAGATCTTTAATCAACAGAACAATAACACTTTTCATTGATGGAATTGATGAGGTAGACATTGCTTTGTGGGAAGGTATGAAGGTTGGCCCTGACTTATCATTGAGAAAAAGATATATTGAGTTGCCACAGACACCAGTACAATCAGTATCATCAATATCCAGTTTTAATGACGAAGATACAGAAACAACATTTGCATCTACAAAATATTATGTTGATAATCAAAGAGAGCCTGCAAGAATTTATCTAAGAGATGGCGAAGCATGGCCAACAGGATTGAGGGTAGCCAATGGGTTAAAAATTGTTTATGTCGCAGGATATGGAGCAAACAGAAGTGATGTTCCTGAAGCAATAAAGGTAGCACTTTTACAAATTATATCGTTTAATTATGAGCATAGAGGTGACTTTGAAGGTCAAATAAGAACACCATTTATGATACAAGGTTTATTACAGCCTTATAGAAAATTAAGTTTTTCAAATAATCCTTTTGGAACAAGAATGGGGACGTATTAATGGGAATGTTTGATTTCATAACAAATCGTTTTAGACGAATAGAAAAAAAAGAAGCACCAGTTGTTATGTATCAATCTGGTTATCAAGTGGCAGAAAAAAAATATGATTATAGAAAGATTGCAAAAGAAGGTTACCAAGAAAATGCAATTGTATTTAGATGTGTGAATGAGATTGCAAATGGTGCATCAGCAGTTGATTTCTGTGTTTACCAGAATAATATAAAATTAGACGTTCATCCTTTGATAGACTTACTAAAAAGACCAAATCCACAATTTGCAGGAAACGAATACTTTCAAGCATTATATTCTTTTCTTCTTCTTTCTGGAAATTCTTATGCAGTTTATTCATTAATTGGTGGTATGCCTCGTGAGCTTCATTTATTAAGACCAGACAGGGTAAAGATTGTACCAAGTAAGACCCATATTCCTTCTGCTTTTGAATATACAATAGATGGTAAGGTTTTAAATAGATATAATGTTGATACAGAATCAGGAGAGTCCGAGGTTAAACATTTTAAAATGTGGAATCCTCTTGATGATTATTATGGTTTATCACCAATTCAAGCTGCATCTTTTGATATTGATCAACATAACATGGCGGCAAAACATAATTTAGGTTTACTTATGAATGGAGCTAGACCAAGCGGTGCAGTCATTTTTAAACCAAAGGACGAAAGTGGAATGTCACTTCAACTATCGGACAGTCAAAGACAGCAACTTATGTCTGATCTAAATATGAGGTTTTCTGGTTCTCATAATGCAGGTAGACCAATGTTATTAGAGGGTGATTTTGATTGGAAAGAAATGGGTTTAAGTCCAAAAGATATGGATTTTCTTGAATTAAAAAATATGTCCGCAAGGGATATTGCACTTTGCTTTGGTGTACCATCTCAGTTGGTTGGTGTACCTGATAATCAAACCTACAGTAATGTCTCAGAGGCAAGATTAGCGTTATATGAAGATACTATTATCCCTTTAATTAAAAGAGTTGAGAGTGATTTTAACGAGTGGTTGGCACCTAGATTTGGCGATGATATAAGTATTCGATATGATATTGACTCTATACCTGCAATGGCTGAGAGACGAAAAAAGACCTACGAGAACGTAGTGCAGGCTGTAAGGGAAGGAATAATTAGTAGAAACGAAGCAAGAGAAAGATTAGGTTACGAACCAGTATCAGGTGGAGATGATGTTTACATATCAGCTAATTTATTTCCACTTGGTTCTCCAACTGTTGCACCTGCTGAAGGAGATACAGCTGATGAAGATGATAAGGAATTTGATTACTCAGAGGAAAAAAGAGAAATTGACAAAGATATATTTACAACAGAGGAAGAAGCAAGGGAAAGGGCTCAAGAGCTAGGTTGTGATGGATTTCATTCCCATAGAACGACTGATGGTCTTATTTATATGCCTTGTGCCTCCCACATGGATTATGAGAGAATCACAGGCGATACACTAGAAACTCCTAAACAAGACCCAAGATATGGACAAGGAAAAGATGTATTTGAAAGTGTTGCTGAAGCACAAGCAAGATCAAAAGAATTAGGATGTTCAGGACATCACACAATAAAAGGTCCTGAAAGAAACTATTATATGCCGTGTGATTCCCATGGTGAATACACAAAAATTACAAATTCAAAAGATTTTATTGATATTGAAAAAGCTGAGTCTGATATTGATACACGACCAACACAAAGTATGGCAGATGAAGCAGAACAAGGTTTAAAATGGCGAAAAGAATTTAATAGAGGTGGAACAGAGGTAGGAGTTGCACGAGCAAGACAACTTAGCAATAGACAAAATCTTTCTCCAGATACTGTAAGAAGAATGTTTTCATTTTTTTCAAGGCATGAAGTAGATAAGGAAGCAGAGGGTTTTAGATCAGGTGAAGATGGATATCCAAGTGCAGGAAGAATTGCATGGGCTTTATGGGGAGGGGATGCAGGGTTTTCTTGGTCAAAAAGAAAAGTAAATGAGCTTAACAAAGAAAGAGAAAAACAAGAGCATTATGAAAGTAATTATATTCCTTGTTGTGATGATTGTGGTGATGATATTGAAATAGATTTTAAACAAACTGTTTCTGCTAGAACAAAGAAAACTTTAGAAAATAAAGTAAAAGAACACAATGAGAAACATGGCAGTAAAAAAGGTAAAAGAGTTACATTGAGAATGTTAACAGCAGTTTTTAGAAGAGGTGTAGGAGCATATAGGACAAATCCAGAAAGTGTCAGAAGAACTGTTTTAGGTCCAGACCAATGGGCAATTGCAAGAGTGAATGCATTTTTATTTGCGGTAAGAACTGGTAGGTATAGAAGAGGCAAATTTGATAGAGACCTTCTGCCAACTGGTCATCCGTTAAAGGCAAATAAGTAGGCTATTTGCCAGACAATATTTGTTCAGTTTGTGGCCACACAATGCAAATGAGTCAGGAAGTTTTACGTTGTTATTATTGTGAAAGATTTTATTATGATATGCATCCAGAATGGATTGATCATTTAATTAAAAAAGCAAAGATTTATGAAAGTTCAAAGAAAAAGAGTAGGTCAACTAAGGTCAGCAAGAAGAACTCTAATTGAACAAACAAGAATTAGACAATCATTCGAAAGACGTTTATCCATTCAGCTTTTGCAATTTTTTGAAGAAAATGGGCGAATCGCAAGTACAGAATATTCTGATGGAAGAATTAGATTATTGTCACTTGAAAATAGATTATCACAAATATTATTACCTCATTATCGAGAAATAATTATTCAAATGAATGAAAGATTTACGTTTACAAAGCAAGAAACAGATTTTGAAGCATTTGTTAGAAAATTTATTGCAACTCTTGGTGGATTAAGAATTACACAAATTTCGGCAACAACTAGAAGAATTATAAATAGAATTATTTTACTGTCTGAATTGGAGGGTTTTGGAGTTGCAGAAACAGCATCAAGGATAATTGAACAAACCAAACCTGCGTTTACAAGAGCAAGGGCAAAACTTATTGCTAGAACAGAAACACATCAAGCGGCATCATTTGCAAATCAATCCATAGCTGAAAGTTTTAATCTACCCATGAAAAAAAGGTGGATAAGTACCAATGATAACAGAACAAGAAACCACCATAGAAATATGAATGGTGTCACAGTTGATCTTGATGAAGATTTTAAAGTTGAATATAAGGGGCAAATATACCCAATGCAACATGCAGGTGACCCAAGAGGTGGTCCTGCTAATATAATTAATTGTAGATGTGTTATTTTGTATTTAGAACCAGATGATGTTATAGTGGATGCATGAGATTAAGAAATAATACATATCATTTACGAAATCTAAAAGAAAACATTGATGGAAAAATAAGTGGTATATATTTTTATAAATACAAAACAGTAAATGATGCTATAAAAGAATATGCACAAAAGTTTAGTAATTGGAGTGAACTTTATTTTAAGGATATAAAACTTGATGATGACAAAGCTAAAATATTTATTTCAGACCTTAACAATGCCGTTAGTAAAAATAAAAAATTGGTTAAAGAAGAAATTTACAAAAAGCTCAAGTGAGAAAAGATAACAGACCTGATTCTTTTGAGATTTTTATTTTCGCAATATTACTTTTAATATGTTGCCTTTTTTTTACTTTTACAAATTGGGATAATCTTCTTTTTTTCCCATGGTTAGACTATTGAATTGTTTTTGATTTATATAAAAGCTCAATAAAATTTTCAGGTACTTTCAAAGGTTCTTTTATGTAGTAATTAAAGTTTTCAAAACATCTATTTTTATTATACATATTTGTGCTTGCATTTTGACATTCTTCTAACGAAGCAAAATCCAAAGTAACCATCATTATTAATGAGTAAGATGTTTTTACAATCATGATACTTTATTGTTTTTTGATACAGTCCAATCAATTACTGTTCTTATCTGTTTATTATATTTCCAAACTGAACGAAATATCTCAGCATCAATATCTAATGTTTCGAACTGATTAATTAATGAACTTAAATCTTTTGGAAAACAACTGCCACCAAATCCTCTATCGTTATCAAACCCAGGGACTTTTGTATGAGAATTTCCAATACGTCCATCAGATGCAACACCTAAACGAACATTTTCATACGTCATACCAGTTGCTTGGCACATATCATATACTTTATTAAAAAAAGCAACTTTATGTGCAAGAAATACATTTGCAAAATATTTTATTGCCTCACTCTCGTCAGATGAAACAATTAAATTTGGTATTTCTGGAAACCATTTATTAAAATGATAGAGAAATTGATTACATAAATCTTTATCTCCACCAATAATATTTCTATCAGCATGGGCATAATCGTATGCAGAATTCCTAGCAGTAAGAAATTCTGGATTATGAATAATCTTAAAAGAACCTCTTAAATTTTGTGTTGTTCCAATTGGAACTGTGGATTTAAGAATATAGATTGGTTCATTTTCATTCATTATTCTATTAAAAAAATCATAGATAATTGATAGATCACATTCCCCTGTAGGTTTCATTGGAGATGGAAGACAAACAAAAATAAAATCTTGACCTAATACATCGTCCAAACTATCGACACTTTTTGAAGCATCTATATCATAAACTTTGCAATCTGTTTTATTTTTTAAATTTGTATAAATGGCATTACCAACAAAACCATTTCCAATTATTCCTACACTTCCTTCATACATAATAATACCTTACTTAACCTTTCCTTCACTGTCTCCTACTTTTTTACTTGGAGCATTGTAAACTGTACCACCTTTTTCTTTTTGCATTCTTTTCATGGTTTCTTTTGAACCTTTGGCAACATAAGTTCCATTAATAACAAGTCCATACATTTGTGATTTTTGTATTGTCATTTTGTACCTCTAAATGTTTGCCCTGCTCTACCATTGCCACCTTTTGAATTTTCTGTATTTATCTCACGATGTTTCCAACCAAATGGAAAATCATCCGTAAACTCTGGTGGTATACAAATAATATGATACTGATTGGCTGTGTCTACCATAAACTTATAAGGTGGATATAGCTCAACACCAAACCAATCATGACCTAATATTATTTGCACCATCTTCATTTTTTCATGCCAATAAATGTTACTCTTTCTATCATTTCTACGAATAGAAAGATAAGCACATTTGCCTTTCAGCATTGGTAAGTGTACTAAATCATCAGCACCCTCACCTCGATAACATAAAATAGTAAATAATTGATTAGTATATACCAAAGCTTGTCTTTCGATTTCAGCAGATTTACAAGATGCTTCATAAATCTCTTGTTTGTCTATCTTCATTTTGTTTTCTTTATAATAACTTTCAATGAGTTCCATGCGATAGTCAAACCAGTTTGTATCAATGTTTTGATAGCCTTTGAGTATAAGTTCTCCACCTTTTAACTTATCCATTTTATACTCCCTCTGCTTTTAATCTATCTAACTGTCTGTCAATTCCTTCAAGATTTGAGGATACACCTATCTCATTGAAGAAAGAGTATCGAACCAAAAGCCATTGACCTTTATCTTTGGCAATCCAGAAACCTTTATCTGACCATTCGTCTGTAAGAACAAACAATCTTTTCATACGATTTTTAAAATACACTTTTCTTTTGACAACATTTCTCATTATTTTGCCTCATTCATTTTAAGAGCTTGTTTCAGTATTCTTTTTCTTTGATTGGTGTCCAACTTAGCAAGAGGATATAATGCTAGAATGGCATACTGTTTGACTTGCTCATGTGTAAAGGCATAAGAACGCTTCAGTTGAAAATGCTCTTTGATATAATCAGGTGATAAACCTTGATCTTGAAGCTCCTTTAATTCGTCTTTATCAATAATTTTTTTATCCATTGTTTTCTCCATATTTGTATATAAGGGTGGGTGCTTATCGCACCCACTTCTTTAAGAATGAATTAATTTCATCTGCAAAGTTGTCACAGATGTTTGCATTGTTAGGATTACGCAAATCCTCAACAGTCAGTGGGCGAAATCTGCCTTCACAAATTTCTTGCACTTCGTATTGAGAAATGGGTGATGTATTCCCATTCATTGTTGCAGGGGGGAGATTTCGTCTGAATTTACAGAATTCTCTCCAAAGAAGATGCCACTCCTCTTTACATTGTTCAGGGTTAGAAACAGGCTTGGAGAAATCTCTCCATAACTGCCTTGGTTCAGGTTTGGTATCAGTTACAACAGTTCTGATTCCAATTCCATGAATTGAATAATGTTTATATGTAGTCATAGGGAACTCCCTGTTGTTGAAATAATCATAATAACATCATACACCACAAATTAGTGTTTGTAAACACTTTTTTGTGTATCTTTTCTAATAAAACGCACTTTTTTTATATATACAAAAGATTTTAAGCTGATTTTTAGAGGTTTTGTGTTTAAAAACTTGCAGAATACAATATAAGGTATTATTGTCGATATATGCCTATTCCAAAACCAAATACAGGCGAGAGTCGAGAAGATTTTATGGGTCGTTGCTTATCATCTGATATTATGCAACAAGAGTATTCTGACAACAGTCAGAGATTTGCAGTATGTGCAAGTTCATTTGATGATAAGGATAAAAAAATGTTTGATGAAGAAATTAAGACTGAATACTTTGACGTTGAATGTGAGCTCAAAGCATATCACGATGATGATGATAAAGAAAAAGACAAAGGAATGTTTGAGGGTTATGCTTCAATATTTGGTAATAAAGACCTTGGTAACGATGTAATTGAAAAAGGTGCATTTATGAGGTCTTTGAGAAGAAAAGGTCCTAAAAAAATAAAAATGCTTTATCAACATGATACAAAAGAGCCAATTGGTGTTTTTGATACAGTTAAAGAGGATATGAGTGGCCTTTATGTAAAAGGTAGATTGGCAATGGGAACTCAAAAAGGTAAAGAGGTATATGAACTTATGAAAATGGGTGCAATAGACGGTTTGTCTGTTGGATATAGAGTTGATTCAAAAGGACATCACTATGATGATAAGAGAAAATACAGAGTTTTAAAAGAAGTCGATTTAATGGAAATCTCAGCGGTTACTTTTCCAATGAACCCTAGGGCAAGAATACAAGCCGTGAAAAGTGACTTTACTGTGAGAGAATGGGAGCATAAACTACGAGAGGTAGGTGATCTTTCTCATTCAGAAGCGAAAGTGGCGGCATCTGCTGTCCATAAAGCTCTTAGTCAACGAGAGGTTGATAAGGATGCTGATTTATTAAGCATTATCAATGCTACAACTCAAATATTAACTAAATAGGAGCTAGTTATGACAGAAGAAGTCAAAACTGCAGTTGAGGGCATGGGTAAAGCCTTTGAGGAATTCAAAGCAACCTATGATTCAAGACTGGATTCACTAGAGAAGAAAGGCACTGTTGACCCTTTAGTGGATGACAAAATTAAAAATCTTGAAGCAGATATGGATAGATTGGAAGAAATTAATCAGAAATTAACTAAAGCTGAATTAGAGCAAAAGAATATTTCTGAAAAAATTGATTCTTTTGAAGCCATATTAAAGCGACCAGAAACAAATCTTGGTGCTGACGAAATTGATACCAAAATGGCATCCTTTGAAAAATTTATCAAAAAGGGTACTGATGGTATGGATGAAATGGAAAAGAAAGCATTAACTGTTTCTGATGATACAGGAGCAGGCTATCTTGCACCACCTGAGTATGTGAATGAATTAATCAAGACGATTACTGAAATCACACCTTTTAGAAGTGCAGCCAGAGTCAGAACGACAAATCAAAAGTCAATTCAGATTCCATCAAGAACTGCAACATTTACCGCACAATGGGTAGCTGAAGCAGGAACAAGGTCTGAAACAACTGGATATACAACAGCATTAGAAGAAATTCCAACACACGAGATTTATGCTCAAGTTGATATTTCTAATCAAATGTTGGAAGATTCAGCGTTCAATCTTGAAGCAGAAATGCAACAGGAATTTGCTACTCAATTTGCAAAGCAAGAGGGTAATTCATTTGTTGTTGGTGATGCAATAGGAAAACCACAAGGTGTTATTACAAATGCAAACGTTGCAACTGTAAATTCTGGTAGTGGTACGCTTTTAACAGGTGATGGTTTAATTACACTAGTACACTCCATTAAATCTGATTATGGGCAAAATGCTTCATTTATGTTTAACAGAACAACTCTTGGTGCGATTAGAAAGCTGAAGGATTCAGCAGGACAATATGTTTTCCAAGCAGGAATGATGTTAACTGCAGGTGTTCCTAACTCTGTTTTAGGATATCCATACGTTGAAGCACCAGATTTGGCAGATGTTGGTTCTTCAGCAAAGCCAGTTATATTTGGTGATTTTAGTAGGGGTTACATGATTGTTGATCGTGTGAATCTTTCAGTACTCCGTGATCCATTTACTCAAGCTTCTACAGGAAATGTAAGATATCTTGCAAGAAGAAGAGTTGGTGGTCAGGTTGTATTGCCAGAAGCCCTTGTTATTCAAGTAATTTCAGCTTAAAGGGGGTTTTTATGAAAGACTTATCAAATAACATAGCAACTGCCGTATCTATCAAAAATGCTGTTAAGAGTGCAGCTGAGAATGGTACAGGAGTTGATTTACAAGGTTATGAAGGTGCAACAGTAATTGTTGATGTAGGAGCAGAGGGTGATACACTTTCAAGCTCAGTACACTTTGAGGTTTCATTAGAGCATTCTGATGATAACTCTACATTTACTGATGTAGCTCAAGCCGATATTGTAGATGGAACAATATCATCTGGCGGTATCTTCTTGAAATTAGATGGTACAGCTAATGGTAATCCAGATACAGCAGGAGAAATCTTTCGAGTAGGTTACAGAGGTGGTAAGCGATATATTAGAGTTGTTCTTGCTAAAACTGGCACACACTCAAACGGTACTCCGATAGGTGCATTTATCATCAAGAGTCACGCAAGATCATCTGGTGATAACGCATTTACTGCACACGCATCCTAAATGCTAGCTTGACAGAGGGGATTTCTCCCCTCTGTCTGTAAGGTCAAAAATGAAAATACAAATTACAAAAAATATTATTGGAACAGCAAACGAGCTTGGTTCGCAGTCAAAAATGTATGTGGAAGGAATGGTTTTTACTGCTGTTGCTGAATGGGAAAAGAAACTTGCTCAACAGTTTATGGATGCAGGCTGTGCGAAAGAGATAAAAACAGTTGCTCCTACAGAAACAAAAAAAGTAAGAGCAAGGACAAAAACAGGACACTTTAAGTCAGATGACCCAAGTACACCAGATATAAATGAAGCATGGGAAATCGAAACTAAGTAAGGAACATAATGAGCCGTACATTAGATTCAAGTATAACTGCGGCATTATCATCAGGAGATATCGAACCATTTTTTGCATTTAAAATGGAATTTGATACAACAACTCTTCGTTTATATACAGGATTAGGAGATATTACTATAGGTAGTGATACCTATACAGGCGTTGGAAGTTTATTAAGTTTTACAAACGTTGAAGAAAGTGCTGATATTGGTGCTAAGAGCGTTACAATTACCTTAAGTGGTATTCCCTCAACAAATCTTTCATTAGCCCTCACAGAGCCTTATCAAGGCAGAGAGGTAACAATTTTATTTGGTATTAGAAATGCAAATATAGTTTACCTTGTTGACCAAGATGGTAATTTTATTTTGACAGAGCAAGGTGGTCTTATAGATATTACAGAATCATCAGAACCAGATGCAAGCTCTACCCTTTTTGTTGGTTATATAGATCAGATGGATATTACAGAAGGTCCTGAAACAAGCAGTATAAGTTTAGTGTTGGAATCAAAATTACTTGAATTGGAAAGAACAAGGGTTTTAAGATATACATCAGCAATTCAAAAAGCTCTTTATTCTGGAGATAAAGGATTTGATTTTGTAGATCAATTGCAAACACAAACTTTTAATTGGGGCAGAAAATGAAACGAGATACTTGGGAAAAGGATCTTGAAATATATATTGAGAAAGTTAGAAATAAACCATTTGATTGGGGATTACATGATTGTGTTGTATTTGCTAACGAAATAATAAAAGTTCAAACAGGAAAAGGATTTTTTGATAAATATATTCCTGATTATGATACAGCTATAAAAGCCAATAGAACATATAGAACTATTCTTGTTGATTTAAAAGTAAGTACAATAAAAGAAGCAATTGATACAAAGTTAGATCGTTATATAGGCATTATACCTCCAAAAGGAAGTATTGTATGTAGAGAACATCCACAAAGACTGGAATATGGAATCGGATATAATCTTGGAGTTGCACTTGACCATAGGGCAGGATTTCTTGGTCATAATGGTCTTGAGTTTCAGAAAATGCAATCAAAGGATGTATTTTGGACAGTAGATTGAAAACAATTCTTCTTTGCACGTCTGCTCTTGTAGGATTTACGTTAGCACCAGAGATAGCAAATGCTGATCCAGTGAGTGCAAGTATTATTGTTTCCAGTGCCATAACAGCGGCAGGAACTGCACTTGCTTCCAGTACAATTACTCTTTTTTCAGCTACAACACTTAAAATGTTTGCATTTTATACTGCATCTGGATTCGTTCTTAATGCTCTACAACCAAAACCATCAATGCCTAATTTAACAGGATTAGGCTCATCAACAGGAAATACTACAACACAAGGAACCGCATCAACTGGAGGATATGCAGTATCTGGGGTAGCAAGTGCCGCTGATCACCAGATAATATATGGTCAAACAAGAGTTGGAGGAGTTGTTGTTTTCAAAGATGTTACTGATAATAATAAATTTCTTCATGTGGTTTATGCAATGGCAGGACATGAATGTGAAGAAGTATCAAAGATATATTTAAATAATGAAGAATTAACAATAAATAATTCAACAAATTTGGTTACTGCTCCAAGCAAATATAATGGAATAGTCAGAGTTAAAATACATCTTGGAGATCAAACAACAGGGGATACTGACTTAGTTACAGAAAGTAATAAATGGACAGCAGATCACAAACTAAGAAATGTTACTTATCTTTATTTAAGATATGAGTTTGACGCAGATGCTTTTCCAAATGGAGAACCAAATCTTACAGCCTTAATCAAAGGCAAAAAAGTATTTAATCCAAATACATCTGCAACAGCATGGAGTAATAATACTGCTTTGTGTTTAAGAGATTATCTGATCAGTTCTTATGGATTAAGTATTCCAACAGCAGATATTGATGATACAGCTTTTGGTACAGCTTTTACTGTTTGTGATCAAGATGTGAATCTTGCCGCATCTCTTGGAGGAGGAACACAAAAAAGATATACAACAGATGGTGCATTTACAACTAATGCTTCTCCAAGATCAATTATTGAAAAACTTACAGCTTGTATGGCAGGATTCTTGTGGTACTCGCAAGGACAATGGAGATGTAAGGCAGGTTCTTATGTAAGCCCTGCAGTTACTTTTACAGAGGATGATTTAAGAAGTCCTTTGAATATAAAAACAAGGGGAAGTAGAAGAGATAATTTTAATGTTGTTAGAGGAAAATTTAGAGGATCAGAAACAAATTTTCAGGTAACTGATTTTCCAGAAATACGCTCAAGTACATTTTTAACTGTAGATAATAATGAAGAAAATATCATTGATCTAGAATTACCTTTTACAAATACGAGTGCAATGGCACAAAGAATAGCAAAAATTGCCCTTTTTAAGAACAGACAACAAATACAAGTAAGTGCTACTTTTGGAATGAAAGCTCTTCAAGTTCAGGTTGGGGATGTAATTCAATTGACAAATTCTCGACTTGGATTTTCTGCAAAAACATTTGAAGTCCAAAGTTGGACATTTCAACCTGATATGCAACAGGGATTAGTAATAAATTTAGAGCTCAAAGAAATAAGCTCAAGTGTTTTTGATTGGGATGCAGAAGAATCAGAGTTTGAATCAGATAACACAACTCTGTTAGATGCAACGGATGTTCCCTCAGTTGGAATATCAGCAACGAGTGAATTAAGAGTTATCAATGAAAAAGTTTCTCAAGTTATAACCATTACAACAACAGCATCAGCAACAGATGCCCTTAGAGTTGATCTTGTAGAGGTAGAATTCAAGAAAAGCTCTGAATCTGATTTTAAAGTTGTTGGAACAGGAGAGTTAGGAATATATGAAGTATTTGATGTTGAAGATGATACTTATAACATAAGAGCAAGAGCAATCAACAGTCTTGGAGTAAAAGGTAATTTCAATACAATAACCACAAATATTGCAGGACAAGGAGTGCCACCAGATGATGTTGCCAATTTTGATGCAATTGTAAGTGGCGATAGCGTTATTCTTGGATGGGATGCTATAGCGGCTCTTGATCTTTCTTTTTACTCTATAAGATTTGCAAGTGAGACAACTGGAGCAACATGGGCAAATGCCACAACAGATACTGAGAAAGTTCCAAGACCTGCAACAACATATACTGTTCCTGCACGATCAGGTACTTATATGATTAGAGCATATGATAAAACATCAGTAGCATCGCAAAATTTTACATCAGCAGTTGCTATTCCAACAACATCTCTTACACAATTTTCCAATACAGCAACACAAACAGAAAGTACTTCCTTTTCAGGAACAAAGACCAATTGTCAAGTTGTGAACAATGCTTTGAGAATGACGGACGTCTCTGATTCATCTGATCCCATTTTAAATGAAGGCACTTACATTTTTTCCTCTGATATAGATATTAGCTCTACAAAATTAGTCAGAGCAGAGATCATAGCAAATACTGTTAGATTAGATGCAGGAGGTACAAATTTTGATGATATTGGTGGTGGATCAACACTTTTTGATGCTTTGACAGGATTGTTTGATGATCTTTCAGGAGCAGGATCACAACAAAAAGATACGGATATTCAATTTTTTATAGAACCATCAACATTAATTTCACAATTAAGAGCAGAGGTAAAATATAACTAATGGCAAATCATGATTATAACATTGCAAATGCAACAGCTCCTCAAGTAAGAGCAGATATTAATAATGCTCTTTTGGCTATTGTATCCACAAATTCAGGGTCATCTCAACCATCTACAATGTTTGCTAATCAATTATGGTATGATACGACCAATAATCAATTAAAGATGAGAAATGAAGCTAATAATGCGTGGATTATTCTTCTGGAATCAGATCAGACAAATAATAGAGTTAATATAATTACAGATGATATTCAGTATGCCACATCAGGTGTTACAGAAGTAAAAAATACATCTGGAACAACAATTCTTTCTTTACAAGCACCTACACAAACAACTGCTGAAACTGGAACAGAAAACACACAAGTGATGACACCTTTAAGAACAAAACAATCAATAGAAGCAAATGCCGTTACTACTGTATCAGCAGGAACTGGAATATCAGTAGCATCTTCTGGAAATACCAGAACAGTATCTACTAATTTAACATCAGGAAATGGAATATCCGTATCTGGAGCAACAGTATCTTTAAAAAATAGTTTTATGAAAAATACAAGTTCTGCTCTATCATCTGGTAATACTTCTAGTTTTACAAACAGTACTGGTTATCCTGTAATAATTTCTGGAAGAACAACTTCTACAGGAGGGGGAACATTTACTTTAGCACTTTCAGGGGGAAGTGGAACTATTGATATGAGAGATGGTGATAGTGGAACGTATGATGTTTTTTCTACAATTGTTCCAAATGGAGCAACATTATCTGGTAATAACTTTACCTATCTAGCAGTTCAAATAAGACCAAACTGATGGCAATAGGAAAACTTAAACATAAACTCCATATACAAACCCAGACAAGAACAAGTGATGGGGGAGGTTCACAAGCAGTTTCTTACAGCGATTCCTTTTCCGTGTTTGGTAGTATTATGCCTAAGGCAGGAACAGAAAGAGTATTTGGCGACCAATTGGAAGAAAGAATTACCCATATAATTACAACAAGATTCAACAGGAATATAACTTTCAAGAACAGAATACAGTATAGATTTAATAAAGAAGGTGCTTCCCATACAAGAACATTCAACATTAAAAGAGTTATCAACAGAGATACAAGAGATAGGTATTGCGATATTCTTGTTGAAGAGGGGGTTGCAACATGAGTAATAATATGAAGATACGAGTAAAAATATCAGAAGAGGACTATATAAAAAAAACAACAAAAGGTATCGAAAAAATAGCAAGGGAAGTTATTGTTTATGGAGTTAATCAAGTAAGGAATACAGCAATAGAAAGTATTGCAAGAGGAACAAAAACAGGAAAACCAAGAGCAGATGGAAGTCGTGCATCAGCGTCTGGTGAAGCTCCTGCAACAGATACTGGGTTTTTACAAAATAATATTGTCACAAGAGTAGCAACAAATGGGTTAAGTGGAGAAGTTGTAAGCAGAGCAGAATATAGTGAGTATTTGGAATTCGGAACTCTGCAAATGGGAGCAAGACCATTTATGCATCCTGCATTAGAACAAAATAAACCTAAAATATTGGCAAGATTACGGAACTTAATGAAATAATGGCATTACATTCTTTCGCATTACAACAAGCAATATTTACTGCATTAGATGGGGCAACAATAAATGATGTAGATGGAAATGCCATAACAGGAGTATTTGATGATGTTCCTGAAAATACAGCTTATCCTTATATTGTAATTGGTGAAGAAACAGCAACAAATATTGATACTAAGGACAAAGATGCCCATGAACATACCCTTACAATCCATGTGTGGAGTCAATATAGGGGTAGGAAAGAAATAAAAAATATTATGAGTTCAGTCTATACAACGTTACATAATGCGAGTATAACTGTAAGTGGTGCTTCCTTAGTGAATATCAGACATGAGTTTGAGAATACACTAACCGAAGCTGATGGAATAACTCGACACGGAGTCATGCGATTTCGTGCTGTAGTTTTTGATAGCTAAAGGAGAACTAAAATGGCGGCACAAAGAGGTAAAGCCTTATTATTAAAGATTGATGTAAGTGGTACAATGACAACAGTAGGTGGTATGCGATCAACATCTATGACATTAAATGATGAAGCTGTTGATATTACCAATAAAGATAGTGGTTCATTTAGAGAATTATTGCCTGCAGGTGGTATACAATCTATGAGCATTACTGCTTCTGGTGTATTTACAGATTCAACTGCTGAAACAACATTAAGAAGTGCTTATGGAACATCATCATTTAAAAGCTATAATGTTATCGTTCCTGATCTTGGAACTTATGCAGGGACATTTATGATTGCAAGTTTAGAATATGCAGGTGAATACAACGGAGAAGCAACATACAGCGTTACTCTTGAATCATCTGGTTCTATAACATTTACAGCGGCATAGGTGATTTATGGCTTGGAATACTGTTGAAATAAAAATTGGTAAAGATGTTTTTGAAGTAAATCAACATTCATCTAATCCATCAAAGTTTGCGTTTTCTTCTGCCATCCAAATGGATGGAGTTAAAAAATTTAGTTGTGGAAATGATTCATTTGAGGTTGTTTCTGTAACTGATGTAGCCAATCGTGGCGAAGAATATATTGTAGAAACAATACAGGGAGAACAAAGTGGTAAATCAATTAAGAGGGGAAGTGAAGATTGATCTTGGCGGTAAAGAGTATGTAGCAAGATTAACGATTGATTCAATCATTCGTCTTGAAGAAAAAGAGGGAGAATCTTTGATTAAGATGGCAAGCAGATTATCAGATGCTGACATGACAACTGCAAAGATTGTATCTATACTTCATCTTGCTCTAAGAGGAGGAACAGGCAAAGATTTTACTGAATCTGAAGTAAAAAAGATTGTTTGGGAATCAGGATTAGCAAACTCAATGAAAGCAGTTGGAGAAATATTATCAGCATCTCTCACGCCTGAAAGTTTTCCAAAGGGAAACGTAGAAGCAGGGTAAAAGGAAATGATCAAAAATTACCTTTCAAAACATGGATGGAGATTGGATTAGGTGCCATGGGATTATCTCCAGAAGTATTTTGGAATATGAGTTTGAATGAATTTTACTCTGCATTAGAAGGTTTTAAAAATTTTCACTCTGGTAGTGCAGACGAGCCAATGAGCAGAGATGAACTAGAAGAGCTTATGGAGAGGTATCCAGACTAATGGCAACAGTAAGTGAACTGATAGTAGAGATTAAATCTGACATGACAAAGTTACGTCAAGATTTAAATAAAGTCCAAAAAACTACAAAAGATGCTACTGGTAGAATGGATAAGAACCTTAAAGGTCTTAGAAACAGTTTTGCAGGGGTAGATAAAGCAGTATCTGGACTTAAAACAGCGGCAATTGGTTTATTAGCAGTATTTGGTGTTGGTGCTGTTGTAAGAACTATAAGAGAATTTGAGGATCTTCAAGCTACTCTTAAAGCTGTTATGGGTTCAGCAGAGGGAGCAGGAGTTGCTTTCAAGCTCATAACTGAATTTACAAAAACAACAACATTTCAATTACAAGAAGTTACTGGTGCTTTTATTACCTTACAAAATGCAGGTATTGCTCCTACCTCTGGTGCTTTAAAAGACATTGGTAATATTGCTGCAGCACGAGGAAAAGACATACGAGATGTAGCACAGGCAATTTTTAATGCCACAACAGGCGAAATGGAAATGCTAAAGCAGTTAGGAATAGTTGCCAGAGTTGATGGGGAAAAACTAAATGTCACTTATAAAGGTGTTACGCAGACAATAGATAGATCAGCAAACTCAATTGTAGAATTTATCCGTAATCTTAGCCAAGCAGAATTTCCAACAGCTATAGAAGAAAGGGCACAAACTCTAAGTGGTGCTATATCGAATCTGCAAGACAATATATCCTTGTTTTTTATGGAAATTGGAGATTCAGGATTTAAACAGGCATTAACTGATTTAACAAAATTCTTTATAGATGCTTTTGCAGGGGCAAGAACACTTGCAGTTGTTTTAGGAAGAACACTTGCATTTGCTGTTAATTCACTTACAGCAACTTTGAAATTCTTAGCAGATAATATTGAGGCAATAATAGCAGGATTTGCTGTTATAGCAGGAGCAAAAATTGGTTCAGCAATTGTAGCACTTACAGCTAAATTTATTGCGTTATCTAAAGCAATAAAAGCTACAGCATTGTCCTTGACTGTTTTAGGTAAGGTATTGATGAGAAATCCAGTCTTACTGGTAGCAATAGGAGTTGGATTAGCCGTTTCTCAGGTTGAAGCATTCCAAGAAAAAATAAAACAAATTATGGAACAACTCAAAGATGGACTTGGGATTGATTTAGATGAAGATCAACAAAGTATTGAGGATTTAGATAAACAACTTGAAGAATTATTAGGAACTACTGATGGAGCATCAGGAAATTTTAAAGAATTAGATAAAGAAATAGCAAAAACAAAACTTGATGCACAGGCATTAAAATTAGAGCTTAGTGGTGTAAATTCAGAATTAATCAAAAGAGCAAGAGCGGCAGGTGTTACAGATTTAACTCCAGTATTTGGTGGTACATCAAACGTGCATTTTGCTGAAAGTGACGATGCTTTACAGAATGTTATACGAAAAGCAAAGATAAAAGAATTACTTGCAGAAGCAAAAGCAGTAGAAGCTCTTAAACTTCAACTAGAATCCAGAAATGAATCATTAGATAATGCAAAAAGTATTATAGAAGATTTAGCACCTGCTCAGTTGCAATTAAGACAAAATATGGAAGATTTGAGAATAGCACAACAAGCAAAAACAATAACTGATGAAGAATTTAACCAAGGTATGAAAGAACAACTTGTTCAAATGCAAATGCTAGACCCACAAATGAAAGCTCTGAAAGAGGGAATGGAACAAATGGGTCAAGGAGTTTCATCTGCACTAGCTGATATGATATCAGGAGGAAAAGCTAATCTTGAAAGTTTCTTAAATATTTTTAGAGATTTTGTAAGACAAATGCTTCAGAAAACAATTCAACTTGCAATTATAAACAGGGCAATAAATAGTATTTTTAATCTTAGAGGCACTTCAATGCAGTTAGATGAAATTAAATTCATGGCAGGTGGAGGAACAGTACAAGGTAAAAAACCAGTTATTGTTGGAGAAAGAGGACCTGAGATGTTTATACCTAATACAGGTGGAAGAATTGTGCCAAATGGGGCTCTAGGAGCCTCACTGAGAGGGGGTAGCTCAACAATTGTTAATCAGTCCCTGAATTTTGCTACAGGTATTCAGAATACGGTTAGAGCAGAGGTAATGAATATGATGCCAATGATACAAAATGCAACTCTACAGGCAGTTGTTGACCAGAAACGCAGAGGGGGAGCTTTTGCTCAAGGAATGTCATGACGATAAGTTATCCGCTTACCATGCCATCAACTCCTGCATTTGTTACTCAACAATGGTCAACAATTAGAGGTACAGGAATGTCAGAATCCCCTTTTACTGGTGGTCAACAAACAGTAGAATTTGCGTATGCAAAGTGGAAGGCCGTCCTTTCCCTTCCTCCTATGAGACGCCCACAAGCTTCAGCATGGACCGCATTTTTTGCAAAGTTGCGTGGTAGGAGGGGAACTTTTCTTTTAGGAGATCAAGATGCCAAAGTTCCACAAATAAATAAAATAACAGCAGGGACAATAAATGGTGATGTAACATTATCAGCAAATGCAGATATTGGGGATACTATTTTAAGTATTACAGGTACAACTGCATTTAAGGCAGGAGACTATATACAGTTAGGATCAGCATCTTCATCACGATTATATATAATTGTAGAAGATCAGTCAGGAGGGTCAACAATCCAAGTGGAACCAAAAATAAAAGCATCTGCAACAAGTGGTTCAACAGTTACCTATAATAGTCCACAAGGGTTATTTAGAATGGATACAAATGAATTAATGTGGGACACAAATGCCGTAAGTGTATATGGCATTTCTTTTTCTTGTACAGAGGCAGATTAATATGATGACATTATTAGGAAGTTTATTAGGTTTTGGAACCAGTTTTCTTCCAGAAGTGCTAAATTTTTTTAAAAAATCACAAGAAAATAAACACGAACTTCAGAAAATACAGTTGCAAATGGAGTTAATGGCAAAAAAATCTGAGCTTAAAATACAAGAACTTGACAAGGAAGCAGAGATAAAAGAGACAGAGGGGTTATATCAACATGATAATGTGGATGCAGGAGGTTTTATTAACGCATTACGAGGCAGTGTCCGTCCTATTATCACTTATGCTTTTTTTGCTCTATTCGTTGCCATTAAAGTAACAGCATTGCTATCGCTTATGAATCAAACTGGAGTTAGTCTAAATATGGCACTTGATACAATATGGGATGACCAAACAGCAGGGTTATTTGCGGCAATAATGAGTTTTTGGTTTGGTAACAGAGCTGTTTCAAAATATTATAAAACAAAAGGGGTATAATATGGCAGAGAAAAATTTTGAAGAATGTTTAAAAATGCTTCTTGTTCACGAAGGGGGGTTCATAAATCATCCACGCGACCCAGGAGGTGTCACAAATTTGGGAGTAACAAAAAGAGTATGGGAAGAATGGATTGGTCGAAAGGTTTCAGAACAAGAAATGAGAAACCTTAAACCAAGTGATGTTGCACCTCTTTATAAAAAAAGATATTGGGATAGATGCAAATGTGATAGTTTACCAAGTGGCCTTGATTGGGCTGTTTTTGATTGGGCAGTAAATAGTGGGACAGGTAGAGCTTCAAAAGCAGTACAAAAATGTTGTGGTGCGGAACCAGATGGATCAATAGGTCCAAAAACTCTTGCACTTGTTGAAGGTCAGAATACGCAATATATGATTGAGAAGTTTGGAGAAATAAGGCAAAACTTTTACGAGTCATTAAGTACATTTGATACATTTGGAAAAGGTTGGACAAGAAGAAATAAAGAAACAACTGAAAAAGCCTTACACATGATATGAAAAAAAGAACAGGTTTATCCAAAACACAGTCTATAAGATATGGCGGACTTATTGCTGTTATGTGTGGAAGAAAACCTTATAAATGGATTCTTGACAGTTTAATTGATAAAAATTTTATAATTATAAATACAAACAGTAATACTGGTGAAATTATTGTTACAGATAAAGGTCATAACGAATTGGAAAGATTAACAAAATTAGCAGGATTACCAACATTTGAACAGATTGAGAAAATATAATAATATTAAAACAGAAATTGATGGAATAACTTTTGATTCAAAGAAAGAGGCAAATCGTTACTGTGAACTTGTTTTGTTAAAAAAGGCAGGTGCAATTAAAGATTTAGAAACACAACCTAAATTTCCCTTATATGTAAATACAAACAAAGTTTGCTCATATATCGCTGATTTTAGATATTTTGATATTGGCAAACATGAATGGGTTGTTGAAGATGTTAAATCGACAGCAACAAAAACACCTTTATATAAGCTGAAAAAGAAAATACTGGCAAGTCAACTTCAACCTGTTTATATTAAAGAAGTATAAACAGCTATTTAGCTAACAATAAACTCATCTGAGTTTTATATTTTTTCATGTTTGATCCTGTAAGTATTTCTGCAAGTGTGGCTGTTGCCAGTACAGCATTTAATGGTATTAAAAGAGCCTTTCAAGCAGGAAGAGATTTAGAAGCTATGTCTCAAGACCTTTCAAGATGGATGGGTGCTGTTAGTGATGTTGATAATGCTCATAAATCTGCAAAAAATCCATCATTATTAAGAAAAGTATTTGGAGGTGGCAGTATTGAACAAGAAGCAATCGAAGCATTTACAGCAAAAAAAAAATTAGAGGAGCAAAGGTATGAGCTCAAACAATACCTGATGTTTACTCATGGCAGTAAAGCATGGGATGACCTTCTTCAAATGGAAGGACAAATAAGAAAAAGAAGGCAGAAAGAAATATATGATAAACAAAAATTCAGAGAAAAGGTCATTACTTGGGTTGTTGTATCAATCGTTGTTGCTATTGGTTCTGTTGTGCTTATTGGTTTTGTTTACACCCTCATGGGGTTTGACAGAGGATGGTGGATATCATAGCAGAGAAAAATGTATAAGAAAAGAAGGTGGGCAAAATACATTTGAATGGGTTTGTATAAAGGGCGAAGTCATTTACTTAGCACAATCTGAAAATATAAAAAATTGTTTTACTTGTTTTCTTAAAAAATTTAGTGATTGGACATGGGAACAAGAAATTAGAAAAGGAATAAGAGAAGATCCAAAATACATCACTTGCAGAAGATATAAGAGAAAAAAAGCAAAAAATGGTCAAGAAGTATGTTTATATAAAGGTGCAAATGACACATATACGTTGGTAGTGGAAGGTCATTGCCCTATAGAATTCCAATGCAAATACGAACCAAACGGACAAGAACCAAATATTGATAGTGTTGTAGATTCCTTAAATGAGAGTTTTAAAAAATGAAATTATTATTCGTGCTTGTAATTCTAGAAGGTACTGAGATTTATGATCAGTCAATAGAATATGGAAGCATTGACAAATGTAATTGGTATGCGGAGAAAATAAATTTTTATAACGAAAGACAAACAAGAAATACTTTTTCTGCATATTGCAAACCAAGAGTTGTAGAAAGGAAAGAAGAATGACACAAAAGAAACTTGAAAAAGGTTCTGTATGGGAAAATGCAGATAGCAATGGGGATGGAATAGTTAGTGATAAAGAATTATTACTACGAGAAAGAATGATTCGACTTGAAAATCAAGATAAAAAAGAGGATCAACAACGTTATATGGTTTGGTTTTCTGCAATATCCGTTACAGTATTTATAGTAATTCTGATGTTACCTATAGTGCCATTGGATAGATTAGATATGCTCTCAAGTATTGCGTCCACATGGGTTATATCAAATATGGGCATTATTGGTGCTTTTATTGCTAGCAATGCTTTTAAAAAACAGGAGAAAACAGAATAAGTTTTTTAGACGTTCCGATTTGGTTAATGCCAAAAAAAATATATAATGATCTTAAAAAAATTATCATCAAATATATTAAAAAGAAAAAAAGGTAATGTAGCTATCTGACCTCTTACTACATTAAATTGGTGCTATACAGGAAATGGTTCCTTGATCAGACCAAAACAAATAGGCTTCCTGCCTGTACTGCCGAAAGCCTATTGTAATTTATTATTGTAAAAAAATCTATTAAATTGTTTCCAAATAATCTATTTTTTGCCAATGTGGTGATTGAAGCATTTTTGTAACCTCATTTTGTCGCTGATATTGGACAATATGTTTCTTATGGTTTTTATCACTATAATCACTTATGTGAGTAGACCAAGCAGTTGATGCTTGATAAATACACCATAAAGAACCCATTGCCCCTTGTCTTCCATAATCACCTCTGCCGTGTATCTGCTTTACCTCTTCATCATACAATACCATCAGTGTTTCTAATCTTTTCTTATTTGTATCAGAAGCACCTGCAATATTCTTTGCATCAGATAATTTCATTTTACAAAGTGTTTTTTTGAATAGGTCAACAACAGCTTGATCTGTAACTCGTCTATTCCACCATTTTTGAAAATCCTGTGTTTCATCTGTTATGGCTTGCACAGCATTTTTAATTTTGTGGTTAGCAGAATCAATATCAAAATTTGTTGTATGTCTATTGGCACTATATGCAAGTTTTTGTCCAGAAACCAAAGTATTAAAACAAACTTGATTTAACCAACCGAAAAAAGATTGAAACTTCCATTTACCATTGTAAGAATTTCTGGCAATGTATTTAAGATACAAATCATGTTCACCTACTTTTACATGGTGGTCTGGAAAAATAATCTCCATCTTTGCCATAGCACCATTTTCGTATTGGTTTATATTAAAGGCAACATTATCAAAAGATACGGATTCGTTTGCACTTTTGATTGCTTCAATTGCTCCATTAAAGGCACTGTAATGATTGATTGGTTTGTATCTTGACTTTACCAAACCTAGAGCATCACCTGTATCTGTTCGTCTTAATACTTGTCCAAGTTCCTGTGGAACTGTAGGTATTTGCTCAATTGCAACTGGAAAATTTACCTTCTCCAATTCTTCTTCTAAATGATCACTCGTTAAATAAGACGTATTATTTGTAAAATCCAACATATTTTCCTCCTAGTTTAATATTGAATGTCCACGACCTTTGAGACAATTTTTCATAAGTTTTTGCCCATCAAAAATACGCACAAAGGCATTTAAATTTTCTTTAATGATTGTTCTGCACTCTATTTTATCTCGCACAATCTCTTGAGGTTCTTTACTTCCTCTAGGATCTACGATATAATTTGAACAAGACATTAATAGAAAAAATTTTATAAGTAGTACTTTTTTCATATAATCCTTCCTCCTTGGGGGCTTTATGCCCCCTCCTTTTTCATGTAATCAGATACGTTGTATCTTTTGGCAGGGTACGTAATTGAACCCTCATATTCCAATTGATTTTTTTCCATTTCTGTCTGGAAATCAGCAGGAACTTCTTCCCAATGACAAGGCCATTCTTTATAGCCAATACCATTTTGCATGGTTATTGCACCTACAAAAGCAACAGCATCTTGAATTTTGTCAACACCAGTGATGATGTAATCACCACCAAACTTAAATCTCCAATCATTTTGATTGTCTGAATATTTGCCAGAGCCACATTCAGCTCCTTTGTTTTCGAGGGTTTGTGTTGCGATAAAATATGTATTCATTTTTAACTCCATTTTTGTATATACAAACAGAATATCAAATAAATAAAAAGCTGTAAACACTTTTTTGTGTATTATTTACATTTATTTTTATTCAGGTAATTGTAACCATAAATAAAGTAACCAGTATTCGTCAGGTCCATCATAATCGTCAAAATCAAAATAAAGTTGCATTTTATACGTCCTGTACTGGATTCCAAGTAAATGGAAGATGTGTAATAGAAGGTTTTTTGCTAAGAGCTAATTTAATACTGCTCTGGCACTCTCTAAGGTCTTCAAGTGGTATAATATATAAATTAAGTTTACCTTGCTTCATAGTGCTGTATTTCTGTGCAAATTCCTTAGATATTAAATATCCCCCCTCCCACAGTTTATTTCCACTCTTTGTTTTATAATTACAAAAAACTTTTAAAAGTGAGTTTTCTAAACGAAAATCAGCAATTCCTATTTGATAATCGCCACCATTAAATATCGGTGTATCTATATAATAATTGTTGGTTGTTGAATGACGTTCATAATGTCCAATAGCGTCTTTTTCATTCTTTTCTATAACAAACGCAAAATATCTATTTTTACATATATCAGCATTAACAATCATTCTCTGTCTGTTATATCTTACAACTAAACCTTTTGACCAAGAACCTTTTAAAACATCATTTACAGGAACTAATACATCATTATTATTCATATCGTAAACATTTACTTCATGCATAATTGTTTCTCCCTTACAATGATTGTCAGGGCTTGTTTGCAACAAAACCCTGACCTTAAATAAGTCATTGTGATTGTATACTCGACATATATTGTGAATAACATTGTGTTTCTAATGCACATAAAATCCACATACCTTGTTGTATTCCATATAAGACAGCAAAAAATACAAGTCCCCAAAATACATAATAAACATAATCAACTAAGCTCATATTAATCCTCCATCATCACCAAAAGTTGCAGTTTTAATTTCTGCCCATTTTATGGCATCTTTCTTACTCTTTGAAGAATGAACCTCAAAATAACCATGATCAAAAACAACATATTGTCTGTTTTGTTTTTCAATAAAATATCTACCATTATCCCATATACAGCCATTTGGTAAACCAGATGTTGTGCCTTGTACTACTGGCACTTGAAAGATTTGATTGAATAATTTATTTATTTCCATTTTTTTTCTCCTCTTCCCAGACAACAACAAAAGCACCACCATCGTTTCTTGTTATTGCATTATCGCCTCTTTTTATTGTAAAGGCAGTTTGTGTTTCCTGCCAACCCATATATTTTCCACCATGCTTGTCAGCAAAAAACTGTGCAGACTGATGATTTCTAAAATGCATTACCCTACTGTACATTGTTTTCCTCCTCCATTTGTTTCTCAAAATTTTCAAAATCTTGTTTATGTTTATGGTAAAGTTTTAAAATCTGACCTTTAAGATTTGTGTACTTCATTCCTTTAATAAACTCGTCAGAAAATTTACCTTCGAGTTTATCTTGTAATTGACAAAACGACTTGTGATTTTTAAGAAGCGTATCAAGATCATTAAGAAAATCTAAATTCATCTTTACTCTCCTTCTTGTATTTTTATGAAATCAACTGCCATGTTGACCCAACGAGTAAGAGGTAAATCATTTAGACAAAGAACATGAGTGCAAAGTGACTCAAATATATCTCCATTGTCATAAAAGAAATAATAAACACCCTCGTCCTTATAAAGACGTAAATGTTCATTATTTACTTCTTGAAGTATTTCGGTTTTGCTATTTATCATTTTTGACTCCATTTTTGTATATGTAAACATCTTAATACACAAAAAAGTGTCTGTAAACACTAAAAAGCGTTTTTTTACAATTTAATTGCTCTTAAATTTGCTTGTTTTGTTCTCCAAGCCTCAATTTTTGCTTCAGCGGCAACTCTAAGGTGCTTTTGTTTTTCATCTTCATATATTGCTTGTTTAAGACCTAAAATAAGCTCAACGTACTCTGGATCAGCGTATGCTTCTCGTTCTTGTGCAGAAATTGCCAAAGTAAGGTGTTTTTTCATTAATAATGATTTCTTTGCCTTTCTATATTCTTCTAAATATTTTCTATTTGCAGTTGCTTGTGCAGATGGTTCGGCACTATCTCTTAAATAATCAACTGCCTTTTCTATTGAATTATCATCAAGAATTTCTTTGCTCATTATATCTGTCCCATAATTGCTTTGCTTTTGTTCTGCCATAATCTTCATCTAAATTGTATATTGTCCAAAAATAATCTTCATCTCCACAATCATGAAGTTGTCTGTGATGTTTAAAACATAAGGGAACACAATTATTATCACTTGCTCGTAAGCTTGTTCCTTTGTGACCATACCAAGGTTTAAGAAGATGGTGTGCTTGTATGTAACCACCACATGGTACAGCGTTAGATTTATAAGATAACCAACCTTTTATATCCAACATACATGGTAATGTACATACAAACACTTGATACTTTTTATTGCGTATCTTTTTTATTTTTGGAAAAAGCATTAAAAAGGAATTTCATCATTGAGCTCAGGATCATTCTGAACTGAATTTTCTATATCCTCGTTAACATCTTTAACAGGCATCTCTTTGTCATTAAAAGATTGAATTTCAAGAGTTACCTCTGGTTTTCCATCTCTTTCATTTTTCCAAGCAGAAATACCAAAAGTTCCATTTGGTGTAAGATTGCTCACAACACCCTTAGAATTTGGTGGTCCTTCCTCATTTTCTTGATAAAAATCTTTCATACAGTTTTCATTTTTTTTCAGTGTACCAATAGAGGTAAATATGTCAGTAATTAATTCTCCTCTACTGTTTTTTCTTTTTACACCAATAATTCTTTGTTCATTACCATCAATGTTAACCTTGCCTTGTAGAATTATTGTCCACTTGTCGTAGTTTGTCCACAGTTTGCCCTTGTTGGTGTAATCCTTGGTTTTGGTTTGCCATTCCATCTTTTTTCTCCGTTTCTGTATTTGTATTTTCTTTAGTTTCAGTAATTACTAAATTTTCTGTTGGCGAGTAAGAACCATCATAAATATTGATACCTAATCCAAACATTGCACAAGTTTTTACCAAGCATCTCATTTTAGCATCAGATATTTGTCGTGCATCTGGATTTACGATTGCTTTATTATTAAAATCCATAACAGGCAACCACATCTCTCTTGTTATACCATCAATTGTAACTTCACAAACAACTGTTGCAGACCCATTTGGGTAGTATCTACAATCATACATTTTGCCATCATGCTCAAATTCTTTAAACGAATATGTGGACTCAGGATATAATTTCATAACCTCAGACCAACATGAAGCCCATTGTAAGTAATACAAAGATAATTTTGCTTTTTCCCAAGAAACCTTTCCAGTTTTTGGGTCAATATTTTTTTTATTTATATCAGATGTACGTTCTTCTACCTTTATATTACTAGGGTCAATTGTTGTAAAATCTGTCCATATTTTTTTTAAACGTAATCTGTCACCTAAAAGTTCACTCATATTTGTCTCCATATTTTTGTTGCTTCAGTTTTCAGGTATTCACTCCAAGCCCAATTATCTAAATTTGGAAATAACTTGGAAGATACATCCCAAGGTGAATGACAATCACCTAAGAATTTTTGTAATGCCATAGCAATAGCAAATAATTGATCTTGATATTTTTTTATATCTGTAATTTCAAATGTTCTATGCTTTTTTGATGAAACATATTCAACAAATATTTTTTTATTTGGGTAAACCAACGAGTAGCAAGCCATTTGTCTTTTAACTGCTTCTGATAATTTACTTGGCATTTTATTTGTTGTTTTTAAATCAACAATACAATCTTCAAATACAAAATCAATGTAACCAATTATAGGTATCGGTAAATCATCATTTCTAATTTCAGCAAAATCTTGAAACTTAATTAAGCCTTTATATGATATATTATTTATTGCTTGTTGATAAAAGGCATATAGGTTTTCTTTTTCTGAAAGAGCTTTTTCATTATCTAGGTCTATATTATTTTCTATTATTCTCTTTGTATAATCACTAATTAATTCTTTTTCTTCAACTATTTGACCAGAGAATTTTTTTGAAAGAGCATGTTCAACTACATGACCTCGTGTTGCAGAGGCAGATGAAGGTTCTTTTATTTTGTAAATATAACTTAACGTATATAAAACAGGATCAGATACAAATTTATTTAAACTTGATGGCGAAAGATGTTTTATGCCAAATCTATCAAAAGGATTATTTTCCATATTTTTTAAACCTTTCTGAAGAGAAGCCAACAACTATTGTATCAGGATAGGCACTTATCCTTTTAGCTTGGTCACTAATCCTAGCTGTCCATTCCTGTTGTAATTGTTGATGAAGAAAGGAAAGTTGTTTGTCTGTTAAGTTTGCTAACTGCTTATTGTTAAAAAAGTAATTTATTGTATTTTTTTCTAGTTTCATTTTTTTTCCATTTTTATTTTTAAGGTACACCAACAGAAAAGAGTTGTAAACACTTTTTTGATGTTTACAATAGAATAAAAAAATATTATGGTGTTTTTTGGAGGTTATTATGAGATTACGAGATTGGATAGATAACAATTATAAAAGTATACGTTCCTTTGCATTAGATATTGGTTTAAAGCATAGAAATATTGAAATGTGGTGTCGTGGAGAAAGAAAACCAAATCATAGAGAAGCAGAAATTATATTTGAATTTACAAATAATGAAGTTACTGGACATGATTTTTATTTAGAAAAAATTAAACATTCTAAAAAAGAAAAGAAAGATAAATGAGTTGGTCAGCGTGTGATTGGGCATCAAAGCAACAAACAGGGTCAGGTCATTGCAAATTGGTTCTTATATGCCTAGCAAATTTTGCAGATGAACATAACGAGTGTTTTCCTAGCTATAAAACATTAGGTAAAATGACAGAATTGAGTAAATCAACAATAATTAGATGTATAAAACAACTACAAGAAAAAAATATTATTTCTGTAAAAGAAAGATATACAAATATAAATGATGGTGCAAGACAAACCAGTAACCTTTATACACTTAATATTCAGAATGAAACTGTAGGGTATCAAAATGACACCCACCCCCTACCTAGTGTGAAACCCCATATAACCAATCATAAAGAACCAAATATATACACAAAAGAATTTGAAGAGTTTTGGAAAATATATCCAAACAATAGTGGTTCAAAGAGAAAAGCGTTTGAGTCATACAATAAAGCTGTTCATGTAAAAAAGAAAATAGATGAAGATATGTTATTAAATATTTGTAAAAAATTTTCTAACAACATGATGGGTAAAGATATAAAATATATTCCACATTGTACAACATGGTTAAATCAAGAGAGATGGGAAACTGTTGTTGTATTTGAAAAAGAAAAAACAAACCTTAATCAACTGGTAGGATAATATGAAAAGTTTTATTGAAAAAGCAAGAGAAGAAGGAATTGATGTTAATAAATTGCATTATGGTCAAAATAAAGTTCTTTGTCCAAAATGTATAAATGAAAGAAAAAATAAAATAGATACACCTTTAAGTATTGAATATACAAACGAAAGTATAGCTTGGACTTGCCATCATTGTGGTTGGGTTGGTGGGTTAAATGATAAATTTACACCAAAACAAGATACAGTTAAAAGTTTTATAGGGCATATTGCACATAAAAATACAATTTCTCAACAGGCACTTGATTGGTTAGCTAAACGAGGAATTTCAGAAAAAACAGCAAAGTTTTTTAAACTTTATACACATGACAAAAAACTATGTTTTCCATATTTCTTTAATGATCAAATTGTAAATGTAAAAAATAGAACAAGTGACAAACAGTTTAGCCAAACAAAAGGTGGGCAACAAACTTTATATAATATAGATAATGTACAAAATAATTGGAAAGAAGCAGATGTAAAAAAAGTCATATTTGTTGAGGGAGAAATGGATGTACTTACTCTACACGAATGTGGATATAAAAATATTGTAACTTTACCAAGCGGAGCCCCTAAAGAGGCAAAATATCAAGAAAATGATAAAAGATTTTCGGCACTTGGACAAAGTGATTGGATATTTGATGCGGATGAAATAATAATTGCTACAGATAATGATGACCCTGGGCAAGCCTTACAACTTGAATTGGTACATAGATTTGGAAAAGATATATCAAAGGTTGTTAAGTTTCCAGATGACATAAAAGATGCAAATGAGTGTTTTACTAAACTTGGGAAAGATCAATTAAAATATTACATTGATAATGCCAAAGAATTTCCAATACTTGGTTTACATACACCAAGAGATTATAAACAAACTGTACAAAATATTTATGACGGCAATGTTCAGAAAGCTATAAGTACAGGATTTAGGTCTTTAGATAGTATTTACAAAATTATGCCTGCAACTTTTCATTTAATTACAGGTATTCCAAACCACGGAAAAAGTAATTTTCTGGATCAAATACTTCTTAATTTAGCAGAAAATGAAGGTTGGAGGTTTGCAATATATTCACCAGAACATTCTACTGCAAATCATGTAACAAGATTATTAGAAAAAAGATGTAGAAAACCATTTCACTTAGGTATTCATGAAAGAATAAATCAAGATGAGCTCAATGGTGGTATAGATTTTTTAGATAATCATTTTAAATTTATTGAAAATACTGACGATATACCAAGTATTGAATTTATTTTGTCGAAGGCAAAAAGAGCAAAACAAAGATATGGTATAAATGGTTTAGTTATTGACCCATTTAATCAAATAAGTCCTGATAGAGATGGTAATAAAAGAGAAGATGAACATATTAGAGATATAATTGCAAAATGCCAGAAGTTTGCAAGAAACCACCAAATTGTAGTTTGGATGGTCGCACATCCACATAAATTACATAGAAACGAAAGTGGAGTTATACCACCACCAGATTTATATCAAGTAAGTGGTTCTGCTCACTGGGCAAATATGTGTGATGTTGGTTTGGTTATTCATAGAGATTTTGAGAACAATACAACACAATTAATTACAAGAAAAATAAGAGAACAAGGCATATATGGAAACATTGGTCTTGTAAAATTTAGTTTTAATGACCAAAAAAAGATTTATGAGGAAAAATATGACTGAATTGGCAATAGAAAATAAACCTTTAGAAGAAATAAAACCATTTCAAAATAATCCTAGAGTACATTCAGAATTACAAGTAAAACAAATTTGTAAATCAATTTCTGAATTTGGTTTTGTAAATCCAATTTTACTTGACGAAAACAATACAATTTTAGCAGGTCATGGAAGATTTTTAGCGGCAGAGATGCTTAAAATGACAACAATACCAACTGTAAAAGTAACAAATTTAAATGATAAACAAAAAAAGGCACTTGTTATTGCTGATAATAAAATAACTCTTAATTCTGTTTGGGATACAGATAGATTATGGGAACAAGTAAAACAACTTAATGCAGAAGGGTTTGATTTAGATATTCTTGCCTTTGATAATAACGAATTATTACCAATGATTGATAGTAATACAGTTCTAGACGTTTCAGGTGAATGGGAAAATATGCCTGAGTTTGTTCAAGGAGATAAAACACCTTATCAAACAATTTTTGTACATTTTACCTGTGAGACAGATAGAGAAAAATTTGCAGACCTGATACAACAACCTTTAACAGAAAAAACCAAAACTGTTTGGTATCCACAACAAGAAAGTATGGATACAGTAAATAAAAGATATGAATAATATAAATCCACAGTTTCCATTATTTATACCTACAAAGGGAAGATATAAAACTAATTTTACGGCAACATACCTAGATTACATGGGTGTGCCTTACAGACTTATTGTTGAACCTGATGAATATGATTTGTATTTACAAAATGTAAAAGACGAAAAAAAAATTATTGTTCTGGATATGGAAATAAAGAAAAAATATGAATATTGTGATGATAAAGGAATTGATATTCCAACTGGAGGTGGTCCTGCAAGAAATTTTATTTGGGATATTGCGAAAAAAGAAGGTCACGAATGGCATTGGATAATGGATGATAATATAAAATCATTTAGAATTTTAAATCATAACGAAAAGGTCAAAGTAAGAAATGGTAAAATATTTAAAGCAATGGAAGATTTTGTACTTAGGTATAAAAACGTTTACATGGCAGGACCTCATTATACCTTTTTTCATCCTGCAAGATTAAAAAAACCACCATTTTTCCTAAATTCAAGAATTTATAGTTGTAATTTAATTAAAACAGATATTCCATTTCGTTGGAGAGGAAGATTTAATGAAGATACAATTTTATCGTTAGACATTTTAAAAGCAGGGTATTGTACAATTTTATTTAATATGTTTTTACAAGAAAAAAGTACAACACAAACAGTAAAGGGTGGTAATGAAGAATTGTATGCGAATGGCACTCTTGAAAAAAGTAATATGCTTGTCAGAGAGCACCCAGATGTATCAAAATTAACAAGAAAATATGGGAGATGGCATCACCATGTGGATTATAAAAAATTTCAACAACCTCTTGTTAGAAAGATGTCAAAAGAAAATATAAATAAAACAGTTTCATTTACAGTTACAAATAAGGCAACAGCATGAGAATAATGGTTACAGGTGGTGCAGGCTTTCTTGGTTCACACCTTTGTAGATATTTATTAAAACAAAAGCACGAAATTTTGTGTGTAGATAATTTATATACGGGGGACAAAGAAAATATTAAAGATTTACTTTATTATGAAAATTTTGAATTTTATAGGCATGATATAACATTTCCTTTATATGTAGAAGTTGACCAAATATATAATTTAGCTTGTCCTGCATCTCCAATTCAATATCAAAAAAATCCAGTACAAACACTTAAAACTTGCGTGTTAGGTACAATAAATATGTTAGGAATTGCAAAAAGACTAAATATTGATTTTTTACAAGCATCAACAAGCGAAATATATGGAGACCCATTGGAGCATCCACAAAATGAAACTTATTGGGGTAATGTAAATCCAATAGGTCCAAGAGCCTGTTATGACGAGGGTAAAAGATGTGCAGAAACAATTTGTATGGATTATCAAAGGCAATATAAAACAGATATTTCGATTGTAAGAATATTTAATACATATGGGCCAATGATGGGTATAGGTGATGGTCGTGTTATATCAAACTTTATTGTTCAGGCACTTAGAAACGAGAATATAACTGTATATGGTTCTGGTAAACAAACAAGGTCATTTTGTTATGTTGATGATTTAATTAGAGGAATTGTAAAACTTATGGAAACAAAAAATGTTTTACATAATGCAGATTATGATGAGGTTATATCATATCCAATAAATCTAGGTAATCCACAAGAAACCACAATAGAAGAATTAGCATTTAAAGTAATTGACCTTACAAACAGTAAAAGCACAATTGTATATAAAAACTTACCAAAAGATGACCCTACACAAAGATTACCAGATATACAAAGTGCAAATACACATTTAGATTGGTTTCCAAGGGTAGATTTGGAGGAAGGATTGCAAAAAACTATTAAATACTTTGAAGACAAGCTGTAAAATTTTAATTTTCGTGGTATATAAAAAAAATGGCACAAGTAAAAAAGAGAAGTGTAGGTAGACCAAAAACAAATCTTGACCTTGCAGATTTAGAAAAGATTTGCAGATTAAATTGCACTATGCCAGAGATTGCTGCATTTTTTGACATTCCTTTACGAACCCTTGAGGATAAATATACAAACGATGAAGCTGTAAGAAGGTCAATAGATAAAGGTAGAAATCAAGGAAAATTATCTCTCAGAAGAAAACAATTACAAATTCTTGATGAAACAAATAACCCAACAATGGCTATATGGCTTGGCAAGCAACTCTTAGGTCAAAGAGATAAGCATGATATTGTTACAGAAGATAAATCAACAACAAGATTGACTGATGCACTTAATATAGTTGAAAAGTTGGCAAAAAATAAATGAACATTGTTTCAGGTCAAAAACAATTTAACGACCTAAAGTATGTTGAAAATCTTTCAAAAAGTTTTGATGAAAAAGAAACAATTGCTTTTCATAGCAGAACAAATTGGTATCAAATGGCAAGAAAAGAGCAACTTGATCCCAATGGCGATTGGTCTATTTGGCTTGTTTTAGCAGGAAGAGGTTGGGGAAAGACAAGAACTGGTGCAGAAAGTATAATTACTTATGCAATAAAAAATCCCAATACAATATGTGGAGTTATAGCACCTACGTCTGGTGATCTAAGGCGAGTTTGTTTTGAAGGACCAAGTGGTCTTTTAAAAAATTTACCACGAGAGTGTTATTTGGATAGTGAATCTAAATCATACAATAGGTCTGCCATGGAAATAAAATTATGGAATGGTTCTGTAATACAAGGATATGCGGCAATAGAACCTGACAGACTTAGAGGTCCACAGTTTCATAGAATATGGGCTGATGAATTAGCGGCATGGAGATATCCAGAAGCCTATGATCAAATGATGTTTGGATTACGTTTAGGTACAAATCCAAAACTTGTTATTACAACAACTCCAAGACCAAGCAAGTTAATAAAAGATTTAGTAAAAAGAAATGGTGATGATGTTGTACTTATAAAAGGAAGTACATTTGATAACGCAGAAAATCTTGCAGAATCATCTTTAAAACTTCTTAAAGAAAAATATGAAAATACATCACTAGGAAGACAAGAATTATACGCAGAAATAATTGAAGAAGTTGAGGGTGCATTATGGACAATGCATTTAATTGATAGGTCAAGAAAAGAAAAAAAGGACATTCCTGATTTTAGTAGAGTTGTAATTGCAATTGACCCTGCTGTAACGTCAAAACAAACAAGTGATGAAACTGGAATAATTGTTGTTGGCAAAGGACAAGATAATCGTTATTATGTTCTTGAAGATAGTTCGGGCAGATTTTCGGCTGATGCATGGGCAAGAAAAGCAGTTGATCTTTTTTACGAATATAGTGCTGATAGAATAGTTGCTGAAACAAATAATGGTGGTGACTTAGTGGAAAGATTAATAAGAAGCGTAGATAATCAAGTTCCTTATAAAGCTGTGCATGCAACAAGAGGAAAGATTGTTAGAGCAGAGCCAATATCAGCGTTATATGAACAAAACAAAGTACACCATATTGGTTCTTTTCCAGTTTTAGAAGATCAGATGATAAGTTATACAGGGTCTTTTCAGACATCGCCAGATAGATTGGATGCACTTGTATGGGGACTTAGTGAGCTCAGTAAATCTTCAGGAAAGCCAAATTGGAGAATTAGTTAATGCCAGTACAAAAAATATCAGAAATGACAGCTATAACTGGATCAACTACGGCAAGTGACGATTTATTTCTTGTTGTTGATTCAAGTACAAATATTACAAAGAAAATTACAAGGGCAGAATTAAATAATGCAATAGAACAAGATGTTATTGCCTCAATAGATATTACAACTGCAAATATTGATGGAGGAACTATTGATGGAGTAACAATTGGTGGAAGCTCCGCAGGAGCAGGCTCATTTACAACTCTGAATGCAAGTGGTAACTGCACAATAACAGGAGATCTTACTGTCACTGGTGACGATATCACAATGGGAACAAATACAGCAGGAAATCTTCTTATTGCTGATGGAACAAACTTTAATTCAGTTGCTGTTGGATCATTGACTGAAATATCAACAGTTGCAAGTGATGATGTCCTTCTGGCTGTTGATACATCAGGTGGTGGATTAAAGAAGATCACAAGAAGCACACTTGTAGCAGGATTGGCAACAGGGACAGCAATTGGAAATGTTGTTGAGGATACAACACCGCAATTAGGGGGAGATTTGGATGGACAAGATAAGAATTTAGAAAATATTGTTCTCAGTTCAGCAAGCTCTCATGTAGGAAGATATGGAAGCTCATCAGCACCTATCACATTTACAGTTACAGTTGCTTCTAAATCAGGACATCCATATCAGGGAGATGGTAGTGGAAATGCTTATGTTTTAAATGGGTTACAATCTCCTGCCTTAACATTTCATGGTGTTGATAATGTGACATCGGACTCTGGTTATTATTATCGGTTTGACCAATCTGATAGTAGTAATGGCGGTCATCCTCTACGTTTTTATTTAGATGCTGATAAAACAACAGCTTATACAACTAACGTCACTACAAATGGTACGGCAGGTAGTAGTGGTGCATATACACAAATAATTGTAACAGAAGATACGCCAAGTATTCTTTATTATCAATGTTCAAGTCATGCTCTCATGGGAAATTATGCAGTTGTTCTTGGTTCAAACAAGATTAACCATACAGAAGCACTTATTGATTTTCCTTCTTCTACAGGAACATTGGTGGGAACAGGAGACACAGGATCAGTCACCAACGCAATGTTGGCAGGTAGTATTGCAGAAGGAAAACTTGCAGGAAGTATTCCTGACAGTAAGTTAAGTACAATATCAACAGCAAACAAAGTAGCAATATCAGCACTTGATATTGATGGAGCAGGAAGTTCTGTTACTACTCTTGCAGATGCAGATTTGTTTATTGTGGATGATGGTGCAGGAGGCACAAACAAAAAAGTAACTGCTTCAACGTTGAAAACATACGCATCAGGAGATGGTGTGACAGCAGGATTTGCTATAGCTATGGCAGTTGCTTTATAAGGAGAAAGTATGGCACAAGATTTTGAAAGAAATACAGCAAATGCAGTTGGAACAAGTGCTGTTACATTAAGGACAGCAAATTCAGATGATACGATAGTTGGGATTCATGTTGCAAATGTAACAAGCTCACAAATAACTGTAGAGGTTTACATAAATGATGGTTCAAACGATATTCATCTCCAAAAGGATACACCAATACCAGCAGGATCAGCATTGCAAGTTTTAGATGGAGGAGCAAAGTTAGTTATGGTTAGTGGAGATGCTCTTAAGATCAAAAGCAATACAGCAAGTAGTGCTGATGTTTGGGTGTCTGTAGTTGATGCGATAAGTACATAGGAGAGATAATGCCATACGTAGGAAATCAAATTGGTTCTAGTTTTTCATCAAGACCTGCAACTCAGGAATTCAATGGAGATGGATCAACAACAGTATTTACCTTAAATCAGACAGTTGCTCAAGAGGACATTGTTGTCAGTGTAGATGGAGTTATTCAGGAGAGTGTGGATTCTTTTACAGTTCCCAATGGAACAAGTCTGACATTTTCAGAGGCTCCCTCAAGTGGAACAGGTAATATCTTTGTTATCTATCTTGGTGCAACAGATACAAGTATTACAATACCAACACAGAACAAAGGCACATTCAAGAATGGTGGTATGTTTAGAACAAACTCACAAACAGTAGATGTAAATACAACCATAGAAGCAACAGAGAATGCAACAGCTACAGGGCCTTTGACAGTATCTTCTGGTATAACCATTACAGTAAACTCAGGAGGTAATTTAGCAATCATATGAGCAACCTTCTAGTACAGAATATAAAGCATACGAATGGCACTACGGCTATGACTGTCGATAGTAGTGGTAGAGTATCAACTCCTGCAAGACCTTCTTTTTCTGCTAGAAGAACTTCCAATCAAGATTTTTCTGGAAGTGGTAACCATAAAGCAGAGTTTCCTACTGCTGAATTTAATATAGGCAACCATTACGACACGAGTAATTCTAAATTTACATGTCCAGTAGCAGGGGTTTATCTTTTTACTCTGCAAGCCTATATCTATACGTCAAATAACCCAGAGGTTTACTTTTATATAAATGGCACAAACAAGGCTAGAATGACTAATCAACTTGCTTCTACTAATGTCAATCCAAACTCAGCAAACGGAACAAAATTATTTAATTTATCAGCAAATGATGAAGTTGAAGCGTATATTTATACAAATCAAGCTAGCTCCCTGTACTGGGGTGACACTAATTCACCTGCTTCGTTTTTTTGTGGATACTTAATAGGATAAACAATGAGTACATTAAGAGTAGACAACTTACGAGGACAGACAGCAGATGGTGTAGCCAAATATGTTGTTCAAGTTGTTCAAGGCACTAAATATGGAACGGCAGATGTTACATCTACCTCAATGGTTGCAAGCGGATTAAGTGTCAACATAACACCAAAATTCTCAACAAGTAAAATGCTTGTTACTTGTACTTTTGTTTCTGATTTAAGTGCAGGTGGCAGACAAATGTATGCTACTCTTTACAGAGATAGTACAAGATTGGATACACAAACAGGTTTAGGTGGTAATGCTTCAAGCAATGGTTTTCACACAAATTATTCTACTGCAAGAATTATATTTGATGGCTCTATGCAGTTTTTAGATTCACCTTCTACAAGTTCAACAATAACTTATGAAGCATACCTTAGATCAGTTACTGGTGGAAATGTAAGTTTTAACGCACAAAACTGTTTAGGTAGGATTGTTGTAGAGGAGATTGCCCAATGAGTACTCTTTCAGTAGATACAATACAGGGTAAAACGACAGCAGGAACAGTGGCTATGCCTAATGGCACACCTGTTCAAATAGTTAATATGAATGGACAGGGCGAAAGTTCCTCAAATACAACCTCTTCATCTTTTGTTGAAATAGATACAGATTTTAGAACAACTATCACACCAAAATTTTCTGATAGTAAAATTATGATTTTTTGCACTATGGGATTACGTCTTTATAAGCAAAGTGGTAATGATGCAAGATGCACATATAGGCTGTATGACGTAACAGGAGGAGCTGCTGTAGCAGGAACACAAGCACAAGTAAGACACTATGATTATAATGGTGGTGGTCATTATGGAGCTTTCCCTATACCTTTCAATGTGTTAATGGATAGTTGGGGTACAACAGCAAAAACATTTACTTTTCAACTTCAATTAGATGCAGGTACTGGAACAGCCACAAATGATGACACTCAGTCAACCTCAATAACAATAATGGAAATAGCACAATAGGAGAAAACAATGACAACAATAGCAAACGCATTAACGAGTTTAGGGATTACAGAGTGGGTTCTTAGAGGAGAGCCACAATCTTTTGAAGAATTCAATGAAATGTTTCGTAAAGTTACTGGAGCAGATAAAAATGGTTCAGCAATCGAAAGTGCAGACCCCAAGGATTGGGGAGTTACTTGGAAACAAGTCAGTGATGAGAAGAAGAAATTGGAGGATGCAGAGCCTATGCGAGTTCTGAGGGAGAGAAGAACACAAATGTTGTCAGAGAGCGATTGGATGGCAAATTCAGACGTTACAATGACAGATGAGTGGAAAACCTACAGACAAGCTCTCAGAGATATTACAAAAGATGCAAAACCAAAGCTAGATAGTAATGGTAACTTAGACATGAGTAGTGTAACCTTTCCAACTAAACCAAGCTAGGAGTAAGAAGTGGCATTAACAAGAGTAAGAACAGGTGGCATTACGGATGCAAATATTACGGCTGTAAAAGTTGCTAATAATGCGTTAAATGTTCCTGCTTTTCATGTTACATTAGGTTCTTCTCAAACAATTAGTAACGCTTCGTCCACAAAAATAAATTTTAACACAGAGTCATTTGATAGTGATGGAACGTATGATAACAGTTCAAACTATAGATTTACACCTGCTGTTGCAGGAAAATATTATCTGTATGCTTCCCTAAGACTTGATTCCAGTGCTGATTTTAACAACTTTCAACTTAAAATATTAAAAAATGCTAGTACTGTTTTGTTTTCTAATAGAAGGCATCTTCATTATGGTACTAATTTTATTGCAGGAGTAATAGATTCTGATACTGACGATTATTTTCATGTGGAAGTATATCTTGATTCAGGTTCTGATCGTGATGTTAGAGGAAATGCACATGAAACATTTTTTGGTGGTTTTAGAATTACAACATAAGGAAGATAAATGCCATACATAGGAAAAGCACCAAACCAAGGGGTAAGAACACGCTTTATATATCAAGCCACAGCAGGGCAGACATCTTTTAGTGGTTCAGATGCAAACTCTAATACGCTTACTTATTCAGATGGTGAGTATGTGGATGTCTTTCAGAATGGAGTTCTTCTCAAACCTGCAACAGATTATACCTCTACATCAGGAACAACTGTAGTTCTTGTTACAGGAGCATCTCTCAATGATGTGGTAGAAATTGTTGTATATGATGCCTTTTCTATTGCAAACAGCTATACTAAATCAGAATCAGATACACGTTATCCTTTTCTTGGCAATAACAGTATAATACGAACCAACGGCAACAGTATCACGGCAGATATAACAATACCTAGTGGTACAAATGGATTGTCAGCAGGACCTATAACAGTTACAAACGCTACAATCACAGTTAACGGAGTGTATACAATAGTATGACCAGTAGATTATTAGTAGATAAGATTGAGGGCAAGACTACATCTGGAACTATTCAGATGCCAGCAGGTCATGTTGTCCAGTCTGCTTTTAATAATACAGAATTGTTTACCTCTACCACAAGTTCAACTTATCAAGATTTAATAACAATTTCGTTTACTCCAAAATTTAATAATTCTTTTTTATTTATTAACTGTTTTATGCGTTATCAATGTAGTGGTTCAGTTGATGATGTAAAAATCAAAGTACTTCATGACAGCACAAATATTTTTGAAGTAGAAAGATATACTTTATATACAGGTGTGTCAAATCAGATTAACACTGTAAGTTTTCAATCTTTTGTGTCCTCAACAGGTTCAACATCTTCAAGAAATATACAATTCCAATCAGCAGTTTATACTGGTAGTCAAACTTTAGCAATTAACGTAAACAATACTTCAGGAACAGCAACAAGTATGTTTATTCAGGAGATAGCACAGTAATGGCAAGTGAACTTCATGTAGATGCAATAAAACATTCTGGTGGCACAAGTGCCTTGACGATAGATAGTGCAGGAGTGGTAGATTTATCTGCTAATAATAATGTAACTCAATTTCAACTTTCATCTGGTCAAACTGTAAGCTCCAGTAGTTCTACGACATTAACTGGTTGGACAAATATGAATAGTCAAAGTACATTTGGTTACAAACAAGTTGGTACAGCAATGAGTGAAAGTAATGGTGTTTTTACAACTTCTAGACTTGGTCTTTATAGAGTTTATGCAGAATTCCATTATTCAACAAACAATGATGTAAGATATATAGCTTGCGATTTAAAGTTTACACCAAATGGTGGTAGTACAATTGGTGGAGATATTTATGGCTATATAGCTCAAGCTCAAAGTGATACTACTTATATGTGTTTTAATAGAATGAGATATTTTAATTTTAATCATACTAACGACTCAGTTATTGCTCAAGTAGCATCAAGCACCACTGTTTCACTTAGAGGAGCATCTAGTGATTTTGACACAATGATTTGTTTTGAATGGTTAGCACCACCAGTAGCATAGGATAACCAATGGCATCAATACTTAAAGTAAATACCATACAAGACGCAACGAACTCTAATACGGCTATTTCGGTAGACACAGCAGGGCGAGTGACAACTCCTGCTAGACCTGCATTTTCAGTAAAAACATTAAATAATTCTAGATTTGGACAAGACCACTCAGACACAAGTTATGATACTAATTATTTGAGTCCTCTTCCTTTATTTGTAGACGCGAACACAACAACAGAAATAAACGTAGGCGGTGGTACATTAAGCTTTCCTACTCATCCTAGTGGTTCTGGTCAACATTTAAAATACGTTGTTCCGATAACAGGGACGTATGTCTTAGGTTGGAATGGCTTTTTTAACGTTAATAACACTGGAGATTTTATAGGGTATGGGTTTGGAGTAAACACAGAAGCTGAAGCAGGATCAGGTAATTTTCCAACTATTACTATTGGTGGGGCTACTGATCCAGACGCATCAAGCGGTATAGGAACAGACGGTAGCACTTTGGTAAATCTTACAGCAAATGATTTTGTGGTTCCTTATACTGTATCAGCATCAGATTTAAGTGCTGATTCAGCAATCCATATCAGATGTTTCGGATATTTATTAGGATAACAACATGAGCAAAGCAGCAGAATTAGCAAACCTTATAGGCAACATCAACGCAGGTGGTGGTGGAGTAAACAGGAATCTTATAATTAATGGAAATTTTGTTGTTGCTCAACGTGGAACAAGTTTTTCTAATGTAACCTCTAGTCAGTTTTGCCTAGACCGTTTTAGTGTAGACGTTAGTGGAGGTGGTGCATTTAACGTTACACAGGATACCTCTGCACCTGAAGGTTTTGAGAAAAGTTTAAAACTAGAGGTAAACACAGCAGATAGTTCAATAGCAGCAGCAGATGCTTACAGAGTTACACAGGCTGTTGAAGGTCAAAATATTTCACAAGCTGATTTAGGTGCATCAACAGCAAAAGCTATGGCATTGTCCTTTTATGTAAAGTCTTCTGTTACAGGCACATACGGAGTTGGATTGGCTAACAATGCAGAAACAGAAAACTTTGTTGCTGAGTATACAATAAACTCTGCAAACACTTGGGAAAAGAAAACAATAAATATACCTGTAAGAACAAGTGGGACATGGTTGACAGATAATAGTGTAGGCATTGGAGTTAGGTTTGATTTAGGCTCTGGTACAAATTACAATGGAACAGCAGGGCAGTGGCAGACTACTTCATCAAAAGTATACAGAACATCAAGTTGTGTAAATCTTATTGCGACAGGGAGTGCGACATGGTTTCTCACAGGCGTTCAGTTGGAAATAGGGCAGAACCCAACGAGTTTTGAGTTTGAGCCTTTTGAGAGGACAATGATTAAATGTAAAAGATATTTTCAAATTATAGGTCCACATAACACTCAGGATTTTTCAATTGGTATAGAGGGATTTACTTACTCAACAACAGCGACAGGTGTTGGTAAAACTATGGCTATACCAATGAGAATAGGTGCTGCAACTGTTGCGATGCCTGATGGTAATTTTAGAGTTAGAGCAAGTGATAATACAAGCACTGTGGAAGACATTACTGGTATTACTCTTGTTAGAGGTTGTGATACAGATGGTATGTTTATGAATATTACGCATGGGAGCATAACTAATAATACACTTACTACAGTTGTAAATGGTAATGCTAATAGAACAATGACTTTTGATGCAGAGTTATAAGGAAAAAATATGAATATTGAATCAGCCCAATGGTTACATGATAAAAGAACTGAACAGACAAGTGCTATTAGAGCTGTCATAGATGGTGTAACTTACTATGTAATGAAAGACCCTGCCAACAGACACTACGCAGAAATACTAAAACAAGTAAAGGAAGGCACACTGACTATTAAGGACGCAGAATGACAAAGAGTGATGTAACACAGATTTTGACTGAACTAGCAGTTATCAAGACAAAAATGGAGAATGTAGAGAACAGAGTTTCTAAGGTAGAAAGATTTGTGATGTATTCTGTTGGCACATACTTTACAGTTACATTTACAGGATTTGTTGGATTTATTTTGGTAGGATAATGGCAATTACTATTAAAAATGACAGAAGTGTGATAACAA
>VTLG01000606.1_pt1 | contig 45274 bp, 30 predicted proteins | sample 4694571 | NCBI WGS metagenome assembly VTLG01 (sample SAMN12604809, study PRJNA352737) | marine metagenome | biome: ENVO:00000447; feature: ENVO:00000209|ENVO:00000569|ENVO:01000036; material: ENVO:00002151; isolation source: viral sequences binned using virsorter ...
AACACTTCTACGATGCGCGTCTTTGATTGGATCAAGACCCTCATAGTCGAGGAGTGGACTCCACTTCTCCTGCAATTTTTCTGATTGAAACATTGCGGATTTACCTAATTGTGTTTTTGTTTGAATTTGTAATTAAATCAGCTTTTGCTAAATGCTCCCATTGTCTTGAGATAACGATCCATACTGTTTGAAACAGGTTCTGGAGTACTATCTACTCCCTCAGAAAGGGTTTGTGGTGAGCTGGACTTAGCGGCTGGAGCAGCTTTGGAGAAATAAGATTCTTTCAAAACTTCCAGTTTTTCACGATATTCTTCTTCACTTCCAAACTCTACACTTTCAGCAAGTGAAGCGAGCTTCTCTTTCTGTGTGGCAGCTAGGCCATCAGAAACGGATTCAAGAATACCAGAAGCAACAGACTCACCGAGTCTCTTGTTTAAGGTGATATTCTTCTCCATCTGCTCGTTGAGTTTTGATTCCATATCATCTAGTTTTTCTACCATATTCTCAAGTACATCATACTTATCTTCAGGGATTGATACATAATGTTCTTCAAATAGTGACTTCATACCTCCAAGGAAGGATTCAGTCATTTCTGTTTTGAGACCGTGCTCGATAGCTAGTTGATTTTCTGTCATCCACTCATCTGAAACATATTCCAGATAAGAATCAACACGCTCAGTTAGAGATGTTCTCATCTCTGCTTTAGCCTCATTAATCTTTTCTTGGTTCTCTTCTTCCAGTTTAGCCTGGATTTCAGATACCTTAGAGTTTAGAGCTGCTTCGAAAACAACCTTAGCTCTTTCTCTAAATTCTTCTGAGAGTTCTTCTCCTCCAAGAAGTGCATTAACATCATCTTCGATGTTAACTTCAATCGTCTCTTCAGCTTCCTCAACTGTCTCTTGTTCGGAAACTACTTCTTCAGGAGTTTCAGTAGGCTCTTCAGCTACTACTTCTTGAGAATCTTCCACTTCTGCCTCATCTCCGGATTTGATAATTTTTTGGTCCCCAGGAACCGCATTTTTGTTAACTACATCATGTACAGTCTTAATCTTAGGCTCTTTGAGCTTCATTGAATCACCAGTTGGACTGGCGTCGTACGGAGTAGGACCTCCCAAATCCTCAAATGGAGGGTTATTACCAGGTGCGGATAAGGGCTTACCCATTGGTTGGGGTGGGGCAGCGTTCTTATTCACAGCAGTCTTAGACTGTTCCATTTCTTGTAATTTTGTACCACGAGACATTTGTAACTCTCCGAATTAATCGAATTTAATCTATCTTTATTTATAAATAATGAAATTCTATAAGTGCAAAGATACCTATACTACCTATAGTGTATTGAGAAAATCAGTAAACAATTCTACTTTTTTCTCATCAAGTTGTTTTTGAGTGACAAGAGTATTGATTTCTCTGTATGTTTTGGCTACATTTTGTTCTCTAAGAACACCGCCATCCCATACCCACTCTCTTCCTTCCATAATACCTTCAACAAAAGCATCAGGTGCAGAAGGATCTGCCACAATATCAGCAGCTGTAGATAACATAAAGTCATCACTAACTACCTGAACCCCTTCCCGAGTTGGCTTTAAGGATCCAATTCCTCTAGAAGAAACACCAAGTTTTACGCCTTCATCAATAAGGGACTTAGCGATATTCCCCATTGGTGTATTAAGGACTTTTGCTTTTCCTATAAAGTTTGATCCACTCTCTTTAAGTGAAACAATTTTATGGGAAACTCTGTCAAGATTGACAGTAGGACCTTCAGGATGACCAAGTTCTCCTAATGCTCTTCCTTTTTGGATATGGTTTTCATTATACCTTTGAACTTCCTTTCTCAAGGTAGCCATAGGATACATCCTACCATTCCTATTTTGAAGATCACCTTGTAAGAAGATGCCTTCTATAAACATGCTTTTCTTACCGTTCTTTTCTTCAACGATAAAATCTACAGTTTCAATTTCTTCCCTAATTAATTTCATTCTGAGGCCCCTCCTGTTGTTTGAACTTGTTGGAAGTGTAAGGCTCCAGAACCAATACTTCCATAATTACCAACGATAATGTCATCTCTCAATTCTGCATATGGAACAGCAGTAGAGTTATTCCCTTCAAATGCAGTTAGACCAGTTCCTACCCCATAATCATTATTAACTATCAATCTAGTATTAAAATAACCATCAACTCCAGATGTATTATTAATACTAGCAATTGTCTTATTACTAAAATCATAATAAGATTGATCTCCACCTGTTACACTTAAACTAACAACCTGTCCAACATAAAATGGACAACCTGTTCCTTCTGGAAAATCAAGAATAGTGGTAGTTCCACTAGTTGTAATTCCTACAACTCTTTGAGCTGAAGGTCTTCCACAAGAGATCGTTACAGTGTCGCCACTTGCCAAATACAAATTTGAAATAGTAGCAGTATGAGTGTTTCCAACAGCAATATGACAACTAGCGCCTTCAGCTGAAAATCTTACACGATCAGATTGATGAGCCAAATATGACCCAGCGGTGTTAGTACCTTTAGAGATTGCTATGGAAGCTCCACTCCCAACTGGTTGTAACGCCATTATTTTAAGATTCCAATAGTCCTTCTAGTTATTTATTAGATTTAATTATCCAGGATTAGTTAAAACTGCACCACCAATACTAGGAGTTTGAGTCACACTATTCTCTGACTCTTCCTCTTCTTCAGGTTCTGATTCTTGGTCTAGATTAACATCAGTTTCAGCAGAAGGTTCTTCAGATTCTTCACCCTCTGGATTATCTGAATCTACATCTTGATTAAAAAGATGGGAGGCAATGTCTGGTTTAATGGTGTTAATTTTGTCTGCGCTCTTTGCAAAAAGAATATCTTTAATCTTCTCACTAGCATCTGACGCCGAAATATCATCGTTCATCAGAGTATCCATCAGTTCATCCATTTTGTAAAAGTTATAACTTCAAGATGTATTTATACAATCACTTACGATCTGGATGTAAGTAATTATAATCCATAATCATAGCAAATAATCTATTTTTCTGAAAATCTAAAAATTGCTTTTCTTCTGGAGGTCTGCCGGGGAGATCTAAGTCTCGGTATTTAACCATAGCATTATATAATAATCTAGTTTCTCTGATACCCATTTTAGATTGGCACCACCATTCAGTATTATCGTTGGGATTATACCAAGGTATCTCTCCTTTTGGAGAAGGAGGATTTGTATGTACCCCAACAGAATTAGTCAATTATATCTCTCCGCCTTGGGGTAACTTATCAGGAGCTAATCTTACTGGATCTGGATCCTTAGGAATAGAAGTATTTTGAATGGCATTAGCACCATTACCAGGATCACCCATTATCTGTGCTTCCAATCCAGCCACTACTGGATCTTCAATTGTACCATCTGCGATTTCCTTATCAATAATCTTATCCTGTTCAATAATTTCCTCATCAGTTTGACGCAGAATCTTACGTCTTACATAATCCTGAGAATAATACTTACCAACATAAGGTTCAGCCAAAGCTGCTAAATTCAACCTTTCAGTAGTCAATTCAGCATCCTTCAATTCAGCGAAGTGATTATCATAAAGGAAGTCATACTGAATATGATCAGACATTCTGTCCCAATCTTCTGGAGTAATTACATTTTTTAGGAGTAATTGGGTCTTCAGTAAGTCATTAAAGAGATGAGAAAATCTCTTTCTCATTCTACCTACAAACTTACTAAACTTAATTTCATCTCTTAATATCTCAGATGACCTACCTAAACTAAATCCAGAACCTTCTCCTTCAATTCTAGTCTCAGGAACGTTCAATGACCTATAGAGTTTTCTCTGGAAATAGTTAATATCAGTAATTTCACCAAGATTTTGTCCACCTGGAAGTGTAGTAATTTCCGTTCCTCTACCACCTTCTCTTCTAGGAAGCCAGAAATCTTCCATCATAGACATAAATTTCTTGTCATCTCTGACTTCACCAGTATTGGCATCATAAACTAACTTATTACGATACCTCATCATTACATCTCTGAGGTATTGTTCTGCCTTAATTTTTGGTAAATTACCTACATCAATATAGAAAATTCTTCTTTCTGGTGCTCTTGATAGACGATAAATTACCAAACTATCCTCAATCATCATCAACTGATTGATTGGTTTGATAGCTTTATGTAACCAAGAAAGAGTAGTACCTTTGTTCCTATCTACAAGACCAGAAGTACAATAAGTGACTGAATCACGAGTCATCTTTATCCCTTTTTGGGGATTTTGTGCACCTCCACCATAAGTATTGGCATTTCCAATCTTATCATAACTTCCGGGATTATAAACAAAATACTCTTCTACATCTGGAAAATCATAAACTTGAGATGGATTTTCATCCATAGCCCATTGAGGTTGATTCCCAGGACCATCCTTAGTTTTCTTCAATTGACGCACATAACGCATCTTTGATGCATCAATATATCTTAATTCTTGAATTCCTTCGTGTGGAGCTTTTTGATCAATTACTTTATTATAATATAATCTACCATCAATATACCAGTTTCTAAAAATTTCATGAGCTTTTCTATCAAAATCTAAGAGCTCACAAACATATTTAAATTCTTCCCTAATAGTCTTTTTAATACCATCACTAGCATTTAAATTGGATAATTCAACTTCTATTGGACTATCATTAGTATCTGTTACAATAGCTTCATTTACAATGTCTTCAATCGCACTATCACATTCAGGATAAAGTGACATTGAACGATATCTTCTAATTAAATCATTCTCAGTTCTATAAACACCTTCAATGTCTACATACGAACCAAAAAACCCACTGCTGATGTAGTGTTCCGATCCATCCTGATTGTTAGGTGGGACCGGTGATACTACACCAGGTGGGGTTTTTTCTGTATCCTCAATCGAGAAACCAAATAATCTGGCAGCCATGTCAATATATTTCTAGAAGATTTACCTTCTAGTATTTAGATGACCAGAGATTAACCAGGTGTGGCCCAAGCTGGTGGATTCTGAACAGCTGCATCAGCTCCACGAGTATTACCACTAACTGTGAAGTACTGCATCTGGAATGTAACATCAAACTGTTCTATAGTATCTGTAGTTTCATAACTCAGATCAATAGCACTTACTTCAGTTGGGAAGATGTCATAGAACCTATAGCTTCTTAAAACAGAGCTCTCACCATAATCTTGAGCTGTTTGATTTCCAACTTTACTTCTTCCAAGTTGCTTCACAAATGCATCACTCATATAAGAACTAGGATTAGTAGCACCAGTGCCATCTACCAAGTTACTCATAGCATTCATCCACTTCTCAAAAGCAGTTCTAAGTAAGAAATCTTCATCATTAATAACTGTAATAGTCCAATCAGCGAATGTTCTGTCTCCAGCCACTTTCAGGATTCTTCCTCTAAATGGAACTGGAACTTCAGCCACTGTAGAAGCTGGAAGTGATGTAGCCTTACACATGAATTGTAATTCAGACTGTAAGTCATTGTTCCAAGCATCACTGACTACTGATGGAAAATCATCTATAGTTACTTCAAATAAATTGGGTCTAGCGCCTCCACCAGCCAGTGCTGATTTGAAGTCGCTTATGGTCTTTACTGGGATAGCCATTGTTTTAAATTCCTCCTTTAGTTATTGAATAATTAAATCAAACAGTCCCAACGACTTCAGAGAAGTCAACACCTGTCTTCGTAGCTACGAAGGTCAGAGTTACGTAGTTGATAGATTTAGTTGGCTTGAGGTAAATATCAGCCCTAAATTCATTATTGTCTATAACATCGGGAGTATTATTGGACTCATCACAAACTACGAGGAAGTCATAAACACCTCTCTTAGCCTGTACATCACGAAGGTATGGTTCAACAATATTCACAAAAGCAGCTCTTGTATTATTATCATTCAATTCAAAGAGTTGAGCGTTAGCGGCTCCTTCAAGAGCCTGCTCTACTGTTAGGAACAACCTTCTAACATTAATTCTGTCAAAGGCTGAAGAGTAAGACAGAGCTGTCTTATCACCATAAAGGATAATACCAGATCCTTTCTGATTAATAATGGCGTTAATCCTGGAAGAATAAAGAACATCTCTTTGATCCTTAGATGGGTTATAAGCCATCTTAATAGCAAAGTTGATGTTTCCTCTTTGCTGACCCGCGGGTGAGAACCAAGGATACCTTTCAATAGATGTTCTTACCATCAATCCAGCTATATCACCATTAGTTGGGATCCAGCGGAACTCATTATTAAACCTGTCATACATATACTTCCAACCAGTATCAAATACTGCGTAAGAGGAAGAAGTAATTGGACTATAATACTTCAGTAAGTTATTAGTCTGAGTAGTAGTGTTAGTCTCACCAACCAAATTAGCTCTATGAGGTGAAATGGTTGCCATACAATCCTTTCTATCTTCAGCAATAGAAATTAGAAGGTTTGCTTTTGCTTGAGATTGATCTTCAGCGGTAAGTCCTGGACCCATGATGAGGTAATCTACCTCTTCATCATCCTTAACTGCGAACAAATTATAAGAAGTGAGTAGATCACCTAAAGTAGATGCCATTCCCTTTTCAGCGGAATAGTCAACACCAGCTGTGAGATCAAAGGTGTTAGCACCAATAGCACTGAATGTAACTCCTTGTGCGTCTTGACCCCATATACCATCACCAACAGTAACTTTGGTAAATGATGTAGAGAATCCACCAGGAACTACAGTAGTACTCCAAACGCTGTTATCTACTGAGGAAAGATCATATCCAGCGTAAATTTCTTCAGAAGCTGTCTGAAGATAAGTCTTATAATAAGTCTTAGAAGGAGCGGCTCCATCAGCAACTGTGTCCTTTGCCTTAGAAAGGAAAGTGTGCTTCTCAAGGATTGTTCCTTGGATTCCAGTAACATCACCAGTATCATCAACAATGACTACGTGCATCGAGTCATTCTTAGACTTTCTATTCAAACAGTAATTACTGGTAGTTGGCTTTTGAGCTATAGACTTCCAATAAACTGTTGAGTTAGTGAGACCTAAAGTTTGTTGATCATACCAGTCAGTTACACTAGCTGCTGTCCATCCTTCTGTATCGTAAGTTCCACCACCAGTATTAACACCAGAGTTGTTTACGAACCACATTGTGTCAGCTGCTTCAAATGACTTTCCTGGATCCGACTCAGCGTAAGTTATATCATAAACAGTTGAGCCACTACCAACAACTTCAACTCTATTGGTAATCTTAACATCTATTGAACTATTACTACTAACAGAATCTGTAGTAATACCAGTAATGATACCTTGAAGATATCCAGTAAATTCGGAAGTAGATCCTGCTCCTGGAACTGCAATAGCTGAAAGAGTACTGGTAACACCATATCCCAGTACAGCACCTGCATTTCCTGGGTTATCAGTATTAATACCAATAGTCTGGTCAGCCATATCATCAATAAAACACACCTTCATGGTGTTGGCCCACGTTCCAGGGTTTTTAGCTGCCCAGAACCAGGTTGTTGGATCAGTATAATTGGCTGCGTAATCATCCTCATTCTTGATCTTCAAACTAGTAGTACCAGCTATACTTACACCAGCATTAGCGTTATTAAGACTACTACCATCAGTTCTTACTACCTTAAGGACACCACCATAAGATAGGAATGAAGATGCACTTAACCAATACTCATACTGTCTATCAGTACTAATTGGCTTACCAAATGTGTTGATAAGTTCTTGTTCTGTAGATATCCTGATAGGGTCATCTACAGGCCCAATTTTAAAGGGACCGGCAATAGCACCTATATTATCTAATACGTTCTCAGCTCTTCCGACGGTCAGATCAACTTCTCTGATCAGAACGCCTGGAGATAATTGCGGAGTCGCCATGTTTTTCTCCCTCTAAATAAGTCTCATTTATCTAAGAATTATTTATTGAAATGTGGATTTACATGTAATCCCACATGTAAGACCTATCTCCATACTCATCAGTATGCCAACGATCCCCTTCATCATCTACAAACGTACCTTCACTATCCAGGCCATCACTCATAAATCCAAAAGGTGCCATATCTTGTTCTATCTGATTTCTCTGTTCCTCATATAACCTTTTTCTTACATCTTGGTCTGTAAGTTCCTTAAAATATTCCTGAGCAACTAACCAAGCATAAATGACCATACACATAGCCAAGTCATCATTACATCCTTCTTCTGCCTCAAAAGAATTATGTTTTTGGATAAAGGTAGTTAATTCAGATATGAGGTCGTAATCATTAAAATAAACTTTATCTTCTTCTATTAATGTCTTCAAGTTAAGAGATCCTACTTTCTTAACTGTCTTGGACATCTTAACTCCCAATTGAGTCTTCTTACCAGAGAATCCCTGACCAATAACCTGACCTGATCTTCCTCTCATATTTGCCATAAGAAGGTTTTCATATTCTAAGTCATATTGGAGAATAGAAGCTACCTGATCTCCTACATCATTAACCTCACAAAGAATAAATGCACCATTATAATTCTTTGCTACATCATATATGACACTAGGGAATAACATTGGTTTAATTTCATTATTCCTATACTTTGCTACAACTCTGTGGGGGAACTTGGTAATGTCCACCACAACAAAAGCAGAATAATCATTACCCACACCACGAGCAACGTCTACTGTCATTAAGTAATCATGATCTTTTTTAACATCTTCATAAACATCTAGTCCAGCACTTCTCTGTTTTGGACTATCATATACTAATGTTTTTAATTTGCTAGGAGCAATAAGAGTATCGACAGATCCTAAGAATTCACACTCAAACTCAATCTTAAATTGATCTTCTGATGTATTATTAATAGTTTCCTGTTTCCACTGAGCATCTCTTCCAGGAACTTCTGACCAATGAACATCAGTTGGGGTATATTCATTCTTTCCTCTCTCAGCATCATGCCAGAGACGATAAAAATGATTCATTCCATGCGGCGTCGAGACAATAATAACCTTCGTAGACTTACCAGAAGTAATAGTAGGATAAACAGAGGCAAAAAACGAATCAGCAATGTGATTTGGAACGAATGCAAACTCATCCAAGAAGAGTATATTGAAAGACATACCTCGGACAGCACTTGCACTTGTTGAAGCAGCCAAGATTTTACTACCATTTTCTAACTCCAATGAACCTTTATTCCAGGATAAAATACCCTGTTGCATCCACCTAGGCAAATTCTCATAAGCAATTTGAAGTCTACCTAAAAGTTCCCTAGCAGTGGATGCCTTGTTTGCTAGTATACCTATATTAACACTATCATTAAAAACTGCATAATGTAAAAGAAATGCTACAACAGTAGTAGACTTACCAGTCTGTCGTGGCATCTTACATATATTAAATCTCTTCTGATGAAAATTACTTATTAATTCTTCTTGAAAATCATAAGGTTCAAAAGGCATTAAACCTTCATCAAGAGTAACAATCTTTATATAATTTTTGGCAAAATAAACAGGATCTCCTTTACATTTAATATACTCGCGAATATTTTCCTCAGTAAATTCCTGAGAAACATTCGCTTTCTTTAAGTTCGGGTTACCAAGATAGATATCATCCATAATAAATTTCCTCCCTAACTCAAGGACTTCCTCCAGCCTTAACTCCTAACATTCCCCCAATTTCACCAGCATTAACATATGCTCCACCATCCATAGTATCAATATAATAAGCTCTTATTGTGGAATTAGGATATATCTTATCTAATGCATATTGAACTTGCTTTCTAGTAGGTCTTGTTGTAAATGGGAAGAAAAGTCTCATCATAAACAACTTTCCTCTCCAACTCAACATTACCCTCCACGTATTTCCATACTGAGCAGGAACTCTATGTGCCTCAGCCATCCCCTTCATAGGTTCTGGTTTAATCACATCAACAATCTCATAAGCTAAATTTCCCTCAACATCATCAAGAGTTAACATATCATCTTGATATTGATTAACAGTTTTTCTAACTCTACTTAAAGGATCCATTGCTCAAACAATAGTTTTTACTATTTATCAACCACCATTACCACCGCCGCCGTTGCCATTGCCAGAGCCATTACCGTTACCCCCAGCATGACCATTTCCGTTACCGTTATCGGACCCATTACCGTTGCCATTACCATTAGTATTACCTTGTTTTATTCTTACATTAAACGAACCAGCTCCATGATATCCACTCCATTTAGTTTTTATAGGAACACAAGCATTTAATTTCTTATCATATTCCATACCCTCTTTACATTTGGGTACAGTACCATTTAATCCTGTTACTTTTATCGCAGATTCTTCGATAAACTGACTAAAGTTTTTTCTTAAAACATTCTGACGTGATTCATCCTGAAGTTTCGTATATTCTTGAGATGCGTCCACCATACTATCTATCCCTTTCATAGTTAATTTCATCACTGGCCATACATTAGAAAATCTCCACTTTGCCAAACCAGATTCACCTGGAGTTTGATAATCTTGAGACAAATCATCCTCACCAGGAGGAAATAACATAGGATCAAAATTAGCAATACTTGCTCCAGTATGATTGGTTGGTGCTGCCTCTTTAAAAAACCTTTTAAAAATTTTCATTATCCTAATGCCATTACCATTCCAATAGAAGATTTTGTACCTATCTCATCAAGAAGATTAGTAGAACCAACACTTATGGAAGTGTAGGATGTGAGGATTCCAACAGTAGTTATTCCAGTAACTCCTAAAGTATTAATAGTAGCAATTCCAGTAATATTTAGATTCCTACCATCAACCTCATCATATACTATATCACCTGAAACATTAAGGTCACCTGTGATAGTGGCATCTCCATCAACATATAATAGAGTATCAGCATTAGTTGTGCCAATACCCACGTTAGATAATGTATGGATACCAGTAGAATTGGTAATCCAAGTAGTACTTCCAGCACTTACACTAGCAAATTTGAAATTCTTTCCAGCTGCCTGAGAAGTATCTACTGTCAGATACATTCCATCATAAGCACTCAAATTAGTAGCAATACCAGTTATATCATCTAAGTACTGAAGTTCTACAGCTCCACCACCACCAAAGGTAGCTAACTGTTCTGTAACTCTATTGACAAAAAGTTTGTAATGACTTTGTAATTCTTGGAGAGTTACAAAATTTTGATCTAATGGCGTAAGAGGATCTTTATTGTCTTCATCAGGAGGAATATTTAATAATCCTTCTTGAAATTCAGATTGCTTCACCTTTAAATCTATTATCAATCCTCTCAATTCTTTAAGTTCTTCTGAAAGAGGAGAAATATCTTTCTTTATAGATTGAATTTCTTCATCATAATATTTTACTTCAGGAAGATTAGAAATTTCTTCACTTATATCTACACAATACTCAGTAAATTTATCTGACAGTACTTTCTGTACTTCACTCTGTCTATCATTATACTCATTAATCTGCTTCTCAATATTCTCCTTTAACAGATTATACCTACCAAGCATTTGCTTCTTTAATTTTCTGTCATCATCCTTAAACTGATCATGATGATCCCAAATCTTTAAAGCAGCTTCTTTTAATTCTTTATAAATTTTATCTTTAGCTTCCTTCAAATCATCAGTTAAAGCTTTAATATCAACTCTAGCTTCAAAATCTTTAGTATCAAAGGTTTCAGTTATTTGTTTGACTTCTGTATCAATATGACCCTTAAGTAAATTTAAGTGATCATTAACTTTAATGAAATCATCATCAATTACACTAAAAGTTTTTCCAATCCAAGAAAAATCTGGGACTTCATTAACTTTATTAACCCACTTAGGAAAAACTGGAATACTCTCCTTTACACCTTCAATATATTCCTTTAATGATTGAAGATCATTCTCATAATATTTTACTTCAGGAAGATTTTCTATCTCTTCTTTAATACTATCAATTCTATCCTGAAGGCCAGTAATATCTTGATCGTAATACTTGATTTCTGGAATTTGAGGAATTTCCGGTATCTCTTCTCTTAAAGAAGTTCTAACCTCTTCTATGTGTTCAGATAATTGTTCTAATTGATCATCATAATACCTAATTTCAGGAATTTCGGGAATATCTTTTCTTACTGCATTAATAAGATGCAAGACTTCAGTAAGATCTTGTGATTCCTTAACTAGTTCCCCATCTGGCAGAACTTTATGTCCCTTAGGAATAGGCTTACATTTTTGTTCATCATTACAGAAATATTCTCCTTCCCCACAAGTATTTTCTTCTTCTACTACTTCTTCTTTCTCTTTAAAATCTTCAACTGAAGGTAATTTATATTCTTCTAAAATAGAATCTAACGAAGGCAATTCTTCTGATTTATAATCATCTATCGATGGCAAATTTTCAATGCTGTCGTGTGACATTATGGATACTAAAAGTACTTCGGGATTTCTCTCCCCTTCCTATTTAGTCTTAGACTGATCTTTTAATAATTTCTGTAAGTCAGCAGTAGAGCCAACAAACAAAGCGTTGGTAACGTTCGTGGGAGCTTTTTCTTTTTCTTCATTAACATCCTTCAATTTTTTCTGAAGATCCATCAATTTATCAGTTGCATCAGAAACACTCTTAATTAACTGACCAGCAACTTCATATGCCCTTGGCATATCACTCTGTTCAGCTACATCAAGAATACCATTAATTGCTTCCTGACCTTTTTCGATAATAGAATAAAGATTACCTCTAGTATACTCATAATCTCTAGTAATATCATCCTTACTCAGTCTATCAGGCTTTTCCCTATCAACTCCAACAGAAACTCCACTTTCATCCACAACCACCTCTGATGAAACTTCGGTGGAAGTTGTGTTAAAGGTTTCATCCAATTTATCATACTTATTAGTCATTTAATTCTATTCAAAAGAACCATCAAATCCAAAGTCATCACCAACTTCAATCAATGCAGCATCAGCAGCGTTAAGAGTATTAACCTGTGCACCTTTCACATGATTAGCAATAGTAGTACCATCTTGCCCTCTCTTCACAGTAAGCTTATTACCAGTTACTGCTTGAACATACATCTCTTCTTGATCGATATAGATGTATGTAGGACTTGCATTGGTAGAAGCTGATATGGTACTTCCATCATCAACCTCAATAACAGTATCAGTTAAATTGATATTAGCAGCTACTAAAGTAGTTACTACACCATCATAATCCTTAAGTGCTCTTGGTTCAACTGAATAAGTAACATCTCTACTTGGAGTAATACTAGTATCATGCCTTCCAGAAATGTATCCAACACTGACCTTCTTGATGATATCATCAGTAACGGTAGAGATAGGACCGTAAACATAAGTCTTAGCTGTAAATCTAAATGTATAAATTAAAGCTCTTCTTGTATCAAAATTTCCTTCATAATCATCTTCCATCTCAATATTATCTAATTGAATTGGAACGTTAATTACTTCCTTCAGATTACCTAAAAACTTAATTGGAACTGTATAAGAAGGTTGGAAATAAGGTATAATTTGTTCTGAAATCTGAAGCATATCATCATTCAATTTTGTCAGGACAGATAATTCAAATGACATATTATAAGGAACAGGAAGATAAGCTTTTTTAATAATAGCCCCAGTAGGATCCTGCATCTCAAAATGTTGAGTCTGAGTCATCTTCCTAGTAGGATCATATTGAATACCATTAAATTCAAATGACATTCTCGGTAATGTTATTTGAGTAGGTCTATTCAAATCAGCATCTTGCTGCATCCTTGCAAGAAACTTTTGAGTGGGACCATATGCTAATGGAACTCTAATATTACCACTATCTTTGCGAATTTCAATCCCATTAAATATGGATCCAAACGCAATAATGACAGATCTAAAGATCTCGTTATAAAAATACTCAAACATTACCTTATACCTGGGTATATACTATTTAACCAATTAAGACTTATGGCATCCCAAAAGGATTTTTCTCTGTAAAATCTATAATATCATCAGCATTAGTTTCAATATTTTGATTGTCAGCAAATGGGGTTGTAGTTACTGTACCATCTTCATTAGTTCTTGGAGATGCTGTCCACTTATCTTGAACTCTTAAAGCATAAGTAGCGCCGGAGTCTTGTCCTACAACATTCTCACCAGGACTAAATCCTCCACTAATAACTCCAACTTCAAGTTCATAAGTATTGGCATTCCAAGACTTGACACGAGCTGTAGTTCCAGAACTTGAGCCTGTTACAATCTCATTAAAGATATAACCTCCAGTTCCAGCAGATTCAGGAGCAGTCATTGAAATTGTAGGTTCGGAAGTATAACCTATACCAGCATGCTCAATATAAAGAGCAGTAACTACACCCGCATTATTAATTGTTGCGATACCAATAGCTGTGGTCCCTGTTCCAGGAGCAGAGAAAGTTAAAATAGGTGCACTAGTGTATCCAGAACCAGCTTCAGTTATAGTAAGAACTCCAACAGAACCTAATGTTGAAGATATACCTGCTGTTGCAGCTGCTCCAGATCCATATCCATCACCTGCATCAGTAATAGTAATCAAAGGAGCTACTGAATACCCAATACCAGCATTAGTTAAATTAATAGCAGCCACTTTATTGCCAGTTATTCCATCAGCATTTATCCAATAATCAGTTAAAGAAACTACACCAACAGCAGTAGTTCCTCCATCTGGAGCAGATCCTATTCCCACTGTAGGAGCATAAACATATCCATTACCCATATTAGTCATAGTAATATGAGTAACTGCTCCCTTAGGAACCCAAGATGCAGTTGCAGTGGCCTGAACAGAAGTTCCTATTAATGAAAGTGTTTGAATATATCCAATCTGTTCTATTTCATCATCAATAGCTTCAACACCAGTATCAATAACCTCATCCTCATAACGGAAGAGTTCACATCTCAATTCATAAATATAATTCTTTTTGAGTTGATAGAATGGTTGTTCATGCTCAACATACTTAATTTCAAATAATCTATCTCCCAATGGGAAATAAATGATATCTCCTTCTTTAGGACGTGTATACAATTCTATATCAGAAAGACCTTTCATTAAAGGACTAATATAAGTTTCAAATCTTTCTCTTGAGATGATCAATGTTAGATCATCCATTTCTTGAATACCAAATTTAGATAGAAGGGTTCCTTGTCCTCCATATCCTTCATAATTATCTACATATGCTTCTATAGGATATGCATCGTCAAATTTAGATTCTATTACTTCCTTAATAACAGTATTTTGCTTAACATATTTACGAGGAATATAATAAACCTCGATTCCATACATCTTAATCTGCTCATCCATAAGAGACTGGAGCAGACCTTGTTCTCCTTGAGATCCGTTAAGAAAGAAAGAATTAAGAGTCATATTCTTAACCTATCAGATCTAATGGTGGAAGTTCATAAGTAGAAGACATTTGAGCTCGGATATCGTCAAGTTCCTTTTGAGCATCATCATAAATTTGTCTTCCATTAAACTCTATACCACCAGGTAATTTGACTCCTTGGAATTTAATTAAATTTTGTCCCCACTGTTTCTTTATAAGAGCAGTAGTATATTTCTTTAAAAATGTATCGTTCCACACACCACCATAAGTGTTTCCATCTAATGCTTGCCAACAATCAATAATCAAATAATCACCCAATTCCACATTATCCCAATCCACATCTATATACAACCTATCTTGTCTTTGATTAAACCTACATGCTTTATGAGTATTGAGAAGAAAATTCAAAGTCTCAATATAACTCATCGCCATTGAATAACCCAATAAATCAGCATTACCCCAATAATAAACATCATTAAGGAATAGCTGATATTTAAAGCTAAACATATTAGACATACTCAGAGACTGAGCATCGTCATACTGCCATATTTTATTAATTCCTATTATATTTGTTGGAACCTGGATAAAATTAGAACTCTCATAATAAGTAGATGTAAAAGTTCCAGTGCCAGTATCCACAGATGTGGCTGTAGTGGTAGTAATACCTGTTCCAGTAGGTGCTTTTGCTCTTCCCCTATCCAAATCACCTTGAGTGATTTTATACTTCAAATAGACCTGAGAAACCCCATCATAATGTCTCTCATTATAAATTTGAATAGCGTCATCAATTAAATCCTCACATTGCTCCTCTGCAACATTAATTTCCAAAACAGGAGCACCCAACTGTCTTAAGCAGTATTGTTTTAATTCTGATCGTGAGGTAGGCTTCGCCATTTTATACTACTACTATTTTTATATTTATGGTCATTAAGGAGCTGATGATACTCCTGATATAACCAATACATTTCCTTGTACAATCCTATAAATGCTGCTACCAGAACTTACTAAAATATCATATACATATCTTCCATTCTCTATATTCCTAGTAGCAGTAGAACCTAATGCAATATTAAATTGACCACCTGCGGCACTAGTGAATCCTACAGTAAATGTAGCTTTAGCATAAGCAGTAGATCCCACAGCAACAGATTTAGTCATCTGCGATGATCCAGTATATCCAGTAAAATCAAAGTTGGTCTTATCGTTCTGTAATACGTGAAAAGTAGATTGAAAATCTGTTCCCGTGTTAATGACTACATTAACACCATAAGCTACTCCATCAGATGGATCAAAAGTAATAGTATTATTTGCCATGTTACTTGTTTAAAAGAGTTTGGAGCATTTGTTTAATGTCACCTATTTCATTTTCAAGATGATCTAATCTTGCTTTTTCAGCTTCAAGAGAATCTCTATTAGTAATATAAGCCTGGTATTCACTTTTATTTGTATTTACGATAGCACCTGAATTACTATCCTTAAATAAACCCTTTTCATCTCTTATAGGAATTAAACTCATCTTATGCTAATGCAAATACTCTAAGGTTTCTAAGTTGAGGCGGATAAGCCTGATTGGTACTAGCTCCAATAATCTTAATTCTAAATTTGTTAAAAGATGCTAGTCTATCAACACTAAACTTGTATTCTTGGAAACTAGAGATATTGGGAGCTAATAAGAAATTATCAGATTTAGACACTTGTATGTCTTCTGATCCATCATTATCAACTGCATTAATCACCAGGCCAGGTCTACTTGGATTAAGATTTTTATATCCTGGGAAAGGAATAAACACAGTTTCATCTGCATTTACATCTTGATCAACAGCATAAAATACTCTAAGATCAGCAGAGTTGTTAACATACGCGTCAAGATGAACGAGTAAGGATGTTGCAGGATTCTCTACTTCCACATTCTTAGTGACATAGAAGAAGTTGTTAGGATCATCATCAGTATTATTAACTCTAAAATCAGTTGCATAATTCTCAATAGGTGAGTTAACTCTATTAGAAACAAATATCATTGAAGTCTGATCAATATCAATAGCTGGAGAAAGTCTGTTATCATTACTATTGAGATTTAAGTTCACTGTCAAAGATTTATTTCCTGGAAGAGTGGTGAGATATAAATCCTCATTATCCTTAGAAGCCACTATTCTTTGAGAATCAAAATAATTCTCTTGATTAAGTGACAGATCTTGGAATCCTTTATCCACAAAAGAACTTTCACTACCATCAATACTAGTTCCAGAAGTAGTTCTTATTGAAGCTCTTAGAGAAGTTCCAGTAGGAGTTGTTGTATTAAACTTAGGAACAACTAATTCAAAAGGAACATTATAAGTAGACTTAGCTTCCACTCCACCACAAATTAATGAAGAATTAAATTTCAATACTCTCAAACCTCCAGAATTACCCTCAGATCTATCAACACCATTAGCACTAATGTCAACCTTAACATGATAAGTATCTAAAGTAAGAGGGTCAGATACAGTCACTTCGTTAAGGTTATGGGATGTATTAATCCTTCTAAGAGAAACACCAGACAATTCATACTTATAAACCAAATCACTTTCACTATGTGAAGCAGTAATAGTATTATCAATTCCTCGAGTAATACCAGTAAAATCAGCTCCTGAAGTTCCAGTGTAAGAAATAATCTCATCACCAATCTTAATATAACCTGGATTAGAAGCGGAAACATTAATACCTTCAAATTGTGTATAAGCAGTACCCACCAGAGTATCTGAAACAGTTATATTTCCTGTGCCATTATTATCATAACCAGTAGTTAAAGTAGTAGGAACAGTATTAGTTGCAACATCACTTAAAGTCACTACATTACCTGTAGCGTGCATCCCGTGATTTCTACAGAACACCTTCATATGTTGTCCATCACTATAATTCTCAAGTGACTCAATCATCACTTTTCCTTCCAGAGGACTTGGGGCGGTATTCAGTTCAGTGATAGATCCTGCTACATCAGGCTCCAACCTTTCAAAGTAGATACTCTTTCCTGCACCAATTTGGAAATCACCTTGAACATTATTAAGAATCATAAGATTATTACCTGTAATGCTCTCTACAGAGAATCTCATTCCATCCCCCAATTGTCCCAGTCCCCCGGAGGATGTTCCCATTGTAGTAACTCCTAATATATCACCCACTACATATCCTGTTCCACCAATAGAAACAGTAGCAGCAATTGCAACACCATCATATATGTGAATGTGAGCTTTTCCATTAACACCCTGTCCAGTGACACTAGTCAGATTTACATCATATGGACCGTGTGTACCACCAACTCTAGGAGTATATCCAGCACCAACATTGATAATCTGGATACCACCATTGTCATTAGTAATACCAGCGTTCAGATTTCCTTCAACTATGGATCCCCCATAACCAACAAGTTTACCACTAGTAGGTGGTGCCCCAGCTGTAACATTTGGTTGAAGAATTGTCATTCCCAACTCAAGTCTAGTATCCTTTATTATAGTGTTTAAACCAACTCTTATCTCATCAGATAAAGGAGTAATTGGATTATGTGAAAGTAATTTATCTTCTTCTGGAAGATCTGGATTAAAGAATTGAACAGAACCACTAGATTCGAAATTAGCCCGATGAACTTGGAAAGTTAAATCTTCATATTGACTTGGGGTCCATGTACTAGCATTCTGTGACTTAAATAAGGATCCAAGTAAAGGTTGAGTAGAAACAAGAATTTGTCCTGCTTCTCTTCCTAATGTTCCTATATCCGATTCACCCATTCTAGCAATCCATACTCTATACTCAGTAGATGTAGAAAGAAGAACCACACAGTATTCCCTTTGAGCTGCCAAATAAACAGGAGCTTGGAATTTAAAGTTAGTAGCTGCACTAGCATCTGTAGACACTGTAATCCTATCAGGATCCATTTCTACTTCTGAATATTCTAAGATAACATCACTAGGAATTCCCAGTTTCATTTCACGGACTTGAAGTGTAACTGGAATCCCAGCAGTCTCTTTAGCCTGGAAATAAATATCCACACTAGTAATATAAATTCCAGTTTCATCATCTACAGCAAAGGATTGTGCTAGAGGGTCAGTATATACACCTGTCAATCTTGTAGATACATCAGTAACAGCAGTAGCAGTTGCTTGATTCGAAGTACCGCTTACAGTACGTGTCTGTGTTTCTGTTCTACGACTTACTCTGGCATTTCTCAAAGATAAAGTAACTTCTTGAGAGTTATCAAGATCACCTTGTGAGTAGAATATTTCTTCTGCAGCAGTTGTAGCTACACCTTCAACCCTACTGTCAATAGAACTGCTTGTAAGTCTCATCCTTGTTCTACCAGTTTCAAAGGTAGGATTACCAGGATTGGCAGAATTAGGAACTCTAAAAGAACCAACTAATGATCCTAATCTATTAGTTATTAGTCTTACATTAGAAACTGTTGCCTGAGCTCCATTTGCACCAGTTAGACGCATTCCTGTTTGAACGTTTCCAAACCACCCAGGTGAGGCTTCATCCGCTAGACTAAATGTATCTACATTCAAAACAGTACTAGTTTCTGAATATGATGCAGGAAGAGTATTCTCCCTATCATATGGATTTCTATCAAAAGTATCAGTAGGATTATTATAAGGACCAAATAAATGATTTGCAGATGCAACTCTAAAACGAATGGATTGTTGAACTCTTTGTCTAGTAGTTGGTCTAGTAGTAACAGCAGAAGGCATTACACCAGTAACAGTTTCACCAACTACAAATGTACCCGAAACCATAGTAATTTCTATCAACTTATTCATACAGAATCTAGAAACATCTATATTATCAAAGAAAGGATAAACTTGAGTAAAAGGCTTCATCCTTCTCGCAGTAAATTGGATGTTGCGAGATCTCATAAATCTAACAATATTTCTATTAACAATCCTACTGCCCATAGAAGAAGTATCAATAGTTTGATTTACTGTAGTTTGAGTTCCTCTTCTTTGTTGATTTAATCCAACACTAGCTCTACCACCAATATTCATACTGGTAGTAGTTGTCTCTTCTTCTACCCTGAAATTAGGAGGAATACCAGCTCCACCAGGTGCCAATCGCCCTTGAAGCCATGCAGATTGATTACCTTCATCATCAGTAAATGTATCTATAAACTCCTGCATAGTAGCTCTTCTTGGAGCTAATGCCACATCTACAGATTGTTCAGCACTTAAATCTAATCCAACATTTACACCAATAGTTTCCCAAGATTGCCAATCCATAGGACTTACTCCTATTCTGGATCCATCAGCAGCATCCCTCACAGTAGCATTCATGGCTTGAGCAACACCATTAAAGGAGCCCTCTGCTAAGACATCCCTCACTTGCATTTGATTAACATCAATCCAAACATCAGTAGTTGGACTGAATGCCAATGATCCCTCCCAGAATCTAACAAGGAAAGGAGTTACACTTTCAGACCTAGTGGCAAAGGGTTGTCTTAACCATCTTTCCTCAGTGTAATCTAACATTAAGACATCATTATCTCTCTTTATATTAGTTCCCAAAATATCAGCATATCTAGAATCTTGATTAGCTACGGTTGTGGTTCCAATACCAGCTATACTGTTATTTCCCACATCCAAATTCACTTGAGTAGTAAAGAGTGATGGTCTTAAAACTTTCTTTTTCTTATCAATAGCATTTCTAACTCCAACACTAGCATCCTGAGGGCCTGGATTAGAAAAATCATCTACATAAATCCCAGACTTAAATCTATTCAATCCATTTGCATCAACAATTTGTTGACTTAAAGCATTAGATTCAACTGTATTAAGTGAAGTATAATATTCTAGATTTTTAATCCTCTGTTCCAACTTAGAAATATCATTCATTTGATATCTCTTATGAGTAATGAAAGATACTCTCGCGTTAGCTGCATTAAACAAATAAGGAGGAAGACCTATATTTGCAATATTCAAAGCGCCTGGGATTTCCCCTGGTAACGTTGGATTCTCAGCTGGTGTGCCATAATTAACTACAAAATTTCCTTCCACATCCAAATAGATTCTATCCATTCTTCCAAGATAGAAACTATAATCCACCGTCATAGATTCATCAGAAGCTAAAACAAACTTAGAACTATTTTGACCATCATCAAAAACTCTTCCATCAAATTCAAATGGCGATTTACCACCCCAATCTGGTACATAACGATTAACTCTAGGACGAGCATCCACAAGTTCATTAACTCTAATACCATTTACGGATGGTATACCTGTACTATAATCAAAATTACTATATGAATTTACTGTAGTAATATCTCCAGTATCAGCAGCATCATAAGATCCACTTTGATAATAAATCTTTAATCTTTTAGAAGGAATATCTGCATTAGGTTTTCTTATCAACCTAGAATAATCATAAATTGTAGGCTTTTGACCATTTGAGAACTTATATCTATCTAAGATATTATCATTTCCTGAATTAATATTTGAAACTAATGCTGTTACTCCAGAATCAGAGAATGTAACTGTCTCTCCACTTTCAAAAATTGAATCATTCTCATAAATGAATTCAACACTTGTAGAACTTTTTTGGTTAATATATAAACCCCTAGCTCCACTACTTGATCCTATAATCTCCTCTCCAATACTAACATCATCCGTTGTAGCACTAGAACCACTCATAGATGCAGTAGTCATAGATGGAGGTTCAGGGTTCGCAGTATCATCAGATTCATATACAGCATAAACCACTACTACATCAGGAACATTTAAACAAATTTCAGAATCTTGAACTCTTGTTCCAAAAGGATAATCACCAAAGGTTAATCCATCATTTAATGTAGTACCACCAATACCTGATGCTGGATTATTTGATAAATTAATTACAACGGATTCTGCAATATTATTAAGTTTAGATTTTGCTGTAACACTACTCTTGCGTTGAGTAGTAATTACAGTAGTCAAGTCTGCTGAACCCTGATCAATATTTTCATCTGTCTCAGTTAATCCAGTAAAGTAAATACTACCACCAGCTTCAAAAACAAGTTTATCTTCACTAAGTGCTTCTAATCCTCCATTAGGACGAATTACAGTGTACCTTTCTTCATCAAATGGTAAGAATGTGCATCCAGCTAATGGACTCAAACTACCAGTTCTGGCTGGTGCACCAGCCAGTGATGATTCATTTGAAACGGTTGTATTATAAGCCTGTCTAACGATAATATTTGCATCCGTTAAATCTACATCTGAAATATTCTTCTTAGGGAACATGCTGTAAAGAGTATTACTTCCAGCCTGATTTCCACTTCCCCCCTGACCTTTCCTTGTCGTAGCAACAATCTCAAAATTAGTTACGGTTATTCCTATACCGCTAGGTAAATGTCCATCACAAACACCACGAACAGTTTCAACACCCACTATCTCAATGCGATTAGTATTAACTTCAACTATTCTTGCCATAGTTGGTAAATCAATACCTGTTTGAGAGAATCGTACTAAATTTCCTATAGTAGCAATACCTGGCCATGTTCCAGAAGGACCGAATCCAGTTCCATATCCAATCTGATTAGTCAGTACTTGTGAAGTTCCAGATACATGTGGAGTAATAGAAACAATTCCTACCGAATTAACAGGAGAAACAACCAAATCAGCCATAAATGTATTAATACCAGCACTTCCATCCCAACTACGTCTATCACGTTCCCCATAAACAGATTGAACATCAGACATATGATGTTCTGTAATACCTATAGCTGTTCTAACATGAGTACTAATACCATTAAATTCTAATCTCTCACCAATATTAAATTTACCCTTAACATCATACGCAGTAACTCCAGTAGCAACAACTACATCGTGTCTTATAAATGCAGTTGCTCCACTCTGTGTCCCTTTAATGTGAGTCGGAACAGATAATGTATCTACTTCATTAAGAGTAAATTCTGTGTAAGGTTGAACATCAAAAAGAGAAAGATCCCATTGGTTAGATTGGGGAAGAGATCCTCCAATAGTCACCATACTACCAGATTCTAAAGCACAGTCATAAACTCTTGCTATACCAATTTCTCTACCAGTAGAAGTAATTCCAGAAGCTCCAATTCTTTCACTTCTTAAACTAAGTGTATTTGTTGTATTAAATCCTATAGTAGGAGAACCAAAAGCATTATTAACAGCAAATGTAGGACCAAATCCAAAATTAACTGGTTGATTAGTTAAAGTTTTAGTAGTTCTTGGCTTTTCAAAATCCAGGAAAGTTGGACCTCTTACATCAACTTCATATCCTCTTACATAAGCTTTTCCTGGGGATATCTTATAAATGCCTAAATCATCACTTGGAGTAGATCCTTGAGGAGTAGTCTGATCAGCTGTATAAAATCCTCTATTACCAAACCCATTATTTAAACTTTCATGAGTAGAAGTAACATACTCATTAACATAATAATGTCCAGATTCATCAAAAGTTCTTCTAGCTAACTCATTTCCTAAATGATTATACTTAGTAGTATCCTGAATACTTCTCAGTACACCATTTTGAACTTCTGCTAATTGAATAAAATTCTGATCATTAAAATCATCAGCATCTTTCTTTGCTAATTTAGCTTCAATCTTAAGTCTATCAGCTCCTGGAGCAGTAAAATTATTAAACCCAGAAGAATTATCATTAAGAGTTTGATCTACATCAGAAGAAACAAGAGTCTCGTGAATTTTTAATCCAATTCTATAACTAGGTTTATTACCATATTGATCCAGAATTAGAAGTTGAGTATCAACATTTACAAAGTATCCTCTTAAAAAATAAACTCCTTCGCTCATTGCAAATGCAGATCCTGTAGCACTTGCATCAACAGTTAATGTTTTTGCAAATCCTTCTCCAGCAGCAATAAAGGTGGTAGCATAAGAAATACTATCTTCTAATAAAAGAACTTCATCATTACTAAAAACAGATGCATCATTACCAGTAGATGAACTAATATATTCAAGATATAAAGTATAATTTTCTCTCTCAGATTGTGAATTAGTAAGATAATTTACAACTTTAGCAGTAATTCCAGAACTTTCTCCTTTAATTCTTTTACCAACTAGTTGATCCAAATATAAAGAAACTGGAATACCAAGAAATTCTTCTTGAACTTGAATGGCAGGATAACTACCGATATAATCCACACCCCCAGGTATAACCATAGATCCTTCTTTAAAAAGATGGGATCCAACATCTTCAACCTGATCTTGCAAAATGGATTGAAGATTGTTTAATTCTCTTGCCTGTACTGGATAAGCTGGCTTGAATAATACTTTATAGTAATTGCTATCCGATTCAAAATCATCAAAATAGGGAGCAATATTAAGATTAGTTTCCTGTGGCATGATTTTTTAGAATTGCAAGATAATTTTGACGTCTTCTTTTTGGGATGAGGACCTTGTTACTGATGGTCTATTATCAACGAAGATAATATTACCAGAATATTTTTTAGCTTCTGGTTGTGAAACACCATCTGTAAAGCTCTGACCCAGATAATATGTTCTATTATTTATTTCAGTCGAGAGACCACTAAAGCCACTATCAATACTAAGACTACCATCTCCACCAGCTATACTTAAACTACCTCCCGTAGCAGGACTAGAAGTAAATGCAAAAGATTCATATCCTGTAGTTGTAGCAGCCCCAGGAGCTCCAGTAGAAGTAGTAAATCCACTATTAGACCTATCCTGCCAGTACTTTAAAACACCAGTAGTTGGCTCATAAGAAGCTACTTTTCCAACAGCAATAGAATTAAGACCAACTGCTTGTGTAATCTTACTATCAGCAACAAAAGTAGTTGTACTATATCCAATACCAGTTAATTTAAGAGCATATAAAGCACTTGCATTACTAGTATTCAATAATGTAGTAGCACCTTCTTGTACAGGATCTTCTACAATACCTACTCTTCCAAACTGATTTCCTGTAATAAAATCTGGATTCTCAGTATCATTTTCAAATCTAGCATATAATAAAACATTAAATGCACCCAACTCCCTGTAGATGTCTTTACCATGTCCACCATTAGGAGGGATTATAACATTAAATGTAGGAGCTGTAGTTCCTGTAGGAACACCACCAGATGCTAAATCCACTGTTCCATAGGTATATCCTGATCCACCACTAGATACAGTAATAGAATCCACTGTAGAATCATTGCTCATAACAATGGTTGCTTGAGCCCCACTTCCATCTCCGGCGATAGGAACGTTAGTATAAGTGGCATTAGCAGTACCTAATCCAACTCCACGACTTCTAACAGTTACAATCTTTAATTGTCCACTGGTAGAAGCATTATCTCTAACAGCCGCATTAGTAGTACTAGTATACCAATCAGTGGGAACTGGTATATAATTTGTTGAATCAAATTTAATAGCTTGGCTTGGTCTAATAGTATAAAGATATTTCCAAATATAACCATCACCACTACTTCCAGCTTCTCTGGGTTCCAAATCCGTAAAAGTAGGTTCATCTAAAGATGGACCACCTTGAAAATTATTTTCTGGTTTAGCGTTATTATAGAGACAAATATAAACCCTATAATCAGAATTCATTACATAATAATCAGCGAAATAGATATCAGTTGCATTTGAAGGTAATGATTGATTATCTCTACTAATATCATTCCTCCACATATCATAAGTAGTACCTGATGACCACTCATTCTTTCTAATTACTTCACTAACATCATCACTGTTAATCTTTCTCAAAGCCAACATCGTATCCCAATAATCATTGGATTGATTTAGATTGTCCTTTGGTGAAGGAGGATCTTCATCCCAATCTGCTTGATATTGAGTAGCATTAGGCAAACCAATCCATGCGTAATATTTGTTAGTAGTGGATTGAACTCCAGCCACAAAATTCTTCGCATTTAATATACGAAGTTGATCAGTAATTATTGCCGCCATTTTTTGAAGGGTTTTTTCTTATTTATGAGTTAATTAAGTATAATTTAAATATTTAAGAGGGTTAGTTCTAGTCACTATTGCCGAAGTAGAAATTCCAGTAACTCCATTCTCACCATAGAAACTATAGCTATTTTTGGGAAGACTATCAAAATTGATTTTACCCCAACTAAAATCACCATTAACAAAAGGACTTGCAGTAGAAGCAATTCCAACAGTACCAACCCCACTAACATTATCAATATTAACAAATATTCTCTTGGCTATATGAGTTGTAACACCCACAACCGAACTATCTGTAAGTTCTTGGAATTCCCAATTTTCTACTTGATAAACACCATCAGACCATGTAGTACCTATTCCAATACTATTACCAGTTGTGGTTAGAGATGCGAAGGTTTGTCCCATTCCCACGTCCGTATTGAAAACTGTGAGATAATCACTTGTAGAAATTCCACTAACTGTTATAGCTGTTCCCACATATGTTGCATCTCTCATAAAGGAATTGGATGGAATATAAAGATCAAAGTATAGTTGATCATAATCACCAGATGTGGTAGTTCCTATTCCAACAATTGTTCCATAATCACCTTCATATCCATTAGTAGATAGAACAGTACAAGTTTCTCTAGTAATAGTAGGAGGTGCAATAAGAACTTCTGGGACACTAGTAGTAGTATAGGCTAAACCAGTAGCAGTTCCACCATAAGATACGGTAAGAGCACTTACAACCCCTCCACTTATTGTGGATGTTGCAGTAGCTCTAGTTGTAGTAGCACCACCAATTGGGGCATTAGTTCCTACTCCAGCTGCATTAGCAATAGTGACTACAGGTGCAGAAGAATACCCAGCACCCCCATCAGTTATATCAAGTGAAGAAACTGTTCCTGATATGGAAACAAGTGCTGTTGCTGCCGCTGCAGTAAGTGTATCTTGAGATTGAAGTACAACGGAATTCTGGAAAGTCAATATTGATGATTCATTCTGTTGATCAAATAAAGGTCTAATATCATTAACATAAGCACCAGTAGAACCAACTCCCACAGATTTTAAAATAAATGCTGCTGGATATATTAATGGTTCATAATGAATTCTATCTTTTCCTATAGCTTGACCATCAACAATCTTATCAGATTCCTGCTTACACCAATTTACTGGTCTAGTTAAAGTATCATCAGGTGTTACGCCAGGACCAGGATAAATGACAGTATCCACAGAATCCATAGTGGTAATACCGGTAACAACTCTAGGCTTTTCATTCAAACCTAATGATTGACCTCTTGCAGAATCATGATCAATATCCAATATATCACCTGCTTTAACGGTTTCTAAGATATCTGTGAAAATAACATCAACGTCACCACTACCCTTATAGAATAGAATCTTACATGAATCTCCAGCCTTAGGTGCGGTTGTAAATGTAATTGTACTACCACCACTAAATGTATAAGCTAAATTTGGTTCTTGTAAAACATCATTAATAAAGATTAGAAGTACCATATCGACTTCTACCAAAGAACCTGGCTTAGCTTGAATGGAAACAATACTACTATTCAAAGCCAATCCAAAAGTCTTTTTAGCTCCATTAAATTGGGATTGAATTTCATCTAATACTTCAAGTTCTCCAACAACCCAACCATTAAACTTATCATAATAAGTCTCTAAGATATTAAGCTGGAATTCCCTGAATTCATAAGAAGTATCACTTGGAATTCCAGTGAGACCTCCAACCGGAATAGTAAGAATTTCACTATTACCATAACCAACTCCAGTCTGATCAATACTAAAACCAGTTACACTTGATCCTTGACCAACGACTATATCAATTGTAGCAAAAGTTCCAACACCACTAGAAGAATCTGAACTATATTCTAGAGGAATATTTTCATAACTTAAAGGATCATCAATTACTACATCCATTGGTAATTCTACAGTTCCACCTCTAGCATAGAGATGATTTCTAGTAGATACGCCTGTGTTAACTTCAAATTTCTTATTATTAATAATTCTAATAATTTCTGATCCATTAATAGCTGGATCTCTTGCCAATCTTCTAGGAGTTACAAGACAAGCTTGTACTGTACCACCACTACTATAGAAAGTAGGTACAGTAGAAGTACCGACATTAACTGTAAGTGTATTAGCGGTAACGGCAGTAATTTCACTTCCATTATAATATGGATCAGGTTTTCTGGGATAAGTATGACTACTAATACCAGAATCTTTACTACATGTAAAGGTGAGAGAATCTGTTTTTAATTTAATAGTATCATCTACTTCCAAACTATGAGATCCTATGGTCATACTCACAATACCAGTAGAACCATTGTAAGTAACTGCAGTTGGAACAAAGTAGACCAAAGTAGTTATACCAACATTTAAAGTGATGGTGTCTGTAGTAACTGAATCAATATTAACTGCGTTATCATAAGCTTGATCACGATTTCTAGAAATACAATTAATATTCTCTGATCCAGGTACAAATGTATGAGCAGTAGTATTAGTAGGTGATGTTCCTTGTAAAACATCTACATTGAAAGTACTAATACCTGCACTAGTGACTGTTATCCACTTTCCACTAATAGGATCTGACGATCTAGGATAAGCATGCTCTGATGAATGTCCATCTTCATTACATGTGAAGATTAAAGAACTATCAGCAATTTTAACTCTATCCCCAGTTCTAATTCCATGAGGAGTAGTTGTTGTTATTGTTAAAATACCTGTTGATGGATCATATGTAGTGCCAGTTGTAGCAGTAGAATAACCAACCAATGTTCTAGGATATGAGTGTATGGAATTATAATCATCCATAGCACATCTGAATCTCAAACTCTCATCCTTTAATTTCACACTAGTATCAGCTGATAAACCATGATTAGCACTAGTTAATACAAGATCCCCACTATTACCATCATAAGTGGCATCAGTAACATCCTTATACTTAATGGTTCCTGCTAGTCCTACATTCACTGTGATTGTATCAGCAGTTATAGATGTGATAGGTAAGTCTGTATTGTGAGCGGGATCAGTTGGTCGTGGATATGAATGATTAGTAGCATAATCATCCATAGCACAAGTGAATGTTATGGAACTAGTAGCTATCCCAACACTATTACTAGTTGTAGCGATAGTATTAATACCAACAATTGTTAGGACCAAATCACCTGTTGATGGATCATAAGTTGCATCAGTTGCAGTTGTTGTACCAACTCCCACAACAGTAATACTTCCAACACCAGCACTTACAAATGTATGAGAATAATTACCACCAGTAATTAATGAACCATTATCAGCATTTACAAATAGATGTGTATAAGCTCCTCCAGAAGCTACTGCACTAGTTGCAGCTGCAACAAAAGTGTGTGTATATTGCTCATTTGCTCCAGCTACACCAACATCAAATACAATGTTAGTATCAGTAACTTCTGTAAGAGTAAGTGCGTTATCATATGCAAAATCTCTTCCTCTTGGATAATAATGTGTCTTAATACCAGAATCTATATCACAAGTCATTCCAATTCCAGTAAAGATGACATTTGTGCCAATTCCTAAACCATGACTGGCGGAAGTAGTCACAGTCATAATACCTGATATTGAACTATAAGCTACACCAGTAATAGTTTTAGTTCCGGAATAATTACAAGTAAATGCTATTCCAGATAATTGAACATTATCTCCTTTAGATAATCCATGTGGTAGAATTGTAGTAACAGTAGTTAATCCACTTACTGATGTATATCCAACATTTACTATATCTCTAGGTTTGTAGAATAACTGTGGGTTTGTGATGTTAATAGATGTAACATGACCATCACTAACAGTACAAGTTCCAATATTTGTAATACTAGCTATTCCAGCACTATAGGTTTGAATGCCAACGTTAGGTGTTTGAACTCCTTTTCTATATCCAGATCCACTATTTCCAATACTAATAGAACCAACTGTACCAGATGTTGCAACTAAAGCTGATCCTCCAGCCCCTATTAAAGGTTGATATCCAGATCCTGCACTAGAACCTACAGAAACAATAACACCTCCAATAGGATAATTGGTCTTATTGGCATCATATCCTTCAGCTACAGTATCTCCTCCAGTAAACCTAATACTAGAAACTCCAGTAGTGTTTTCAATCATAGTATAAGCTGATCTTTCATTTTGAGCTCCCAATGGTTGTTGGAACACTCCTTTAATTAAAACAATTCCATTATAAGTAGAGAAACCTGTAACATTATTCCCATTATTGGTTAATGCAAAGTCTGTAGTAATTCCTGTAAATTCGTTAGAAATATCATCAAAAATAGTATTTTCAGTATATGCATCTACATCAGTATCTTCAGCATTTCTTCTCATAAACACTCTACCTTGGAATGTAGAGCTAGTAGTAATTCCTACCCAATCCCTATTATCTGGATCTGTAGCATTGGCATTTGATTTAGGAATATTTCCGTGAGGAGCAGAAGCAAATACAACACTACTATCTACAATATTATAATTACCACTCATCTTAGTAACAGCTGTTCCTACATTGTGCTGAACCATTGTGGTTCCCATTTGTCCCCTAAGAACAGTAAGTTGACTACTACCAGCATATCCTACATGAATAACCTTTGTAACCTCATCGCCAATTTGAAGTAAATCGCCAGAGAAGAAAGATGTAATTCCAGCAACTGGTACTTGTTGTTGATAGATAAGATTAGTACTTAATGTAGTAGTAATCTTTGTAGGGGATAAAGGAGACTGAATCATATTATCAACAGCCATTAATGCCCTTTCATTTTGATTGATGGCAGTGAATACATGAGAAGCCCCAATACCAACAGCATCAATATCAAATACATTTGGTGCATCCTTAGCTAAAGCTTTTGTAGCTGTGTCAGTAAATTTAAGATATCCTTCACCAGACTTTATAACATAAAGAGTAGTAGGAAGTTTAGTAGTTACACCAAGACCACTAACATTAGTTGATCCTATACTAATTGCATTAGTAGTTGAACCTGCTAAATCATTATTACTTCCACTATAACTATATTTTACCTTCTCACCTGTCACAAAGAAATGAGTTCCTATGGCAACAGTATCATTAGTTGTATTAACTACAGTAGTACTAGATCCATCAAAGACCTTTCGGAAAATAGGAGTTTGATTATGCTTCAATTGGAAAGTATCTTCTAACTGAGCTTGTGTCCCATAGAAGAATCCATTCTTACTAGTAACAGTAGCATCATTTAAATCAATCTTAGTATCAAAAGAATTACCATCATATAAGAATTCATCAACTTTCAAAAGTCTTATTTCAACAGCAGTACTAGCATTAGGAGTAAAATTAAGCTCTATATGGCCAGCAGCAGTAGATGTAATTCCTACTGTACCAATACCACTATCACTTCGAACTGAACCAAATTCAATCCAAGATTCATTTGAAGCAGAATTTAATACACAAACTTCAGTTGTTTCATAATAATCATTTGTAGTGTCATGAATAGACAAAATATAATAAGCTGCTGAAGTAGCACCAGTTCCAACCCTATAGTATGAAGTTATTCCAACTGCCGTAGGAGATCCTGAAGAGGGAATAGATTTATAAGCTGTGCCTACTATTGCTGTGCTAAGCTTTGATGTTCCTATTCCTGTAGCAGTAGTGGCAATTCCAACTATCGCAGCGTTAGAAGTAAGAGCTGAAGTAACAGAAGAATCTGGAATAAAATCAATATTAATATTGGTTCCACTAATATAAGAATTATAAGTTCCAAATCCTATATAAGGATCTCCACCTGTATACAAAGATCCATACTCAGTAGAATAAACATTTGTACCATCATGAACTAGGTTTATTTGAGTTCCAGAGAAATTACTATCAGAATCTTCAAGCTGCAGTAAAACAGTAGAAGATCTCATAGTTAAAGGAATTTCAGCTACAGTAGTTGTAACTCCAGAAGAAATAGCTTTGTAAGAACTAGTAATAGTACTAATAGTGCCTACTGAATGAATCCCTGTTGATGTAGAATCATCTATAATATTAAAAGCAATAGATGAGACTTCATATTCATTATAAACATACTTATAAGGATAAAATTCTAATTCCCAACCATCATCTGTAGGTCCATAATCAAAAGTACCCAACTGATCATACTCTATATCATCAAAGTTGTCTGAAACGTTGTAACTAGCCTGAGTAGCATATTCATTTATATAACCAATGTTATTATGTTGAAGAACATTAACTATACTAAATTGCCTTTCATCTGTGTAGGTTATATCTCTTGCTAAAACAAATATTTTATTATATTTTTGATTATCATCCCAAGAAGCAACCCCAGCGAATTTTTGACCTGTACTATAACTATTAAAATCACCACTAACATCATCAATACTTAATACTCTATTTCCCACAGATTGATAATAATCAGTAAGAATCTTATTTTCAAAATTTATAGTATCAGAATAATATTTTCCACCAATTTGGATTGATCCTTCAGTAACAAGATCAAAATCATAGAAACAATGAAGACTTGCTTCACCAACAATATCAGTTACAACTTCAATATTACCTTCAGCCTGATCTACGTCAGCTGTTCCTACCCCAACTATTTGTAAATCAGCATACTTATCAAAACCAGCAGTATGATTAAGTACATTTACAGGATCATCCCATGTACCCATAGGAACTTCAGATTGAAGAGAATAAGAGAAATTCTGATAATATTCATTATTTGGAAGTCTCTGTAAACTATCATTTAAGAAACCTGTATTTCTTTGGCACCCACTAATAAAAGTAGCTCCAGCTCCTGTATTAATCTGAGATTTAAAATTAATTTTACTTCTAACTATACCTTCAGCTCTAGAAACATCTCCTTGAATCCTATCACCTATTCCTACTTCTTTATCAGTTGAAACTTTTAATTGTCCAATAGCCGGATTCCAACTCTCTATTTCTCCTTTATTAACTCCCACAATGACAGCATTTTGAGGAGTAATTTCTGCTGATTCATTCTTTAAGAAATTATTTGGCGTAAGAATAGGATTAAAAATCGGCATGTCCCTAACAGGAACAGCTCTACCGCGTGAATTATCTAAATCTACTATACCAGGAACCAATCCCTCAGGTATAAGACCATCTAAACTATATTCAATATAGGCCCCACTTCCTCCTATCTGACCTTCGGCAGCTGTCATGGTGAAGTAAGTGTATCCATACTCAGTTTGAGTGTTAGTAATATTAGTAGGATAGTTGGCAGAATTATAACCCTTACCAGTACTTCCCACACCTACACTTAGATTTTCTATTAAAACACCTTCACCAACCGCATAATGGAAATCAGAAGCATCACTAAAGGTAGTATTAAGATAGATTTTTACTGTTTTAGTTGCTTCTGTATATGAAAGTGAGACAATTCCAATTCCATTACTATTGTTTATAGGAACTATTCTAGGAGCAAGATTATACATCCCAGTAGTATTCTGAAGAATAGTAACTTCTTCATCACCCAACTCATATCTTAAATCAATATTATCAATTTTCCTTTTGGTAAATCCATCTATTGCAACTAAATCAGGAGCACCAATATAATTAATGCCTGCAGAAGTAATACCAATACTTTCAAAAGAAGTTAAAGATTCTATATCTACAATTTCAGGAAGATTAGCAACTACTTTTAAGGTCTTATCAGTAGGATAATTCCATCCAATTCCATTAGCATTAAACTTAGTAGCTTTAATTTTTCCAATATCAGTACTTGACGCAAAGAGGATAGAACCAGTTCCAACTCCACTTATTACTGAATCAATTCCTGGAAGAGATTTATATCCAAATCCAGTATCATATACTTTAACTTTAGAAATAGCTCCATAAGCAGAAGATGAATTAGTTTCATAACTGGAAGATGCAGTAGCGGAAGTATATTCAGAAACAGCAGGAACTGTGGGAAGAATATACGTAAAAGTATTCACCCCTACTGGCGTAACATTATATTGACCAGAATAATCAACATTTGTTAAATTAATTTGATTATATGAATCTACATCTGTATCAATTATAAGTTCTTTCTTAACAGCTGAAATATCATCTATACTATTCAAACTAAACTTATACCATAGATTAGATGGAGTGTTATCATCTATAGTAAGAGTTAAATGTGCATTAGCATCAATTCCAGGACTTCCTCCGGTAGTAACAGCAAATCCAACTTCTTTACCATTAGTAAAATATTTTTCTCCAAACTTCCCATCCTTATAAAGATCCAATTTAAAGGCCGATGTGGGAGTAACACCACTCTGGAAAGAAAGTGAAGAATCTGAAAGATCAAATTTAAGAGGACTATATTTGTTAAGTTCAACTAAAGGATTAATCTTAGATAAAGTTCCTGATGATTGACTAGTAATATCAACAAACGATGGATTAGCTGCAGTTAATTCAATTTTTTCGGTAACTAATCTAATTTTATCCTTACTGTAAGGGAAGACATAATACAAGCTTTGATCACCAAGTCCTCCAGAAGGAGTAGTTGCTGTATGAATAACTTTATCACCTTTGGTGAAAGTATGATTATTAAAGGTAAGAGTATTTTTTTGAAGATCTACTCCAGTAGAAGCAAATCCTACAGGATCAAATACCATTCTCCTATTATAATCATTATATTTCACAGTTACAGTAGTCACCCCTACAGGATTAACTGTTAACCAAATTTTATCATTTAAAGTTAAACCATGAGTAGAAGCCGTTGCAACCGTTACAACAGTCCTATCTACATCACTAGTAACTACATCCGCAAGAGCTGTTTGAAAACTATGAGTATCTCCAGCTCCCACACTATTGAAATATAAGAGGCCTGTGGAAGTTCCAATTCCAACAAAATTAGGAGCACCGACACTAAGAGCAGTACCAACAAGAGTTGTAGTAGTTCCTATACCAACTTTATTAGTAGCTATTCCTATGAAGTTCTCACCTAAAGGAGCAACATAGAAAACATCAGCTGCCTCGGAGAGAGTAGTAGTACCAATACCAGCTACACCATTCCAGCAGACAATAGATGTTCCACCATTTAGATTATAATAAACTGGATCATTTAAACTTAATCCATGTTTTGGAATATAAATGTGTTGTAATTTAACAAAAACATTAGTACTACCTGTTCCTGGATTAGAAAATACAAGAGTAGTTCCAGCACCAATAGCATTTGTGGTTCCTATTCCTACAGATTCTGCAGGATCAAAATAAAGTTCATTATTAAGAGGTAAAGATTTTGTAGTCTTGACTGTACCAACTTCTATAGTGAATTTCCTAGGATCTTCAAAAGCAATTGTTCCCTGGAAATATGTTCCAGCACCACCGGCACCAGACGTCCCTTCTTGTTCCCTTAAAACACGTATTCTTTCTTGTTGTGCATCAATATTAAGAACTTTGACCTTTTCAGTTCCTATTCCCAAAATATCATTAGGACGAAGATTTGGATATTCTAAAATACCACTAACACCAAAATAAGTTACTATACCAGTAACACCAGTACTCTCAATTCCTGAATTTACAATAAAAGTATCTGATGCAACTCCAACTTTATATGTTCCATCAAATCCATCAAAATATTCTGAAAGTCCATTTATATTTAAAGATTGATCATTTAAGAAATTATGAGGAGAAGAAGCGAAACCAATAAATTCATTTTTATTTCTATGTGCAGCAAATTCAACAAATTCAATAGATGTAGTAGCAGCACTTATATTACTAATTTCTTTTCCTGATAATCTATCAACCTTAGCATTTGCATCACTACCAGAAGTTCCTGAATTATTAAATACTATTCTGTCTTTGTATTGGTAATTAGACCCTCCTGTTAAAATACCAACTTCTTCTACAGTACCCACAGAAGCAGCAGTAATATCTACACTTTGCTTTCTAATATTATTAGAATTAAAGAAGTACTTATATCTACTCCTACTCTCCTGGGTGTGATAATCAGTAGTATCTCTAAACCACCCCTCTTTTTCTATATCATAATCATTCTGATTGGAAATATATTTAAAGTTAAAGCTATTTGGTTCTGATGCAAATGTATTACCTATAATATATGGAAAAAGAGGTTTTTTAAGTCTAACAAAAGGACCCCCGTCTGTATTGGATGTGATATTTTCATCTAAAGTAATAAAATAAGCATAAACTCCCTTTGGAAAATCAGGAGTTACACAAAATCTTCCATTATGTTCGTCTAAATCACCAGTTCCAGTAAAAATATGGTCCTCAACAAAAAATCCCATAGGATATGTGGTTTGAGGAGGTCTTTGCTCACTTTCATCAAAAGATAACAATTCATATCCAGACTTCATCTGCTTGGTATTACCACCTTCAATAGAACTATATCCATAAGTACCATAAATTGGATTACCATCATATGAATATCCAAGAATAGGAGAATGATGATTAGCAGCACTAGGAGGTTGTTCTTGACCTCCACTTCCTGTCTTTAAATCTGGATCTCCATAATGAACTTCAGGATAAATGCCCTCATCCCAATTCGCAGAGATCATATAAGTGCTTTCTCTTAACGGTCTAGGAGCATAAAGACATCCATACTCTAAAGAAGTACTATTATTATTTTGAACTAAAAATCCATCATCAGGTTCAATAAGACCTTCAGAACTATTATTCATATAATATTTTTCAAAATTATTAACTCTCCACGATTTAATAGTAGCATCAATACTAACATCAGAGCCAGCTTCCTTTATTTCAATATTTGTTTTATCTGTAGTAAATCCTACTCCACCATTAAGAATTTTAACAGAAGTAATTACTCCATCTGATATAACTGGAGTAAGTTGTGCATATTTTCCAGTAGGTCCTTTAACAATTAAATCTGGAGGAGAATTATATCCAGATCCCCCTGATCTAACATCAATATTCACAATTTGTCCATTATTAATAATAGGATTCAATTGAGCTTTCTCTCCACTCTTTAAAGTAATAAGTGGCTGTCTATTAAAATTAATAACTTCAGAAGCACCATAACCTACTCCTCCAGCAGTTATATCAATAGAATCAATATATCCTCTAAAAACTGGTACAACTTGACAATTGAAATTTTGATTCTCTGCATCAGTAGTACCAGTAGTTTGAACTCCTATTACACCCTTAACTTCTACTGTAATTGGCTCATAATTAAAAGAACCCTCTCCAGTAGATGCAAGAGAAACAATTGTATTGAGAGAAGAAACTAAACTTACAGAGAAATCATTATCATCAATCCTTTTCACATAATAATTCTGAGATTCAGAAAGTCCAGAAACAGAAGGTGTACCGGCAGTATACTGAATAATCTCTCCACTCAAATATCCATGATTTTTAATAGTAATCTTATTACTAGCTGTATTAATACCAGCACTAGGTATGGTTCTTTGCTTATTCTGATATCCAGATCCAGAATCTGTTACAATAATACTGGAAACTACATTTTTTCTTGATGCTGCCTTAATATATTGAACTCCTGATCCATAAGTAGACAATCCTACTGTATTAACTCCTGTTCTAGCATCTGCTGCGGTGTTATATAATTTAATAGTCGTATTATCTACCTTTCCAACATAATAAAATGCATTAGTAGTTAATCCTACAACTCCTTCTAAACCTTTTGAATCATAAATTACTCTTTCTTCTGAAACAAATTTATGAAAAGTACTAAATCCAATAGTATTGTTAATAACATTGACTTGTTGATCAGTAGAACCTATTCCTATACTTGATGAAGCATTAAAACCTACTGAATGAATTATTGGAGATATATTAGCCTTTGCTACTGCACCAGATCCATTACCTCCCTTAATTTCAATAGAGGGAGTATTTACATAATCAAAACCAGAATTAATAATATCAATTCTTTCTAATTTACCTGTAACTGCACAAATACCAGTTGCTCCTGTGCCTACAGAATCCTCAATATGTAAAAGGGGAGGATTTATAACATCATAACCATTTCCTCCTCTAGTAACGGCGGCTGATGTAATATCACCATGATGAACAACATCAGTTGATTTATAATTAATAATTTCTACACCATTATTCAATATACCAATGAATCCTGGGTCTGTAGTATAATTTCCAGCTTTAGTGGAAGGAGAAGCTATTTCTCTATAAATTGCTTGAGGTTTAAAGTTTTTCTTATAGAAATTATAATAAATGAATTTATTATTTGTTAAAGGAGCACTACTACCTTTTATTGTGCCAGTTACCGTAATAAATTTGCCAGCAAAAAGATTAGCCTTACTTCTAGCAAGTTTAATATGAGCGCTATCTACCCTCTTTACATAATAAACAGTTTCTGGTAATTTTCCATCATCACTCTCAAGTTGACTCTCTACTGTTCTCTGAGTAACTGAGGTTCCATAAAAAGTACTTATTTTATATTCTGGTTCATACCAAACAGCATCTCCAGTAAGAAATCCATGATCCTTACTGGGTCTAGGATCATCAGCTGGTCCTTGAGTTACTCTAAGAGTCTCAGTAGAACTAACAACCCCATTAAGATATACTGTTCTATCATAGGGATTAGTTTCCTGATTCGCATATGTGGGAATAGAATTAGAAGCAACTAAAACATCATCATTCCAGTTTAAATATGAGTTTTGTACGTTTGATACCTCTTTTTCAATATCAGGATAATCAGAAGAATCTCCCATTAAAAGAAGATTATTTAATTTTACATCATCCAGTCCAGTATCGATAGTTGACGTAAATCTAACATCACAACCCTTTATAGAATGAATGCCAACAACAGTACCTTCTCCTTTAATAACATCATTAACAGTTAAATTTACCTTATATCCCCTCTTCAAAAATTGTTTATCATATGTATTAACTCTATACCGTTTTTCTGTTACATCAATGACAGATATCCCAGAAACATCCCATTCTGTCTGGATATTAGAAAACCAATGCACAGCAGGATTAATTTCTGTTTCTATTCCTAATGATTTAATCTTAACAGTATCACCTGCATTATAGAAATAAGCATCATCTTCTAATTCAAAATCTTTCAGTGTAGAAACAATTCTAACTTTAATCTCTTCATCAGTACTAGTTCCTACATATGCATAAGAATATTGATCCAAACAAATATCAGCTTCCGCACCCAACTGAATTAATTCACTAATACCATCAACCTCAAAGAATTGGTTTACACTTTTTCCACTATAACCTAAGGAAACTGCATCACCATTAATATCCTTTACTGCAAGATATCCTGTTGTAGGAAATCCAATAGTAGAATCAACAGAAAGGATGGTAGATCCTACACTGGTTTTTGTTAATAACTTAGTTTTAGGATTAGGTTTAAAGTCATTAAGAGAAGATCTCTCATCAATAGAATTATCATCTAAACTAATTTGATAATATTGACTTGCTACTTTTTGTTCTATAATTGGAACAGTAGTAGCTCCTGATCCAACAGATGAATCAAAAAGTACTTTTTGGACATTAGAAACAGAACCTCTTGCTCCAGTAGAATCTTGGAAAAGAGTTAAATTTTTTAAATCTAAAGGATCTCCCTGGACACTCTCTACTACAAAATCCCGAGTTACCTTATAATCTGCATCAGAAGGACGAAAGAGGAAATTGCTAGGATGAATTACTTCACAATCCTTTCCATATAAAGAATTAAATAAAATCTTAAAAGAATGATCAGTTCCCTTTGAACTATAAAAACTATCTACATTAAAAATAAAATTTCTCTTATCAACTCCATCATGAAGAATTCTATCTTCAAATCCTGGAGCAACTTGATGTTTAAGCTTCTTAAAGAATTCCTGTAAGAAGATAATATTCAAATTATAGATAAGTGCGCCTGCTTTATGTTCCTGAACTGCAGTAGTTTCAAATACTAATTTATCAGGATCACTAGGATTAATATAAGAAGTAATTCCACTGAATCCTCTAGTACAATTTACAAAACCAAAATCAGTTTTGGATTCATATTTAATAATTTCATCATCGATCTTAATTAAACCATTAGTTTCTGGGAATCCGTTAGTATAACTTCCAGAATTAGTAAAATATAATATATTGTTATCTTCTTCGGTATGTTCGGAAGCAATTGTTGTAGTAATACCACTTCTTCCCTCTGCTTCAGTATCGACAGTAGTTGTAACAAAATCAAGATCTTCTTTAAGAAGTGTACTATTTGTTAAATTACATAATTGATCAACTTTTACATATTGATCAAGATTTTGAATCAAATCATAGGATCCACCTTGATTTTCTTGAGAAATATAATACTGCTCTAGAAAATCAGAAAGAAGAGGAAAATCCTCTCTAACAAATCTAGGAAGTTGATTAGCAACAACGTCCTGAAATTTAACTCTATCTACTGCCATTCTTTTGAGTTATCTTGTAAGAGATGTGGTTGAATAACTTGAAGTTACTGTATAGTTACTACCAGAAACATCATTTCCAGAAGCTATTTCATCAGGAACCATGGTAATTGATGTATTATTAGAATCTAATTGTAAATAGAGATCTTGCAATCCAATTACATCATTAGAATAAGGAGCCATAGAGACTTCAATAAGAGAAGAATCACCACTAGTCACATTTGTAGAAATAATATTTATTGGATTTAATTTAATCTCACCTTTAACATAATCAATAGTTCCAATACTACTCTTTATAACAACTGGTTCAGTAGGAGAATTCAACTTAAACAAGAAAATAACACCTTTTAGAAGAGTTGAATCTGGAAGATCTGCCATGTATACAGTATCACTAATCCCACTCACTTTAAATCCTGAGGATTTAATATTATATCCATCCTCGCTTCCAACATAGAAACGATTACCATAACATAGTTCATAATCAGCGAATTTGTTCAATTCTACTCTTAAATCCCTTCTCATATTAATAAAGGTGATATTGGAAGTAATTGAAGAGTTACTTTCATCAATAATTTTAAGGAATTTACTGTATTTGAAACGTGCTCCAAACTTATTTAACTCACTTGAATCGGAGTATTTTATGACATTATCTGTGACAATAGTTTTCACAAAATCTGAGTTAGGAGCTAAATTTGTATTGTAATAAGTAGTAATTTTTGGTTCTAAGTAAAGATATTTCAAATCAACAATTTCTGGGTTAATACCAGCTACAGAATATTTTCTAAGTTCATTTTTAATGTTATTTTTAACAGCATCAGAAATATAAACACCATTATGAGGTTTAATACTAATAAAAACTCTACCAAAAGAAGGAGGAGTTAGTTGTTCACCTCCATAAGCAGAAACTGACTCCGATTCTGGATAAATTGTTGGAATTAAAGCTTCATAATCCGCTGTTGTTACTGCTCTGTTCTGAGAAGCATAAATTCTAGGAGCATATCTCTTTACAGACTCAACAGTTTCAATTTCCTTCCCACCATAAGAATATTGCTCTGTCGTAAGGAGAGAAATACCAGTAGTAACAGAAGTTCCGTTATTAGATTGGAGTCTACCTGCAAAAATGAATTTATTAACATTATTTCCATCTGATCCTTTGGAAACAATGTAGTCAACTTCTATAACTTGAGCATCTTGTAATTTTTCACCAAATACACCATCTCCAAATAAGAGTTCATACCTTTCATTATCAGTTTCTTGTACAAAATAGATTCTGGAGTTTTTATCAATTCCTACAAAACTATCAAATTGCTTAAATTGGCGTGTAACACTAGAAAATGCGTTATTTTTTACTACAACATTAATTAATGAAGTGTCGATTCCAGTATTCGGAAGAATAAATCTTTGATAAGGGTTTCTAGAGGTTACAGTAAAGGCTTGTTTAATATAAGACCCTTCATAAATGTCTATATTATCAAATATTGCTGTTCCATCTGATCTTACAGGAACAGTAATATCATTAGGAATGGAAAATGAGAAAGTTTCTTTTCCAAAGGTTTGACTAGAGACTGCAACAATACCCGATCTAAGTGTTAAAGAAACTGCACTAGTGTCATTAGCATCTACTGTAAAAGTAATGGAAGCTTTGGCTGATTTCCTTGACCTTGGAACATACCCTATATTCCTTGCCAGAGACACCACGTTCTCCCTGAGAGTGGCGGAATCAATGAACACCTCATTAGTAGCCATGTTGGCGTTATATGAGGTAATATAAGTATTATATGCTAATGTGTCTATTATAGTCGATAAATTAGACCCTTCAAAATCATAATCAGTAAAATTAGAGTTTGATCGTAGATAATCTATAATCGAAACTTTTATTTGGTCAAAATCGACGTTGCTAAAATTAACTAAAGGCATTTACCTAGTGGGCAGTAACGCAAAGGTGAGTTCTTGTTGTGGCACATCCATGCCAACAATAATATAGTTAAGAGTTACATGAAATTCATTCATATCGAATTCAGGTTTTACACTAACATCCTCTAATTTGATACGAGGTTCATAATTTTCTAGTGTATTTTCAATTTCACTCTTAATTGCTGATGCAGTTAGGTCATCAAAGTTCTCAAATAGTAAATTATTAACATTTGACCCCAATGCGGGAGCAAAAGGTCGTTCACCAGGTATAGTAAGAACCAAATTTCTAACAGAACGAGCTATAGCATTCTCATTTTTAAGCGCAATAAGGTCCGAATTAAGTGGATTAGATTGGAAAGTGGCACTTATGTCCTTAAATCCTTGACTAACTAACTGAACTGGCACTTAATTACACTAATACTGCTGTTATTTATTACACTAACGGCAACGTTCTTGCATCAAACTCAAAGAGTGGTGTCGAATCCTTCTTTTTATCAGTAAAATCCTCTACGGATGGTAGTTCTTCAAATATTTCAGTCTCTTTTAGAGATTTCCGGGACGGAGTTAGTCTATCATTATTAATTTCGCGGAGAAATTCGTCGTTTTTCATCTTTTTTTACTCTCTTTACACCCTATTTACCATGAATTTGCATTAAAAAACCTCTCCGAGACAGAGAGGCGGGTAATTTTATAAAAAAATCATAAAAATTCAATAAAATTCACTTTTTTCCTTGCCCTCTATAAGGTTTCTTCTTACGATTTCTACTAGTTGCTGCATATTTGGTATGTTTCCCATTACCCTGGCGGGTATTTTTGGGAACAGACTCCACGAAACTAGTACCAGATAGAGAAGTTTTAAGAATTGCCATAAATTTACAGTAGTTTTACTTTATCATAGAGAGAAATCACTTCATTAGAAGGATCAGGAACATGAGATAACAAATCTCTTAATGCTACTACCTCTTCTGCAGTTAGTGTAAGACCTCTATTAGTTGTATAAGTCTCAATAGGTGGTCTATAATCACTACCTAATGCTGGATACGGATCTTTTCTTGCCATTTAAATAACCCTCGTTTTTTCATGTCCTACTCTAATTCTTGGATCACACCAAATCTCAAAACCAGCATCCATAGCATCTAAACAGAAACTAACATCTTCACCACACATATCTTGTACGGCACCAGATTCAAATACTTGCATCTTAGGAGCAAACCAAGGATACTTCATTTCAGGATGTTCAAATACACCCTTCCCTATCATAACCCAACCAAAACCAGTATAATCAACAGTAAAAGGCTTCTTCCTCTTACTAATACCTTCTACCATCTCATGATTCATGACTCCACCATTATTACGGAAATCATCTTCATCTAACCAGTGAGCAACACTAGTAGTCTTACCATCTTCTGTACTATACCAACCAGCTGCTATTTTTCTTTCCTTACTACTATCGAGACCATACTCAACAGTACCATCTTCCTTGGTACTTTCTACTACAGCCTCTGCTGGTATAGCCAAATCACATAATTGCCAAAACTTATCGGGATTAAAAACAATATCACTATCAATCCATAACTGATAATCATACTCTAACTTACCATCCCAAGGTAATTGATCAGGACCACGTAAAACATTAGCTCCTAGACACTTACATCTAGCAAAGTTAACCATAGAAGAGTAATCTTGACTAATCTGAATACTCATCTGGTTCTGAACTAAATCAAAACATAATTGAACAAAGTTCTTTAAAAAGGTATAAGAGACTCCTCTACCAGGTAGACAGAATACAATCTTCTTACCTCTCCACCTATTCTTAATAGCACCTATATCCCATTCTGGTTGATTTTCTTTCTTTACCTTAGGACTCGATGCTTTAACTGTAAATCCTTTAGCCATTAATTAAGACTCCATTTCATTATAATTTTAACATTTTATTTAGTTACTGTCAATCATATTTAAAAATTCTAATTCACTTTCTATCTCATCACCAAAGTCATCTTGTAGTTCTTTACAATCAATTTCTTTATCATCCTCATAACACTTAACATCCATTAATACTCTCTCCTCTGGTTCTAAATTACCATGTTTCATAATGTACTCCTTTAACATGAATGGTCCTCATTAGTACTCATACCCCTTACACCTTCATAAGAGATACCTTCTACCCCCTTGTGTTGTAACATCCAATAAGTAAATTCTCCCTCAGTTAAGTTATGATGTATACACTGATCATTAAGGTATATGTGATAAACCTTATCCTCAGTTAAATGCCTACTGGAAATTTTTTGCATACCTCTTATTTTTTATTTGAATTATATATCAGGAATATTATAATACCTATTACAACTAAAGTAAGGAAGTCAAAATATATTATGGCATTTAAACTACCTACAACAAATATTCCTAATAGAAGGAAGAAAAAAAACTTTGGAATTGCTAGTAGCCAATCTATGGGATTCATGAAAAACCTAATAGGGGGTTTTTAAAATTATGAAAAATTTTTATATATCTCACAGAGGAGTAGACTTTTGTAGGTTAGGGACTTTGACTTTTTTCGAATCAGGCTTCGCAAAATCCTTCACTTATAAGAACGTCTAATTATACTGTCATTTCACTGTTACTGTCAACCCCTATTGTCACACTATGTAATAAGAAAGAGGGGAGTATTAGTCCCCTCTAAGTATATCATAGAACTGAATCTGTGGTCTCTACAATATCATCGAGAACTGCTAGAATGTCATTACCATTGTTAGCATTCTCAAGGAGGAATAGAGCGAAGTTCTTAGACATAAAAGGTCCAATTTGTTTGACCCTCTTAATATAACAGATCTCAGGGGGTTTGTGTGGAACTGT
>VTLG01002256.1_pt1 | contig 45268 bp, 74 predicted proteins | sample 4694571 | NCBI WGS metagenome assembly VTLG01 (sample SAMN12604809, study PRJNA352737) | marine metagenome | biome: ENVO:00000447; feature: ENVO:00000209|ENVO:00000569|ENVO:01000036; material: ENVO:00002151; isolation source: viral sequences binned using virsorter ...
TGTTTGGGATAAAAAATCCCTCATGTCTAGACTATTTGTCATAGAACGCACCTCTTAATTTGAATGTGGATTTAGATTAGGTTGATTACTTATATTAACTAAGTTTTAGGAAAATGTCAACGTTTAATTTTTTCTATAGCTCTTGAGCCAAACCAAAACGAGATAATCGCAGCAAAGATTGCTTGTGATTGCTCATCCCAAATAACATCTGAAATAGACGATAAATCTTGCCCTGCTTTAATCGCTTCCATGACTAATACTATTTTATAAAATAAAAAGAATCCAAAGAAACAATAGGTGATAATTGGGCGAACACCCTTTTTAAGACCAGCAAAAAATCCAGTCTCTTGTGAAATAGCAATATCATGTTCGATGAGCCTTTTGTGCTCCTCATGATCAGCCATATCTCTTTTGTAATCAAACTCAGCATCTTGCATCTGCATCTTAATTTCTGCAGACATTTTCATTTTAGCAAGTTCGTGCTTTTGCTCCTGCCCTTTATTGATTGTTTCTAAAATCTTGGGAGCAAAAGAGGTTCCAAAGCCAAGTAAAGATCCAAGAAGCGCAAACATTTATTCTTCCTTTTTACGCTTCAGAAATTTTTTAAATTTTAACGGTCTATCGACAATAGCAACATCAGCCGTGGTTGTGCCTGCTGTTTCATTTTTCTGTTTAGTTTTCTTTTTCATTTTATTGATATATTCTCTATACACATTTGCTGCACTTTTTTTACCCATAACTCTTGCCCTTTGTTCCATCGCTATAGCAGCTTGGATTTTATGAGCATGACTCCTACCAGAGTTTTCGATTTTCTTAACAGAAGCTTCTGCATCATCAACAGTAGCAAATTTTAAACCGTGGATGGTGCCTTTGGGATTTTCGTCTGTGTACAAATCTGAATGTTTATCAGAGCCAGCTGGCTGTCCTTTTTTACGAGGAATGCGTTTGTGTTTCTTTTCCTCTATCTGATCGTACTCTTCAACTAATGTTTTGATTTCGTCTCTGTATTCTTGATCAAGATTCATCTCTTGTAGAGCATAATTATAATCCACACCATACTGTTCTCTCAGTAAAGCTAATGCAGCTGCATAAGAAGCGATACGTGTTTTGCCTCCTGGAAATGAGCCAAGCAATCTTTTTAGATTAAATGTGATTCTATGAAAAAGAGTAAAGGTTGCACGTTCTTCAGAAGAGGTGATCTTCTTATCGGTTCTCTTACCGTTCTCATCAATGATACCAAGCTTGTACGCTTCTGTCTTGTTGAAGGGTGTTACCAACAACTTCAAGAATCTGTACGTATAAATGGTATCTGTAATGATTGAGACCATTAAATCTTCCTCAGCGCCTCGACTACTTTTTTATCCATATGTATTCCTGCCAAGTCAGAAGAAGTTAAATAATTCAACTTAACTAAGAAACATTTAATTACTGTCCAATATTTATGTTCTAACTTTACAGCAAGAAGTTTTGTCGCAATCTCAATACCAAATACATTATAAAAAACAATAATATGATTTATAATTAATCTCTCAGATATTTCCTGAGTATCAAAGTATCTATTAATTAGACGTTTGATGTATTTAACTCTATTTAAATCGTCATAGAATTCCTCAGTGCTTGTACACTGAGGATTTTGATAATGTTTAGCGGCAACGATTAGATAATTTTCTTCCGTTACTTCTATTTTTTCACTTAAAATTTTCATTACTTAAAGACCGAGATTATTCTCCAATTACTTGAATCATTTCACTCTTAGTCATGGACATGTCAAGTGAAAGGTTTATATTTTTGGCCCACTGAACTATCTCAGCCTTAGTCATATTAGAAAAATTTGGTTTACGACTTAGATCTACATTGACATAAACTATATCCTCAACTGCTGGATCCGCCTCGGTTAGTAGTTCAGCCTCTGGTTCAGGCTCAGGGTTAGCCTCAATAATTGGCTCTGGAGCTACTGTAACAACTGCTTCCTCCTTTGCAATATAATATTCGGTAATTTCTCTATCACTATGTTTACGAGAAACCAAAAGCTCACCAGTTTTTGGGTCAATCCAGCCTCTGTTAGTAGGTTTGGCATGAGGCGCATACGCAGGAGGTTTTAACATATTCAATATCCTTAGCTATTTGTTTTCATTTTCGCCAAAGCTGCAGTAATACCATCAATAATTTCAGCTTTAAGAGGGCTAACAAAAGAGGTGTCGCCTTTAGTTTGATCACCAAGTCTTCCTGGAGTTCTTTTTAATGCAGCCGTAGCTTCTTTTTGATTCTCTTTATATAGCTCTTCTGCATCATATGCAACTTCAGTCGTATGCTTATCAGCAAAATCTTTTTCACCGCCACGTGTAGCTAACTGCTTTTCATAAGAATCAGAGGTAGCATCATCAGGGCCATGCTGTGCGGTAGAACCGGGAGCAGCTGCTTCTTCTACAGACTCTTTTCCTGTAAAAGTTCTTACCAGCTTTTTCTTGTTTCTACTAGATTGAAACTTCTTGTTAGCGTAACGACCAAACTTTACTGCCTGATTAAATTTTTTATCGCCAGTTTCTTTATCGCCAGCAGTATCAGCATCTTTAGACTGACCCATTGCCTTTTGATAAGACTTCATAGCTGTCTTATAAGAAACCTCATCCATCTCTTCTTTACCCATCAGTTCATCATGATTCTTCATTGCGTATGCATTCGCCTCTTCCTCATCTTCAAATTTAGCAACGACCTTACCATCTTTATTGTATACGCAGTACATTTTCATTTCGTCATTGTACTTAACGTGTTTTTTTGGATCCATCTCCGTATGAGCAGAATCTTCTAAGTCTTTTTTAAGTTGCTTAGCCTGTCCAGCATGAGCTTTGCTAGCACCTTTTAGCGCTTTGACAACTGCTTTAACTGTATCAGTGTCTTTATCGTCCAATGCTTCTTTTACTCGTTCTTCAATCGCATCAGCAGTTTTATCTTTCATGGTAACTTTGTATTTCTTACCACCAAACTCAAACTCTTTCTTACCAGCTTTCTTAGCAGCTGCAGCAGCACCCATAAAGTCAGATACGTCCTCGTCTGCGATTCCTTCTGGCACCCAGGCTTCACGTTTAACCTTTTTGGCGCCATACATTTCCATCATGGCTGTTCTGATTGACATTTGTTATTCCTTACTTGTTAAACAGGTAGGTGATTAAGGTGCCAAAACCACCCACCACGCCTGTAATGATTATCCAACTAATTCTATTTATAACATTTACGGTGATTTGATTCTTTTGAACCACCCTTTCCATCTCGCCAACCTTTTCATAAAGGCTGTAAATATCACTTCTTAAGACCTTATGGTCTTCTTCTTGATTAATCAGTTTCTCTTCAACCCTTGCCAATTGGACGAGAACTTCAGAGAGCTTATCAATTTTACTTTCAATTCGATCCATACGCTCTGCATTAGTCGGCATTTTTTATCTCCATAGATAATTTATTATTGTTATTATTATTAGTCAATCTAATTCTGATACAGTTGTACCTTTTTCCCACATCTTACATGACCAATAGCGAGCTTTCCACTTCGGACCAGGATTAGTATCGCACTTATGCCTAGCTCTGAAATTTTTACGGCGAGCAGGATCGTCTCGTTTGATCTCCATGTTTGGATCACCAAAACCAAGCTTGATTACGTTACCTTTTTCATTTTTAACGTAAACATAAAATTTTTTCTTACCATCGTTCGATCGAAAAGGATCGTTTAGCTTTACCTTACGACCTTTATATTCAGCCTGTTCTACGATTGGTTCTTCTTCTATATGGCAGCCAAACGATTTCATTTTTTACCTTTTAGTTAATCGATCTAAAGCTGAACGTTTTCTTTGGTAACTTTTGATAGAAGCTTCCATATCATCGCCTTTGCTTCCCCCGCTTGGGCGTTTACGAATTTTTTCAAATTCAGAGTCGTCTCTCTTCATTCCTTTTTGTAATTTTCTCTTCATTAGCATTTTACCAATGCCTCTAAATGGACCTTCATCGACTTTCTTTGGGAGACCTTTATGCTTAGTGGAAGCAAAATCCTCTAAGTCTTTTTCCGACATACGATCAGCTAAAGCTTTAACTGTATCTGAGACTTCATCCTCTGGAACTTCGCCTCTTTTATAAGCAAGCGCCAGACCCATCAACTTCTGCTGTTGTTGGGATGTAGCTTTTTCTTTTAGCTGTTTAAATGTAATCATTTTTCGATATTTCCATTTAATTAAGTGAAACGCTGATATTATTTATTATTTCTTAGCTTTGGCCCAGAGATCTTTGTCTGCAGTTCTTCTCGTTTTACCGCCAGTAATAAATGAGTTTACACGTGCGAACGCCCATTGCTGAGGGGTAGTTCCTGGTCTATGTCCAGTTTTCCATGCAGCCATACCACGGTTATAAACTTGCTTTAGGATCCCGTAAGAAATACCTGATTTTTCAGCCTTTTTTACTAACCCCGCAATCTTTTTTTCAGTTAAAAATGATTTAAAACTAAGCATTTTTTCTCTCTCCAAACATTTGCTTGTACTTTTTAGTATATTTGCTTGGTTTAGTTTTAGCTTCTTTGTCTCCAGGAGCTGGTTTATAAGCTTTTGGATCATCGTCTCTCATCTTAGCTTGTCGTTTAAACTGAGCGTCTCTAGCTTTCTTTGTAGACTTAGCTAAACCTGTATGATACTTCTTTGGTTGCTGGCCTTTTCTGTCGCCAATGTCTGGATCTTCTGGAGATTTTCTTTCCTCCAAAGGCTCTACGTCAGTTAACCACTTACGCTTTCTCTTACCATCAACTTCTACGATTAAGTAGTTTGATCCACAAAACTCAATCTTTACTACTTCGTCAGTTTCTTTAAGGATGACCGACTGACCAACAGCAAATAAATATCCACTAACATATTCTTCACGCCGCTCAGAGACCTTTTCTAATTGTACATGCTGAGCAAAAGATTTATTTTCATTGAGGTTCATTCCTTTGCGAACAGCATTAAATAAATCTTTCGCCAGAGAATCAGAAACACTCTTTGGCAAACCAGTTAAGAATGAAGGGAAATCGTTGCTTTCTGCGTTAGCTCTCATCTTAGAGGCTGACATACCAGAAACACCTTCAGCATCTGGGTCACGTTCGCCAGCAGAGATAACCTTTACTGAATTAAAATCAAAAAGACCATGACGAGCTTTTACGCCATTATACTTTTTTAACAGAGTTTCAAACTCAGTAACTCTATCAGAACCTGCGACCATTACCAGATTCTTGATGCCACTATCATACATATGTACGGCCGCATCAATAAATGTCTTGACGGACTTGTCCATGATAATATTCCTTGCATGCTTCGGGAACATCTTTCTCATGAATTTTACTTTGGTCTGATAGTCAAGAGGATTCTTTTTTGAATCTTGGGACTGAGAGGCAAAGATTTTATATACGTTGCCCCGAGCCTTGCTCGCTACAGTGTCGAGCAGCTTCTCATGTCCAGTAGTAGGAGGATTAAATCTTCCGAAGGCAAGGTAGCCAACAGAGTTCTGTTCCTCTAAATATCCTTTGAATGAACTAATCATTACCTTCTCGATACATCCAATCTTCTCTTGCTCGGAAGAAGTCTCTTAGAAATAGTTTTAACTGCGCCTTTCTTTTGCGCCAAACGTTTTTCTACTCTCGACTTCTGAGCAGCGCTCATAGAGCTTTTAGACTTACCTCCATAATATCTCTTTGTCAAGATATCTCTTGCAGATTTACGTCCTCTGCTTCTAAGTCTATCAAGACTAGCAGGTCTCTTGAGTGCTAATTTTCTTTGACGTTGTAATTTTTGTTTACGTCTACGAAACTCAATAGATTTCTTTCGCCTTGCTGCGAAAGATAAAACTTCATCTAATGCCTCTTCATATTTGGGCGATTTCCTCTTGGTACCATCTGAACGAGGAATAAGTCCTTTAGCCTTCAGATGTGCTTTATCAGTAAAGCCAGCTTTACCAGCTTTAAATCGCTTCATAGCATCCTGAGTATCAGGAGCCCTTTCGGCCAAGAGGAAATCTTTAAACCCAATCATTTTAGAACTTGATGCCTACGCCAATTTTCAAACCATCAGCAGTAGTGGTCCAGTCATTGACTGTGGTGTCGTCGCCGTCGTCAACAACGTCTACTGACCAGCTGTAGCTAACAGATACGGAAGCTTTGTCGTTCAGTGCGTGCTCGTAACCGATTCCGTAGGAAGCGCCACCCCAACCAACAGCGATTTCACCGTCAGATGCGAGGTCCATGGAACCACCCAGCCAGATGTACTCTCCGCCGATGATACCTGGATTGATCGTAAGAGTTGGGTCGATAGTTACGTCGCCCCACGTATTACCCTCTCCACGGCCAATCAGGTCTGCACCAGATGTTGCACCCCATGAGTAGGTAATGCTAGTATCAAGGGAAGCGTAACCAAGGTCTGCGCCTGTGCCGAGACTGATCGAATAGTCATCAGCAGAATTATCACCACGGTCAACGAGTGTGAAACCTGCATCTACACCAAAGCCAGCAATGCCCAACTCTGCCCCAACGGTCCAGTCAGCATTACCTTCTAGATCGGTAGATACACTGAGAGTTGCGTTGGACGCAAGAGCAGATTCATTACCAGCAGCATCTTGAGCAATTGCAGGAGTAGCTACAGACATAGCTACAATTGCGGAAATAAGATATTTCATATCGTTCCTCTTTATTTACTCCAACCCTTTAAAATCGTTGGGTCAAAGTTTTTTGTTGAAAATTCATAGCGATTAACGAGCTTGACAGCATTGCCCCCAAGCTTATCAATAGCAACGTAACCTTCAGGCCCAGTTGATCTAAACCCGTTAGTTGTCTTAACGAAAGTCTTAATATTTTGTACTTCACTTAGTTTATTTATAAGAAGCAACTTAGCGAAAACTATAGATTTTTGTAGATCAAAAATTCTTTTAAGACTTTTTTTATTCTCCGATGAGAAGAATTCTAGAATTTTAGAGAGAGCATCTCTTTGTGTTTGTTTGCCACGTTCGGTCTTTCTTTTATCAATCTCTTTCTGATACTTATTTTCAATCCAATTAATTAGATTTCGAACGTGTTGATCAGTGTCTCCAATAATCGTACCACTACGAACAAATGTATTATTAAAAGTCTCAATCAGCTGCGCCAGCTTTTGATTTTGCTCAAGTGTCCTAAGTGTTGAAGAAGAGATTTGATTGAAGATTTTACCTGCCCTAGAGAGATTAGCGTCAACACGCTTAGTCTCTTGAGCTGAAAGTGTTGCAACATTAGTTAAGTCGCGAAGCATAGCATCCTGCTGCCAGACAGCAGAGGTCTTCTTTAACTTAGTAACATCAACACCATACGAGGCTCTCATAGTTTCAAATGTTTCACCTGTATATGTAGTATGCCAAACTACTCCGATTTTTGCTCTTTCAATTTCTTTGCTATCTCTTCCACCCTTTTCGACAGCATAGACAATTGTATTAGGATGAAACGTGATGTAATCCAATCCATCGATCTTTTCGGACTTGAGATCAGATTTCGTAAAAAGTAAATCACCTTGGATAACTCCTTTAATACCTAAGTTGGCAAAGTGCTTCAGAGACATTTTAAGTTTTCTAGCCAAGTCTCCTGTTACACCATCATCATCAATATCTTTTTCTGTTTTATAAACAACAGGGTTCTTGTTAAAAATGCCCTTCTTAGCAACAAAAAACTTACCATCTCTAGGATCAGTGCCAGCAAAAACAGCAGGTGCACCATCCCACTTAACACTAACGCTTCCATCCTGCTTACCAGAAAGCATATCACGCAGAGAACGAAGAGCCAATATAGCTTGGCGTGTTCCGTTTACTCCACCGTAGATAACCTTATCCTCGATGTGCGTCATGTGAGTATTTTTTTCCTCACTCAGATATCGTTTAAATGACTTCATAGGTCCATAATTTTCTGGAATGGATTTTTCTTTCTTGATCCCGGTCTAACAGAGTATCTGCTGTCCGGCATTTTGGCAATTTTAACCTCTGCTTGAACCTCATAATATTTAGACCTTGTCGCTACACGGACTTTAAATGGTCCGGTGCCACTTAACAAAGGCAAATCTTTTGGAAGGTTCAACGGATTAGCATTACCGATGCGATAGAAATCATCACCTGCTTGCATATAATGTGCTGGTTCTGCCTTACCTTTGAGGTAATGATCAGTAACTGTCTTACCAAGGTTTATGTTCGGCATTGTTGTAATATATCTGTTAATTCCTGGCTGACCGAAATACTCTTTCATTTCAGCAAGAGTCACTGCATCTTTGTCACGCAATCCTGTCTGAGTCGTCGGAATCTTAACAGTTTTTCTACCTGTAAATTTTTTAATGGCTTCAATAAAATCCTTCGCCTCTTGAGAGTCATTCATAATCTCAATGGCTTGTTTAGCGGCTGTTGTTGTATATGTTGTATCCCACTTACGGCCATCGTAAAAGATACGGGGGTTAGTGAGATTATCTGTGTGATTCATTTTAACTTCAAGCCAAGAACGTTCCCCACCATCGAGCGTAACAAGAACATCAGCATACTTTGTAGAGACTCTTGGTCTTTCAGCATTTACATTATTGAAGGAGTTAATATGATTCGCAACTTCAGCCTCATACATGTCTGAGGCTCTTGATTCAATCAAGTGCGTCTTAAAGGATTTCATTTTTACCCCATTAAATTTAGATAACGCATATATTTATAAAAATAAAAAAGGGGCGACTCCGCCCCTCTTCTTAAATTTTAAGGTATAACTCTTTGATATCACCTTTCACTTTAGTTTCAAGTTTATATTTAGGGATGCCCTTTTTCTCTTGATGTCGCTGAACGAGTTTGATAAGATTTTTAGCAAACTTAAAGTCATCACCAGAACAAATATACTGCATCATAGTCCCAAAATCTTTTCAACTTCACGTTTGTCCACCGGCAGTTCTACCTTACCAGTCTCACGGAGATAGTCTTCTACCTGTTCAAAGTAAAAAGCTTCCTCCTCATAGTCTGACTCTTTCAGAGCCTCTTTCGCTGCAGAGAAGAAAAGCAGTAACTTGTTCATAGCTCCACCTCGCTGTTAAAGTAGCGATCCCAAAATAAATGAGTCGCTGCTGCAAACATGTCGTCGTCAAGAGCAATATCAAAAGCAGAATGAAAGTCGTCCCAAAGCAATTTATAGTGGTCTGATCCAAACTTGCAGATACGGTCGACTAAATCATCTTTCATAAACTTAAAATCACTCATAGTGATGCTCCTACAATAAAAAAACCAAGTGCAACTGTCATACAAAACAGAAACATAAACTTAGACACCCATGGGTGCCGATCCTTTTTCTCATGCGAGCTTGAGGTCATCAACACCACTCCAATGCTCAATGTACTCCAACTTATCAGAACCATGCTCAAGAACGTACTTCCAAGCAGAGTCCATAGTGCTCACACGAATAAAATCGCTCGAATCCTCGAACTTAATATAGATGTGATCTTCAGAATCATTAACCATTTCTACACTCATTTTTTAACTTTCATACTAAGAGTTTTTATAATAATCCGACCAACTGCAAGAACGATCGCTAGACATATCACGAACGCAATAAACAAAACTAACATATGTGTCCTCATTATTCTTAACTTATAGACTTAATATAAGCCTTTTTGTAGAAATGTCAACCTTTTTTTTGCAAATCTTTTAAAGCTTCTTTTACAATTGTAGGATACGCCCCCAAGTAACTACCAGCTTCTAGATCATCCTTACTGATTAGATGTTTATGATAATGATCTATCGCATCATAGTTCTGCAAAATAAACTTTGCTACTTCGTCATAGTAGGAATCCGAAAAGATCGGATCATCCTGCTCGTAGTAAGCGTATGAAGCCATTAAATAGTACGGCACTGCCATATTTTTATTACGGCTGATGATGTACTTAGCACGTGCTTCATACGCTACACTCATTTTCTAAGTCCTTTCTGCTCTAGCAGCAAGGACGATCCTTGCTGCATTTTTTTCAAGTTCTTCATAAGAAGAAGAACTAAATCGAAATCCGTCAATAGACATCAGGCCCATAACTTCTCGTGCGACATCCTCTGAAACATCAAAGGTTTTCATAATAAAGTTAATTGCCCGCATTTCTTATTCTCCGTAAAGAGTTTTGTCGTACCACTCTGGATCGGCGTCCTTGAGGATACCGAGAGGAGTACCACCTTCTGCCATCAACTGAGCATATTGCTCTACGGAGAACAACCGCATGATCTTGTTCATTACCTTAGATTTGGTAAAAGGGCCACCATACTTAAAGCGAGCGATGAAGAGAGGCTTACGAGTACCAACACGAGACGGGTGAACGTTTGGACCTTGTCCGTAGTACTCAGCACCTTCATAGTCACCGAGGTAGTTAAGGTAGCCACCGTGGTAGTCGAACTGGGTTTTATCAAAATTAGTCATAGTAGAGAGCCTTTCGTTTTCAACTTATAAACTTAATATAATATCTCTGTCGGAAATGTCAACCCCTAAAACGAACTTTTTTTCAATTATCGTGTAAAGTTTTATATTTTTCTACTCACTAGGTAATTCTTTATACCATTTCCCCAAGAAGGGCAGATAATCTTTAAGAATCGCCGCACACTTATACGCAACCTCACGGTGTTCTTTCTGTGTGCCATTACCACACCTAAGTTCGCAGTAGTGAATCCAAGATCGAACACTACCTTTCATATACATGCGAGACTGCATGTTGCCTTCGGGCAAAACAGCCCGTGCCTGTTCTTTGGCAATACCGTTCTCGATAGCCCATTTGTAGGCAAGATTTGCCTCATGCACGATTTGCTTTTGCTTTAATCCCCAGGCATGCATTAATTGAATATCATTAGTCTCAATGGAATTTTGACGATTCTTTTTGTCCTGCAGTCGTGCCTCACGCATGTATACAGCCAAGTCCTTGGTAGGATCAGCATATCGTTGACTAAACTCTTGGAATGAAAATGAACGGTGTCGAAGAATCTGACGAGCAATATCTCGTGTTGTATTAATCTCCATGACCATATCAACCATCTCGAAAGGCGACCAATGCTTGTGCTCAATCAGATAACTCAGTAGCTTTTCCGATGGAGCATCACTGTTCTGATTGTTAGGATTGGAAACTCGAGCACAATACACGATCAAGTCTTGTGCAGACATTTTCTTGCCTGTACCATCTTGATATGCATTAATCATTGCAGAGGTAATACCAACGGGAAGAACGGTTTGGTTCATATCTTAAAGTCCTTAAATTTATCGCCAGAGGGAGTTTTATCGAATACGGGAATGCCATCATCGACGAGGGTTTGATCTTGAGGTGCAGCATCATACAGTCGCATTTTTGATCTGTCAATTCCAATAACAAATCGCTTGTATTTACCCGGATCATTATAACGGTTCTTGAGTTGTTTCACCATGATCTGTCCAGATTGTTCAAGTTCTTCATTGGAGATCAGAGCAAACATCAGATCAGCAGTAGCCGGAAGGCCAAACGATTCAGAGGTATCCTCGAGACCCGGATCAGAGTTGCCATAACCAGAACGTGTTGTTTGAGTAGCACTGACCAGCGGCACAGCAAACTCAACGGCAAGACCACGTAGTTCTTCAGCGATGGCCTTGACATAAGTGTAAGAGTTAATCGCACCACCCATCGACTTCATACGAGAAGATGCACAGATATTCAGATAATCAATAAAGATAATATCTGGAATAAAAGAACGTTTAAGTTTTAACTCTTTGAGAAGTGCACGGAAGTGTCCAACATGAGCAGAGCCAGTCGGATACTCTTTAACAATCAGTTTACCGACAGTCTTCTTAGACAGAGCCTCAATCTTTTCGGCAAACATAGTCTTTGGAAGTTTATCGAGTTGGTCGATAGGAATATCCAAAAGATTCGCATCAATACGTTCAGCGATACGCTCCTCAGCCATCTCCATAGTGATGTAAAGAACATTTTTACCTTGGAGTAGAGCACTAGCTGCGACATGACACATAAACAATGACTTACCTACACCTGTTCCAGCCAGTGCAATGTTCAGTGTTTTATCAGGCAGACCGCCTTTGGTAATCTTATTAAAGTTATCCAGATCAAATGGAAGCTTCTCTTCTACACGATTATAGAACTCATAGCGTTCCTCTGCATTTTCGATATAGTCATGACCGATATTTACATCAAACCCCACCCCAAGAGCTTCAGATAGAATCTCAGGGATAGCGTTCTTTGTCATCTTTTCATTCTTACCGTCAAGGATATTAATAGATTCCATGACAGCAATATGGAGCGCACGTTCTTGACACCACTTCTCTGTATTTTCTAACAGGAAGTCCTGGTCAATATCAGGCTCAGAAAAAATCTCCGGAAGCATAGCGGAGATCTCAGTAAACATGTCATCAGACAGTTTATCGTTTTGCTCGAGATCAATACGAAATGCTTCCAGAGTAGGTAATGTATTATGTTTATCAACAAACGCACCAATCTGCCTGAAGATAATCTTTAGTGGACCCTCAAAGTAGTTCGGTTTGAGAAAAGGAATAACCTTCCTTAGATAATCTTCATTATTCAGTAACGATCGTAGAATCGTCTTGTTCAGGTTCTGACTCAATTTTAGCTGTTCCATCTTCAAGGCCATCATTGATGGCGTTCATAAGAATATCTCCAAGGAACTGACCTAACTCTTCCTCGTTGACTTCTTTATCCTTTTTACTTACACGTAGCAAATTATAACTAAATGCTACATTGTAGTCAACCCCATCTTGAAAATTTTCCCCGAGCTCAACACCCTCTGCAGTTTCAATTTTAATATTATCATACTTAACAACGATTTCTTTAAACTTACCCTTTAGGATACGGATCGCCCATTTAGGTTCAGCATCAATACCAACAAATTCATAGTGTTTATCACGTTCATACGATTTCATCTGGACTCACCACTTCAATATTTGAACTACCGCCGATCTTAAAGTTATCTTCAACAAACTCTTTGAACTGTTCAGAAGAAATAATATCTGACCAAAACTCTTCAGTCAGTTCTTTTGCTCGATACTTTTTGTCTTCGACTTCCCCAGTCTCTGGGTCAACTTTTGAATACCAGCCTTGAGACGGCTTAGTGATAAATTTTCCTGCAAGAGCCACATCAAGTAGGCCAGAACCCACATCGATGCCACCTTCCCAAGTAACCGAGATAGGAATGATGGATTTTTCACGGACATATCTAGACTTCTCCACGTTGATTACAAAGTCATATCCCTTAATCTCAGTTCCTTCTTTATTCTGACGACGACCAAGAATCCAGATGTCATCAGCAGAATAGTAAAGACCAGTACCGCCTGATACAACTTTCTTAGAGAACATCTCTTGTGTATCATAGGTATGCGCTACTGCGATAAAAGGAATATCTTTCATACTTAGGTGTGGAGTTACAATACGGAACAGCGACTTTAGTTGCTTTGCCCGAGTCATATCTGCAACTGCTTTTTCATTCAGAGCATCTTCAACTTCTTTCTTCGAAGCAAGGTTGCCCAAAGAATCAACTACGATAATGACCTTATCACCCTTTTCAATTTGATCAAGTTGGTTTGTCAAGTCAAACTTCAACTCTTCAATGTTAGTAATAGGACAGTGAAGAACACGCTCCATATCAATATCAAACATTTCAAAATATGATTGAGGCGAACCAAACTCAGAATCATAAAATAGCATTACAGCGTCTTCATATTTTTGCATATATGCTGCAGCAATCTTCAGAGAGAAGCTAGTCTTGAAGTGTTTAGATGGACCAGCGAGAATAGTAACGCCAGGAGAAAGACCACCGTCAACAGAACCAGAAAGAGCTACGTTGATCATCGGGACATCTGTAGATGCCATCTCTTTCTTGCCATAGTATTTTGATTTAGTAATAATATCAGAATCCAGTTTAGAATTCTTTTTTAGTTTGTCCATAATACTCATAATTATTTTCCTTGACCTCGATACGCTTTCCATTGACGACGTTTATGTTTATTTTTAGGCTTGGTGTTAGCAGACTTACCAATCGAAGTGGTGCTGTGAGGCATGGAGTTGCCTTGTTTCATTTTTGTCACCATGGGCAATTATATCCTATCTTATAAAAAATGGGCTGCAATGCTAATCGTTTTTCTACTCTCAACACCACAATAAAATGTGTGAACTGTATCTGGAGTGTTTCTCCACATTATCAATCTATTATGACTGTATTCGTACGCTTTGTCAATACCTGTTTTCTCATTCCTAGCTACAAACTCTGAATTTTCTCCAGAACCGATATATAACATACCATGATATTTTTTATCTTGAAAATCAATATGCCAATCTCGCATCCTTTTTTTCTCTCCAACTTTTTTGCCAGATTCTGAAATGACATCAACAATTTCATATTGTTCATGTGGATTAGAAAATGTGCTATGCCGATATACTAGTCCATCTATATCGCAATCATAAACAACTGGTTCATTAAATGCTTTAGCTAATGTTTTTAATACATCATCAGCTCTATCAATAAAATTTACTTGTTCGAAATCTTCAAAAACTTTTTCTTTATGGCCTGCGAACCATGTATTATCGTAATATTTTTCTATTGATCTTTCTGGAATATTTTTAGGCCAATTATTTAACATACATTCAGCAGCATCGTCTGGCAAAACATTTTCGATAACAATATGTGGCCAAGGCTCTTCAAAATATTGATATGGCTGTTCGAATAAGTACATGTTAAATCCTTAATTTATAGCGTCATTTATTATATATTATTATACATTGTCTGTCAACTTATTTTTATAAATAGTTGACAATTAATAATCCAAGGCAAACACCATGATTCAAAAAATGTTTGCTGCTTTCGTTATGTTGTTTTTGGCCACAGCAGCTTATGCGCAAGAGACTACTACTACTACTACTAATCCGGCGGCGACTGTAATAGAGAACATCAACGATACTACTGTAGATTCTAATAGCACATCTACAACCACAGTTATCTCTCCGCCTCCTTCTGCTATCTCACCTAGCATCAATAATGCAAGTTCAGATCTCTGCACAGTCGGAGTATCTGGTGCAGTGCAAACACAGATTCTTGGTATCTCTGCTGGTTCTACAGTGCGAGACATGAATTGTGAAAAACTTAAAAACGCAAGTCTCCTATACGATATGGGCATGAAAGTGGCTGCGGTATCAGTTATGTGTCAAGATCCTAGGATCTTCACGGCCATGATGAATGCTGGTACTCCATGCCCCATCGATGGTATGATTGGCGAACAAGCTAAAGATGCATGGAATAATCCAGAGAACGAATCTATTCGACCAGATGCTCAATCTACAGGAGGTTTAAACCTTGAACCAGAAACTCGTACCACTGTCATTGGCAGCGCTATCGTTCTTGGTCTACTTGCCGTCCTCCTCGGCGGATAGCACTTACGGCGTTACAAATAATGCTGCAGAAAATGGGTTAAACTGGGTAATGGGAGATGTTCTTCCTGATTATTCGGCGCCAAATGTTTCTTTGCAAATTAACGGTTTAAATTATTACTATGTCATTACTAAAGACGCAGAGTCTGACGCTGAAGTTTATGTCAGAAATGAAGACGCTATTAATGGTGGATATATTTTTGAGGAGGTGGATGACTGGTCTGGTCTTCCTGGTAACTCGATCCAAAAATATTTTAGATTTCCTGGAAGTGATGCATCACAATGGGGAGACGGAAGTATTACTGTAAATGGTGATGGTGCTATTAGCGACGCCTCTGTGATTTATTTGTATAGGATGGACGTTGGAGAACAAGATATTATATGCACTAATCCACTCGTAAGTCCAGAATGTCCGGGATATTTAGATGCTTTATATAAATACTTAGCTAGTTTAGACAATGTTACTCCAGACGATCCCGGCTATGATATATGGTTAGAGTTACAGCGTGAAGCAGAGCTGAAAGAGGAACAAACTAAACAAGACAATAATGAGCAGAGGGAATCAGAGGACAATTTAGAACAGAGAATGCAAGTTGATCCAGAGGTTGGTGGATTAGTAGATACTGATTTACAAAACCAGCAACTGTATGAGCTTACAGCCTCTTTTGTTATTGAACCATATATTGCAGTAGACTATCCTGAAATATTAGTATATGAGGATAATCTGCAGCTTGAAGACACAACATTACCTGATAATAGCAGGGCGATGAGACAACTGGCTTCTGACGCCAAACATTATTCTATGGTGCGCTCTCAATATGACAGAGAACAATAACGGAGAAATATATGTTCAGAGTTATCTCAGTGGCAGCTGTGTTTTTAATGACAGCACCAGCATTCGCTGAAAGTGTTCCCATTACGGGCAACGTAGCTTCAACATGTTCCATCTACACCGATACGGCTGGTGTATATGGCGTGCCTTCCCCAGATGAATTAAGCACAGCTCCGATCGACGGTGGTGTACATCCTATTGTAAGATATGATGTGACTATTGCTGACTACTATGTAGCTAAGATCGCATGGCCCGATTCGTTTGCAACATCTCCAAGCTTAACTGATGCAGTTAACTGGGATGGTGAAGTATCTGTATCTCAAACATCAAACGCTGCACAAGCAGACTATGAGACTAATAAAGTCGAGTATGATAATGTAACAGAGTACGATCTTACTGTAGCGGGTTCAGTTTGGTTTGAGATAGAGTCCACAGTTAATTACGGTTATGATAAGTCATTTCCAGGAGGCACCTATGCTGCTAATGTAACAGCAGAGTGTATTGCAACCTAATGAAAACGTTTATGATAGCGATGGTGGCACTATTGACAGCCGCCATCGCACAGGCTCACCAGTGGACACCAACCTATCCTGAATTCAGACCAGCATATGTCAATGGTGTATTAATTACTACCATGACTATTTTTAATAAAAGATCCGATGTTCGTTTTTATGAGATAAACGTATATGATGAAGATTGGAATACTATTAGATTTGCTGCTACATCAAAAATAATTGAGGTGGGTTATTTGGAAAGAATTAATGTTGATGTTTTTATCTTAGAACAAGATCTTGTCAATGTTGAATATATTTGCACTACCTCTAAGTTATTGGCTGATGATTTAAATAATGGTATTCATTCTAAAATTTGCTCAAAGGTATAATATGATTCATTACAGTATATTCAGAGCATTTCTTATAACACTCATTTTTATTTTATTATACTCCACTGTTGCGTTTGGTCAATCTAGCTCACTAAACTTATCTTTACCTAGCGCTCCTGGCAATTACCAGTCAGACAGCTTTAGGGCAGGTGAACTTGACTGTTCAAACGCTATTGGCTCTGCCACCAACTTAGAGTTTGGGGTGACAGGGATCATTGGTCGAGGACATACAGATCCTCTGGCTGGCTACGTTAGTAGTCGTGTTGGTGATGTTGGCGTTTTTGCTCGAATTACTATTCCATTAGGGCAAAAGCCAAAAGAAAGAATAGATTGTAATAGACTTTATGAACTTGAACTGCGAAAAAAGCAGTTAGAGGTGATGCGATTAGAACAAGAATTACAACAGCTGAGAGCTTTACAGTTCCAGTAGGAGAAAGTACAGTGTACGAATATAGAGCAAATCTTATTAAAGTAGTTGATGGAGACACAGTTGATGTGGACATCGACCTAGGATTTGGTGTTTGGTTAAAAGATGAGCGTGTTCGGATTGCTGGTATCGACACACCAGAGTCCAGAACATCTGATAAAGTTGAAAAGTTATTCGGTCTTGCGGCAAAGAAAAGAGTTCAAGAACTATTAGCGGATAAAGTTGTTCTTAAAACATTCGCAGCCAAAGGCGGAGAAGATATGAAGGGTAAGTTTGGTAGGATTCTTGGAGATTTCTATGTTGGGAATGACAAGAAACTACTGACTGAAGTTATGATTGATGAAGGCCATGCAGTACCTTACCATGGTCAGAGTAAAGATGATGTTCAAGCAATGCACCTGTCTAACAGAGAAAGACTGGTTAACAAGGGTATTGTTATTTTAGAAGACGTTTTAAATGAAGGATTAGAATAATGGCTGAAGAACAAAAGCAAACCCAACAGCAACAGCAGGTTCCGGTGGACATGCCAGAGGGTAAGATGGAATTATCGCTGCGCATTCTGAGTAATGAACTGATTGGTATCAAAATGTCTGTGGACGACATGAAGATGAAGTGGGTCGTTATCGGTGTAGGTGCTATCGGTGCACTTCTCTGGGCAGCATCTGCTTTCGGACCTACTCTTACAAGTGCGTTTCAAAGCTTAGGAGGATAACTTGGCTAAGAAGTTGCAAGCAGACTCGATCTACAATCAATTTGATGAAGATGGCGATGGGATTGTAACAGACGAAGAAATGACAAAAGCAGAGCGAATGCTTCAGATCGAAAACGATGATAAGAAGCAGGATGCTCAAAGAGGTATGGCGTGGTTTGCTCTTGCTGGCATGTTGCTCTATCCTTTTGCTATTATTATCTCCTCTATCTTAGGGCAGGAAACTGCCTCTGGTCTTTTAAAGGATATCGCTCCAACCTACTTTGTATCGGTAGCTGCTATCGTAGCTGCATTCTATGCAAAGGAGGGTATCGAAGGGATGAAGAAGTAAAATGGCTGAAATAGAATTCGCTGGGATCAAGTTCAAAGGTGGTAGAATGGTTGCTGTCGCCATGGGATTATCTACATTAGTAGGTGGTCTCTATGGTGGCTTTGAAGTCTATAAGGACTACATGGACATGAAAGAGATGATCCAGTCATACGTGGCTCCTGATCTCAGCGGATTTCAAGAGCAGCTATCTGTAATTGAACAAAAGATGGCTGGTACAGAAGACTCTGTTATCCAAGCAACTGACTATGCTCGACAAATTAAAAATGATTTAAAAGATGATGTAACTCGTATTGAACAATTAGTTGATAGACTAGAGGATGATATACGAGAAACCGAAACTGAAGTTCGAGACATGATAGATGCGGCGGACGAAAGGTTTGATCGAAAACGAGATGCTCTTTATGGCGAGACAGACAGGAAGATCAAAGAGGTTGATGATAGGTTGAGCGCTCAAATACAAGAAGCGCTCGATAATCCGTTAGCTAATTAAGCCCACACTCTACTTGGTGTAGTGGGACTGACCCCATATGTTTCATCAAGCGCTTCAGCATCTGCTCTTCTTGCATCACCAACAATGCGGAGATTCACATGCCAGCCTGATTCAGCAGCCATTTCAGGATATTCAATACCATCAGCATCAGTAAGAGTATTGCCTGTTGGTTTGTAAATAGTTCCTATGATATCAAAGTCATGACTCTCCGAATGCGTAAGCAAATACGCATCACCTTCACTTGGTTGAAAGAAGAAGGATGATAATGCAGTATTCATAGCAGCTTCGCTTGTAAACTTAAAGTAAAAATCTGTTTTCATTAGCTTGTTGCTTCCTCCAATCCAGTATCTCCAATATCCGCATCATATTGTACAAACTGACGGACTGTTCCCATAAAGTCGAAGGCTATCTCAAGGTTGGTCCCCGACAGGTCTGGGAGTGCTGTGGGGGTAGTGTCTGCTGTTAGTGCTGTACCGCTAACTGCACCGTTGACGAAGGTGGATCCGTGGCGGCTGGAGATGTTGAACGAAACGTTGACGCCGGTTGTGAATACGATACCTGAGGCAACGGAGTCGTTGGTTCCTCCCTCCCTTTGTTGCACTAGATAGCGTCCACCATCACCCGTGTTTGTGCCGAGTTGCAGGGCGACAAAATTATTGGCGTCAGCACGCCATCGGACAAACTGATGAGCAGTAAACTCATCCTCATCCGCAAACGTGATGCGGCCTTCCATCTGAATCGATACAGCAGTGTTATTCCAACCAAATGCTGCAGGAGGAACTGCTAATGTTTGCGCTGCTCTAGTGGCTGTAGCTCCAGTGGTTGGAATGTAGCTGGAAGGGGTGGGGTTTTCTTCGAGTTGCGCACCCCACAGGAACACGCCAGAACTACCATCTCCGGTATAAGACTGACTAGCTCCATCAAAAATACCAATTAAGATTCTATCAGTAGTCCCAGCAGCAGCAGTCACTCTGCAACGATACCAACCATTTCCAAAATTTTCTATTGATGAGGTAACTGTTCCACTCTCTGCTGCAACAGAACCTGACGATAAATCAAACCGAGCAAAATTGCCGGTAACAGAACTGTTCCCAATCTCCATCGCTATCATACTGCGTTCAGCAGCTTTGGCAAATATCGAGTAAGTGTAAGTGTTTGTGTCTGTAAGAGTGACAACGAAATCAATTCTATGAGTGCCACTAGCTGTGTTTTCAATACCCTTGCTTGCTGTCTGACTACCATCTGGAGCCACAGTCTCTGATACATTTTCTGATATTGTTGCCCGAATAGGCGACCAGTTGGTGGCATTCGGGATAGAGTACGCCACCAAGTTGGTCCGAGCCTCACTCTCAATCAGTAATCCTTCATTTACAAAGGAACTACCATTGTGAACATGATGTCCTACACGAGGTGTTCCTGCTGCTACAGAAACAATATTGCCAGACGAATTTACCATTGTACTAGTAGATGAACATGCATAGGTTAGCTTTGGACTTCCTGCTGTGAAGGCAGCATCAAAAGAAACTGAACCAGTATCCAAAACATAACTGTTATTTTTAAAATCCAAGGCCAGTCTAGGCAGTACACCATTGGCTGAGAATCCACCTCTAGCCAAAGCCTCAACAGATGTTAGACTTGATGTGACACCTAAACCTACTGATAACATTTAAATTAATCCAATAAGATTCGTTGCAGTTGTTCCAGTAGAAAAAACTCTTTTTACTCTGACTGGAATGATAGAGCCAGCTACTGCCCCATTAAAAGTTACAGTAGTACCATCAACAGTAGTTACTTTGATGTTGCCAGACCCACCAACATAAATTGATCTTGTCGAGTTCGTTAAGTCTGTACTATCGTCTCCTGAGATTGCAAAAGCATCTTGCGCTGGCGACTCCAGATGAGTCCTAAATTTATCGTATAAGTCTCCCAATGACCTTCTCCTAGGATTATATTATGCATGACACTATTTATACATTTTAAAAAAATAAATAAAAAAACCTGTTCGGGATGTTTTTCTATCAATTATTGTCTTTTGACATTAAATCATCCCGAACGGGATAATAAAAAAAGGAGCTTACCATTGGCTCCTCACGAGACTATTTATAGCGTCCAACCTATTCATATTTATACAATGTTTAGATTTCTCCTTCCAACATCACAGCTTCTCCATCAATGCATTATGCTCTTGAATCTCACGCTTCAAAGAACGAGACAGTGCTTTAGAGATACGAGCATCCTTATCACGAAGCTCCTTCTCATCACTACGAAGCTTTGCAATTTGATCGGCAGCGTTTTCGGTAGACTTAAACATTTCAATTTCCTTTCATCAACTTACATATAGAATATAATAAAAAAGGGAGCTGTTGTCAACCCCCTTTTTCAAAAAAATTTCAACTATCGTGTAAAATTTTATCTAAGCGGTTGTAACAGGGAATGAATTAGAATCACAATACCAACAGAAGCGGCAAGCCCAATCATCATTTTAAAGAAGTCTTTACCAACAAGTGGGAAGACCGAACGGAACTTACGTTTCTGAGTAAAGCTTGCGATTGCCAATTCACGACCTGTCAAGAGACCAATGAATACCCAAGTGGTAGACATTGGAATATCGTTCAACTCCTTGAAGAACCACAAGATCAAGAAGTAGAATAGATCGATGATAGTAGCGGAGCGCACGTACCGAGTATTGTGTTTCTCCAATACGACGGTTTGAATATGTCCACCGTTCTCTCTGAACATCCAGTATAGACCAGCTACAAAGATGACAGAGATAGCGAACATCATTTCAATCGGGATTTGACGTGGCAGGAACACCGCAATGTTTGCCATATCATGACTGAGCCAAGTGTACCACAGGAATCCTGTAGTTACCCACTGAGCAACCACCCAATACTTTTTATGTTCATCCTTGATAGGATTAGACTCATCCAACAGTTTACTGATAACAAACCAGATACCGTATGCAGATACAGCAGCAATGGCATATCCCATGATCGACTTGACCAGCATCTTCTCTAGAATAAACGTAGAGGCAAATGCAGACAGGACAAGGAATGATGTAGACACAGGCACACCGAATCTAGTCAGTACAAGGAGTACTGCTGGAGCCAGTGCGTGATACCATTGAATTTCTTGGAAGGGAATTTTATTAAGTCGACCGTAGGAGATATCTCCGCCATTGGAGTACCAGCCGAACCAGATAGTAAAGAGTAGGACTGCTGACGCTGCACCCCACATGATCAAACGGTTTGTTTTTTGATTGGAAGCGATCCATGTTCCTAGCGTCTGAACAGAATCGTTGGCGATTACCGAGTAGGATGCAAGTAGGAAACCTACGACCATCCAGATTGAAATATAGTCCATTTTTTTATTCCTTTTTGTAGGCTATTACCCCTACGGTGAAGGTGTTAGAGTGGAGCGGGTAGACGGAATCGAACCGACATCATCTGCTTGGAAGGCAGAGGTAATAGCCTTTATACGATACCCGCATATAAAAATGGATCGGGTGGGGAGCATATCGCTCCCCTTCTGTTTCTAGGCTCCCCGAAATAAGCCCAACTCAGATCACGCTGCGAGAGCGTAACGAGAAGGAGCTACATAATTGTTTGCTCTTAGTTTAAGTCGATACTTACGGTATCAAACGGTTCATCTCCACTTGCTTTCCGCACCAGTCGATCCTAAGTCACCCCCATTATAAGCACACTGTAGATGTTTTTCCCGACCAAAACAGTGATCGATATGTTCTCGGGTGCTTTTCCAAAGCAGGTTTGAGAACAATGTGCTTATGGTGGAGGTGAGGAGATTCGCACTCCTGTCCTGCATACGTTCCGCTCGCTTCATCAACGAACACTTTTATTTATGTTTTTTTAAGTTTCTGTATGATCGAATGTATTTCCGTTTACTTTAGTAACATTTTTCCATTTAAACGTGCGGAATCCTTCTGCATTAATATCATACACAACTTGATTCCCCTCTACAGGTTTCCTTTCTCCTTTGGTTTCTGGAATGTAATCATCTTGTAAAGTACAGTTCATGATTCGCTCTTCACCGTTTACTTTATTAAAGATAACTTCGATCACTCCCTCTTTCAGAAGGGAAATTGTTTGTTCCTTATTCATTTTTTATCATCCATAATTTTATCTTTTATAAATTGTCGGTATATACGATACAGCGTATACTTTAAGTATACGATACAAAGTATACTTTAAATATACAATACAGCGTATTTTTAAAGTATGGTAGGCCCGACAGGATTCGAACCTGCGACAGCTCGGTTATGAGCCGAGAGTTCTAACCGCTGAACTACGGGCCTATAAAATGTGTAGGGAGGACTAAGGATTACCTCCAATGGACTACTGGCAAACTCCTGTCTACTGAGCCCATACCTACCTGCATCTGCTAAGACGGGAAGCTATCCCCTTCGGTATTACCTTATCCGCATCTGCCACGGATTATTCAGTCACTACACTTTCCGACCGTCGTCGAAAACTAATTTGGTACTCCCTGTCGGACTCGAACCGACACTTCCAAAGGAAAACGGATTTTAAGTCCGCAGCGTCTACCTATTCCGCCAAGGGAGCTTGTTCACATACATAAGTCATCATATAACAAAGTATACTTCCGATGCTTGCTTGTGTCAAGCGAAAAAATCTTCCAAAAGATAATTTTTTTAAACAAGATACGCTCCTTTGTTTACTTGTTTAGTTTTTTCTGCAAGTTTTTCAGAGTCGTTTATAAAAAATGCCACAGTCTTTCTTCTCGGCTGATCTGTAGCAGCCGAAAAAGAATGCCAAGTTTTATTAGGTATACCTGAAAAAATAAATGCTCTGTTCTTTTTCCATTCTATAGCTTTAGTGGGATTGTCATAATCTTGATTATAACTTTCATATAAAAATGTTCCGTTGTTACTATCAGGGGTTAAAAAAACTACTATACTAATTAATTTACTACGAGTTTCTTCATGAATTGGATATTTATATCCAGGATTTTGAAATTGTAATGTACATTTTAAATTATCGTCAGACATGTCTAACTCTTTACCCTTGAAAGTGAAATACATATCAGAAATTTCTTCGCTAATATTTTTTTGATAATTTATTATTTTATTACTTAACATAGTAACAGTTTCAAATCTTTTATCAACTACAGATTTATATTGATATTTTTGGTTTTTTACGTCATGTACAGAAAGAGCTATAGTTTCACTGCCTATATAGTCGTTTTGTATTAATTTTAATTTATCTTTTTGTTTGCCATGCAACATAAAAAATCTTTTTTGCTCTTTTTCTTCAAAGTATAGATCGCTTAAATCATCCAACAAACTTTCATTATCTAAAATTTCCCGATATAAATCGTCAGGAAAGTAATTATCTACAATTGCATGTGGCCAAGGATTGTCAAAATATTGAATGTCCATTAAAATACCTCCACATTATCCTTTCAAAGCATAGTTAAGAGCGTGCTCTGCTTCTTGCTCAATGTTTCTACTTTTATATATGCTACCGCAGTTATCATCAAGCTCACGGCATAATTCAGCGATCTCCATAGAGGTGATTGGATAGTTTTCTTTAATAGCGCTACCAGCAATCGCAATCATGATACGATATAGACGAAAGAAGTTGCCGCCATTCTCAACCCCAGCATTCGCAATATATTCTTCACCCAACTTTTTAGGGAAGAACTTACAATCATGATATGACTTCCATGTAACAATATTATCCAACTGATTCTTACGATAATTGATCACCTCTTTCTGTATAGGCTTTGGTAGTGTATCAATAAACTTCTTTTTACGAGAGCCAATGTGAGAGGGGAACTGCTTCATTAGTTCAAAGGGATTAATAAACTCACCTTCGTTTTTAAAGATAAAGTTATCTGCATTCGGATACTGAGCCGGAACATAATACATACGGCACAAATCTTTAGTCTGAGCGTCTACAACACCAAGAGCAAGATTATTGATCGCATGCCAAAACTCTTTAATACGAGAGGCTGGGACCATATCAGTCAGAGGAAAGACAACTCGGAACTTCGGCTTGTCCTTACGAGAGGATGCTGTTGAATAACAGATATAATAATATTGATTCAGCGGTTCTAATACACTGCTAACAGTCCCAGTAAAGTCATCAACATCAATACAACACCAGCTGCCCCAACCAAGTACATTATCGTTGGCACGTGTTGTAGAGGATTTAAACACAGCAGGACTAATAAGAGGAGAAGAATCACGTCCACCTTTCTGACCTTTCTTTTTAGAGAGTGCAAACAGAAGGGACTCTAACTCAGAGAAAGAGTCAAAGTCCATTCTGCGCATAGTCTTATTATCAAAGACGTTTTTAAAAATAGTTAGTGAGTACATAACTGCCCCGGAGTAAACCATGGCGGCGGATCATTGTGTTTCCATTTAGCAAACTGATGTTTCGCCACATTATAGTAGTTACGGTAAGCAAGAATCGGATCATTAGGAACCATACATTCAGGATACATCTTCATTGCCTGAGGCATCTCCTGCAGACCCTGAGAAGGGATATTAGTAGGAGCAGTAGCTAGATAAGGCAACGGGCGACCAGAACCATGTTCTTTACCGTAACGATTAGTATACTCTTTTAACGAAGCTTTGTAAAGGTTAAAAAGAAACTCATAGTTTTCTTTTGACGAACGAGTCCAGATAGTAGATGGATGATTGTAATGACAGGCATGAAAGATACCCTCTTCTCGATCATCCATCATCCTCCAACGTTGCACCTTGCGAGTGCGTCCAAGTTTATCTTTCTTTTTGAGAATATAAAATTCTCCATCGAGCATACGATGCGCTGTCGAAAGAAGCTGCGCATACTCCGTCGGCATTTTAACAATATGCTTGTCGATGTGCCAGTATGCGCAAATTTCAGGATCTTCATGTAAGTGAAAAATATTCATCGCTTAATAACCAGTGAAGTAAAGTCGATACAGCGGTAAGGCTGGAGTCGATCGATGACACCATTTTTACTGGGTGCCGCACTAAGACTAATCTTTTTCTGTTCAGCGGATCCAGTAGAAAGAGCCTCCCAATCTGGATAAGGCAAAAAGTAATATTCAAGTTCTTGCGTGATACCGTTGTAGATAATCACACGCAACGCACCTTTTTTATTTTTAAGTCCAGAGATATCACCTTTCCACAAACCATCAGAGCGTAGAGTAACACTACAAGTTTTAAGATCAGAACCGTCTTTAAAATCTTCTCCTGTAGCATTTGAAGGGATGAGGGTAAACTGATCTCCAAGAGATTCAGAGTACATTGAAAAAGTTTCTTCTAGGATGAACGAGGTAGTGAAGTGACCCTTTGATGCTCGCTCAAGCTGTTTTTCTTTGCGCTCATCTGATTCAGCTGCGTACTCTGGGTGATACACCTGAATGATGTCACGCATGTAGGTGTATTCGTTTGCATTTCCGTTTTCATTATATACGGTGCCCATTAATAAAACCTTTCTTGGGTGTGATTTAACTCAACATATAATATGAATATAGGACTTCACACAGAAATGTAAAGCCCTATTTTCAACTATCGTGTAAACTTTTATATAAAAAATTCACTCAAATCATTTGAGGGTGGTTCAGGTCGAGTATCTTTAAGCCGAAGCTCGGCATGTCCAGTAGTCTTGCGAATATACATCTTACAAAGGTCAGGGAACATCTCAGCAATTTTAGAGATAGAGTCATGGATATATTGCTCAGTACGAATATCCTGTAGACCACCTTCCTCTTTATAATAATTTGATTTAACTGTATAGTTGTCTAGGCGACAGAGAACACCATGTTTAGAATACTGTCGAAGAGAATATTCATAATCCTCTCCATGATTAGTTACTCGATCAAGGTATGGATCGTGATCGCAGATAACACCAAACATCGAGGCGATAATATAACAGAGTTTAGTATAGATACGATCTTTCATAAAAAAAGCATTTGACGCTGCATAGATACCAAAGGTTTTAGCGCCAACAGATTCAGCTTCATTAAATCCACGGAAGATAATTTCTTCTTCAAGATTATCAATCGAGTCAAGTTTCTTATCATTCTTGCGCTGAACATCCTGAACATCATCATCAAACATCATAAGGCGAGTGCCTTCAGGATAATACTTTTCAATAAAGTTACGCTGGGCTCCAATCGTAGGGACGCCCAACGCAATATTCTTACCGTAATCATGATTCTTTAGAGCGGAGGTATACGCCTCCATCTCTTGCTCATCAGCGACAAAGATAGTAACCTTATCCGGATCAATCTTATGTTTATCAAGAAACTTTAGAGTTTTATCTTGTACAGTTTTAGTTCGATGATACGAAGGAATCGCAATCTTATAATCCATTATCAAAAAAATCCTTCAAGTGATGCGACTTCTTTATTAGCTTCAGGGTGATAGAATTGTAGCATATTTTCACCACCATTGTCAAGCAAATAATCATACCATTCCTGCGATTCCCACATGCTAGGAGAAACACCATTCCAGAGTGGACGCCACAGTTCATGATTTTTATCTTTACGACGATCCTCAACGAACTGCTTACGAGTCATTTCATATTCCCACTCGCCCAGCTCAAGCATCTTCTCACGGAAGTAACAAACCAGAGAGATACGTTCCATCTCTTCAATCGTTTTACCTTTAGGCGGAAGCAAAGGTGTATTACCGTGAATACCACCATGGTTATTAATCAGGAGAAGATCGCCAGGACGAATGTTCACAGCAACACGAAACTCTGGCAGAACCAGATACCCGCCAGTCCACTCTTTATCTTTTGCAATCACAGAAAGATTAGAGAATCCTTCATTCAAATCGCCAGCATCACGGTGAGCTGCAGTGCGAAAGTTTTTATTCACAGTAATCGTAGTAAACGGAGTATCCTTACCAGCAACACGGAACCGTTCATCAAGTTTATTTGCTTCACGTTCTTGTACACCATAGCGAACAGGAAGAAGTTCTTTAAACTTGTTAGAAAGTTTGCGCATAAATGGGTAACAACCCTCATACTTTTCATAGTTATGTTCAGTATAAGAAGTCATTCGACCATAAGGGATACGTGGGTAGCGATCATAGAAACCAGCAATACCAGAGTTAACTGACTGCGCATAGCTGGTACCAGAAATAAACTTTTTATTTACCCACTCAGCATTAGCAACACGATCCTCAGGAGTCAACTCAAGCTGAGCATCAGCCCACTTATCAAACCAACCAAAGTAATCCGGATACTCTTTAGTAACTTCTGACCGAAGCCAAACACGACCACGAGTCTCTTCCTCGTTTTTTGGGTCTTTATATTTTGCACGAATATCGTCCAAAGTAACCTCACCAAAGAGCGAGGACTGATCGTTCATCATCCATTCAAGAACAGCTTCCTGATATGGCAGCACCCACTCACGACCGCCACGACCTTTGGTGTCCAAACTTTCACCACGTGGACCAGCAGCGATACCACGATTCTGAGATTCAGTAGCAGCTTCAACTAGAGCATCATATGCAGAAAGCTGCTCTTGTTCAGTAAATACGCCTCGACGATATTTAAAAATAATGTTCTGCTCATTATTTTCTTGTCCGAAAGGCGTAGGGGCGTAAAAGTCGGCATCGTTCTCTACGAGGACATCGTAATCCTCATCCTCCATAAACTTACCGAGCTTGTTTTCACAATCCAACCATTTATCGGCAGTATATACTTTTACACCATCAATATTTTCGGTATGGTATTCCATCACTTAGTAACTCCTAAGACGTTGTTAATTTTTGAGATGTCATTAATTATACTCTCAAACATAGAGAATGTCAAGCTATTAGGTCCATCAGAAGGAGAATTATCTGGATCTGGATGAACCTCCATAAAGATTCCGTCTACATGTCCGGTCGCAACAGCGGCACGTACCAGAGCAGGTACATACTCACGATTGCCACCAGAAGAACCACCGAGGCCACCGGGTTTCTGAACACTATGAGTGGCATCAAAAATAAGGGGAACACTATAATTCTCAGAAATATACTGAAGACCTGTAAAATCATTAACAAGGGTATTGTAACCAAAAGAAGTGCCCCGTTCAGTAATCCAGACATTATCTTCTCCTACTTTGCTGAGAATGCCGGATACATCCCAAGGTGCCAGAAACTGACCCTTCTTGACATTCATTGTTTTACCAGTATTTTTTGCTGCCAAAAGTAAATCAGTTTGACGGCACAGAAATGCTGGAATCTGTAGAACATCAACAACCTCTTTCATGATGGCTGCTTGTCCTGAGGTATGAATATCTGTCATAACTTTACAGCCGAGATTACTACGAATCTCATCAAAGATAGGCATAGAACGTTCAACACCCAAACCTCTAGTATTATTTAGAGATGTGCGATTAGCCTTATCAAAGCTTGCTTTAAAAATATATTCAAACCCATGTTGCTCAGCAATCCTTTGACAGAACTTTGCTACAACATAAGAATCTTCTTCAAGCTGACATGGTCCTGCAATAATTTTCATAGTATTATTCCTTAGAGAATTTTAAGAATACTCTCAACACCATTGGCTACGTTTTTCTCCCAGACATCAGTTTGATGTGGAGTACCAACATAATCCGTGACATACTTATAACAAGTAAAATTAACACCCATCTTTTTACAGACACTAGCAATAGCATAAGCTTCCATGTCAACAATGTCAATATTGTTGTCAATAAACCACTGTTCATCCTCATGAACAAACTGATCACCAGTTCCTACAGTCAAACCTTTGACCATATCAGGTGAAAATTCTAGATAAGGAAGTCCAGCCTCAAATGGAGTCACACCCCTCGGAGCCTGTGGTTCAGCATTCATATCTCGCTGTACAAATCGAGTAACCTTGTGCATTCCTTCAAGGTCACCATGACAACTACCGACAGTGCCATAGTTGATTACCTCTGGATGAAATCCGAGACTATGAGCCTCTGCGATAGCTTTAGTTGCTTCATAGGCAGCATTGACTTTACCAACACCAGTATAAACAACATTATAATTTTTTGGAGCAAGCTTGTAAGGGAGCTCTGCCTCCAAAGCAACCAACAGGATTCTATATTTCATCATACATCTTTCGGAAGTTTTCTGCTAAGGACTGACTCTAGATCAGGTTCACGGTAGTTTGGTCCTTTCATAACCTTACCATCTTCACGATAGATTGGTTTGCCGTCTTCACCAAGCTTCGACATATTACTTCCATGGACCTCTTGGAAACAAACGTCTAGATTCATACCGAAAGCAGCACCAGCACCATAGGTGACATATAGAATATCTGTCAGTGCGTCTGCAATACCAACCAGACTATTCTCTGCAATAGCCTCTTTGAGCTCATTAAGTTCCTCTTCAATCAAATCAACCCGAAGGTGTTTAATCTCAGGTGCTGGCCAAGCAGGTGTTCTCTTCACTTCCTGACCAAATGTGTTCATAAAGTGCATAACTTTTTCAAAGTTAGTGACAGGTACCATAATAAACTCCTAATTAAAAAAATCTTCGAGGGAAACTGTTTTCTCAACTTCCCAACCAATAGCGTCTAAAATAAATCTCAGTGGATCGACGAAAGTTTTATTGAACTGTGTTTCATAGTCTACGTATTTATGGAGGTTAAATTCTTTGGGAAGAACCATAGGAAACGATACAATATTTTCACGAATCGGATTAGGTAACTTCAAGTAAACAAATTTAATCTTCTCACCATTCTGAATCTTTTCGTACTGTTTGTCAAGCTTTAATTTACTCAACTCCCGATTATATAAAATAGAACCACGGACATGAATGGGACAACCTTTTTTATAAACAGTTTTTTTATCCATCCAGCTAGTCAAATTAGAGACTCCTCTGGGGAATGAAATATCTTCGGGTGGTAAACTGTAGAATTCTTTTTTAAATGCTTGTATGAACTCCTGAGTCCGTTCCTCGTCTCCTTCCATAATAATTTTAAAGGCTTCCTTGAACTTATCACGAACAACCATGGGTGTAGAGGATTTAATCGCCTCGATACCCATAATTTTCATCTTAGGTTCAGCATATCGGATGCCTTCATTATCCAATACATTCAGGATATAGCGTTTCTTGGCAGTCCAGACCCCACGGTCGGCAATAACCTCTCGCTCCATATCCATGCGATTTTCTTTACAGTTCATATATTCAAACAGTTGAGCATATGCTTTCTGTAGCATAGGCTCGAAATGCTCTTCGCCAATCTTAGAAAGAAAGTTAACAGGATTCTTTGGCTGTAGCTTATCAATCAATGGCTTCATATTTACATAAAGCGAATCTGTGTCAATGGCGATTACATAGTCATCTTTCTCATCAAGAAGCTTACTCATGTAATCATTCATGGCACGTTCAGCCCAGAGAATACACAGCTGCCCACTATAGGTAATCGCCTCAGCGATACGCTGATCAAAATAATTAAAATGTTTATTGCCTAATGCGCCATACAATGAGTTCAGCAGAATTTTAATCGACATCTGCTGATTCTCTAGATGCTCAATTTCTTTCTCGATTTCATAGGAGGTGCCTTGTTCCTGCTGACGCTGCTTTACCTCAATCATCTTACCTTTGATGACTTTGCGTTCAGCATAATAACTCTTAACAATATGAGGTAGCACACCAACTTCATCAGTGCGGAATGTTATACCATTGGCAGCAATAGTTTGATCTTTTTCATGTACCAGATGTTCCTGATCCAGACAGGACTTTACTGATACATGAGAATTAAAATTTTCCACTAGCGTCTCCGTAGACATGTTCCACTGGACAATGATGTTTGGATAGAGCGAAGCCAAATCAAACGAGACTACCCAATCATACATTCCAGGAACAGGTTCCTTAACATACGCACCCGGATACTTTTGCTTATTCTTTTCTTTCTTGAGTGGCGGTACAATCTTGCGGGACATAAGGTCACGGTAGATAATCGTTTCCCAGATACCTGTAGTGCCAAAAGTGTCAACGAAATTACAGCCAGCCTTATATGCCATGGTCATAGCCAGTGTAATCAGCCCAAGCTTATCTTCAAGGCGTTCAACCAGCTCAACATCTTTAATGTTATAATTTACAAACTTTTGGAAGTCGTGCTTATACAGAGAGTGTAGGGAGCCATACTCATCATAAGAAAGTTTCTTTTCTCCAAGTACAACGTGCGCAATATGGTCCAACTTATAGGACTCTTGCATACCATAAGTATAAGCGAACTTCTTGAATAAGTCAAGGTAATCTAATTGCTGAATACCTGTCAACTCATAGGCGATATCCTCTTTATTATTTTTAAGGACACGGCGCTCACGTAGGTGATTCCATGGAGACATGGACTTAGCCTTATCCTCGCCCAGAACTTTGGTGATACGATTCACCATGTATGGGATATCGAAGAAGGTGGTGTTCCAGCCTGTTACAACGTCAGGGCAGGTAGAAGGATTACTCCAGAAAGCAATAAAGGAGAGAAGTAGTTCTCTCTCATCTTTACAATGGTAGTATCGTACATCCGAAGTTTCTGGCGTATAATCGTACATACCCCAAACGTGATAAATACCATCGATGTTATTTTTAGTAGTAACAGTGATGACAGGATAATTGGCATGCTCTGGCTCAGGGAAACCATCGTCAGATGCAACCTCAATATCAATTGTTGTAACATTGATAAGTTCACGTTTAAAGTGAATTTGGCTAGGATATACGTCATAAATCCACTGAGCAGTATGATTTGTATTGCCCACCACCTCAAAATTATCGACGTCCTTATATCTGGCAAGGAACTCTCTCGATTCTTTACCGGAGTTAAAGGTGACTGGTGAGACTGGCTCTCCATCGAGGGAACGCCACTGTGTTTTTTCTTTTGTCGGAACATAGTAGGTCGGTTTGTATCTAATTCTTTCTTGTGATTTAACACCATTCCTGTAGCCTCTGAATAGGATAGAATCACCGAGGCGGTTCACGGAAGTATAAAACTGCATATATTCCTCTTTCTACATGAGGATTCATTATAATATAAAAAACGGTGGGTGTCAAGTGTAAAAGGGGACCGAAGTCCCCTCTTATTTACTGATATGTACGTGAGTCCAACCAGTGTCTGTGCTTGTACTGGTATGGAGCTTGATTATACATAATCTTTTGCTGGCGTGCCTCGAAGTCTGTAAGATCAGTAGATTCGGAAAGATATCTTTCTTCCTCAGTCATTGCAGCTCTCTTGGCTTGGTTTTTAAACCAAAATTTAACGGATTCGATTAATGACTGCATCATATCCATCCTTCTTTAGCATATCAACTATTTGACTAGTAGGAACACTGGTATTGTATTCACGTTGGATGTAGTTTGCTACGCCATAATAAGCACGATGCATTCGTGCCTCGATGATTCCGTTACCCACCTTCCGTAAGAAGTTCAGCATTAGTTTTTTCCTCGTTTTTTCCAATAGAAATTTTACGAGGCTGCTTCTCTTTTGGTAGGATGACTTCAAGATCAACAGTCAAGATTCCGTCCAAAAGATCTGCTCCGATTACTTCTGTGTATTCAGACAGTCTAAATGACTTTTTAAACTTTCGAGCACTAATACCTTTGTGCACATACATATCTTGGTCACGACGCTGTGGACGGTCGCCACTGATAGTCAGGACATGGTCCTTAACTTCAATGTCGATATGATCCTGACTAAATCCAGCAACAGCAATCTCTACTGTGAATTTAAGGTCATCAACTTTGACAACGTTATGTGGGGGATAGGTATCTTTTGCTTGATTATGAATGCGTTCCAAATCAGCAAAAATGTGGTCGAAACCGATAAACCCATTACGTGGGTAGATTTTTCCAGTCATATAATCCTCCTATTGACTAGCAAGGTAAAAAAAGAATCCCCTTTCGGGCAATTCAAATATATTTATACTATATGTTTTCTAAAATGTCAAGCGAAAAAGTGTTTTCTATTTCCCAATATTATATTTTGGGCAAAGCTCCCACTCATTTTTTTCTTTGAAGGGCAACACTTTGATCTGACGCAGTGGTGCTGTTTCTTTTGCCTGATCTTTATTAACAATCGTAACTAATCCCCAATCTGAAAGCAAAGTAGCGATAGTATTACGGCGTTCTACATCCGTCTGCTCCAATGTAGATTTATTGCCGTCAAGCAAAAATAATTCTTTGAAATGGGTAATAAAGTAACGACCCTGTTTATGTAGAATATGACAGGACTGATATAACTTCTTATCTTTACGGGAAGCAATACCGATTCTTGTCAGGGTCTCTTTTACTTTAAGAAAATCGTCTGGTTCATTTAATGTAACTTCCAGCATACTGGCTGGAGACCAGTCAACTAGATTTGCCTCTCTTTCTTCCGCCATGATCTACCTTCTTTTTAATTATGTTTATTTGTTCAGTAGAAAGTAGTGAAAGAGCAGAACGAGCCTTCTCATTGCTGTAGCCATAATATTCTTTCACCGCCTCAAAGTCAGCGTCACTTTTAGTTTTATTCCACTTAGAGAAACGCTTAGGATTTTTTCTAATTGTATTTATAAAAAAATCATTTTGAAGCTTAGAGTCGATATGGTGAGCAACATTCATCTCATTAGCGAGAAGAACTGTGTCGGGAAAATAAGAAAAGGCTCGATTAATCATATATGGATTATAAGCCTTCTCGTCTAGATCATCACGAATGATGTTTTGTTTGTTATTGATCGCCTTGACGAACTCGAATGGATTGCTCATGGGCAACTCTCTTTCTTAGATCAGATGATGAAAAACGATGATCACGTTTATTATAGTATAACTCAATACCACGTTTAGCGCAAATCGCTCGTCCTGTAAATTTACCGTCTTTATATTCTTCTCCGAGAATACGAACATTAATATCAAACATGTTTAGAATATCTTCTAGATCTTGTTCAGTTTGATATGGGATAATCTCATCCACATATTCAATACCAGCAAGTTGAATGTATCTCTCGACAAGTGTTTGTACAGGAGCATTCTTTTCTGGGCGATCAATCGTCGGATCAGTCTGCAGACCAACAATCAAATAATCACAGACGGTTTTGGCCTCACGCAGCATCATAACATGCCCAGCATGAAGCAAATCAAATGTACTACAGGTAAATCCTACTTTCATTTTAAATCATCCAAATGACCAATATACTGTTCAAGAATGCTTTGTGTATATTCTTCAGTATTAATATTAGGATTGATATGAGTGTTACCATAGAAAAGTTGTGGAACAGTCTTTAATCCTTGATCAAGAACAATAAAAGCTCGAGCAGCATCATCTTCTCGAATATTTTTTGTGGTATACTTGTAGCCCCAATCATCAAGCTTGGACTTCATCATATCACAGTACATACAGTTTGGTTGTGTATACAAAGTTAGTTGGTGTTTCATTTCCATTCCACCTCTGCCATTAGTTCTGTTAAGCAAGCAACAACATTTAGTTCATGATCAGCGACGAAAGCATTCTTATACTGATAATCTGCAAGGATCAATACAGCACGAGGGATACTTCCAGGTTGAATAGTATCAGTCATTGAATCATAAATGCTCCGGAAAATTCCAGAGGTATCTGTATCTATATTATTCGATACCCAGCTTCTCATTTTCTTGAAGTCTTTAGATTTAAGATATCCAATAAGGTCATTAACAGAATTATTGGAAAGTATACTAAGAATGCCAGTATCAATACGACCACTGAGAGAATATCTCTGACACTCAGTAATAACCCGACGCCAATCTGGTGCAAAACGCATGATAAGTTCAGCCAAAACTTTTTTATCATATTCAACGCTTTCATTATCTAAAATATTAATCAGACGTTTCATAAACTGCATAGACAGTTCGGCTAAAGTTTTTTTATTTGTATTAAATTCATACACACCACACCGTGAGTGCAGAGGTTCAATGATACGATTCTTAAAATTACAGGTAAGGATAAATCGGCAGTTATTAGCAAACTCCTCGATGAATCCACGGAGAGCTGGCTGGAACGATTGTGCATTCAGATAGTCAGCCTCATCAAGAATGACAACCTTATAGCCACCAGACAAAGATACGGTAGATGCAAACTGTTTAATCTTAGTTCGAAGGGTGTCAATGTTTCCTTCTTCCGAACCGTTAATTAAAATCCAGTCAAGGTCTAGCTGATTACACAGCGCCTTTGCTACAGTAGTCTTACCAAGGCCAGCTGTACCAGTAAACAGCATGTTAGGAAGTTCTCCGCCATCTACAATCTGTTTAAAAACTTCAGCTAGAGAGGTTGGAAGGATACAATCATCAATTTTTTGTGGGCGATATTTTTCTACCCAGAGAAAGTCTTTACTCATCAATTTTCCTTAGTGATGGGAAACCATTATATACAAAAAAGAAAGGGGTGTCAACCACCCCTCTCATTTACTCTTCCGAGACAATTTCGTTCCCCTCTTCAGTAGCAGCTTTTAGCTGCGATACATAGGTAAAAGAACATCCTAAAAGGAAATAACGAAACTGTTCAAGAATCTCTGGCAAATCCTCAGCACGGAATGTTACGGTAGTTTCAGAGAGACGATCATGGTCTTTGTAGGTATATCGAGTAAGAGTGTACTCGTCATAAAATTCTGGAATATCAGACATTATTCTTCATCCTCTTCATCATCCATTTCTTGTTGACGTTCTTCAACGTTTTGAACCAGCTGAACACACTGGTCACGGAGCTGTCCAACAGTCGAAAGTTCTTCGCCTTTAAATGCACCACGTTGAGAGATCGCATCAATAATAGCAATCGAAGAACGAGAGACTTTAGCAGCAAGTTCTAGAAATTGTGCTTCATTCATTATTATAATTTCCTTTTAATTTTTCTCGAGAGCAATCCAGTAGGTCAAATCCTGACTGGTATGCGTAAATTTACTGATCAGTTTAGATGAAACTTCTACCGAATAATCACCGGGCAGTAGTTTCAGGTTATCAATGTTAAGACTCAGGCGTGGTGCATTTTCATGCATTTCTTCCCACTTACCGCTAACTTCAATAGTATAAGTGTTAGAAGTAGTATTTTTTGGATCAACAATTGATAGAGTGATTGACTCCGGACCTGCGCTAATAATTACGCTCTTATGCCCGAGAGCAGAAGAAGCTTTACGCAGTTGGTTCAAAATATCTTGAGTGAGAGTAAACGTAACCTCACCAGTTGGCATTTGAAGGTCTTTTTCTGGTGGATTAGTCAGCATCTCTGTATCAGAGTAGTAGTAATTGATAGACGAGCTACTGTTCGAAATGTTCAGATGATTGTCATAGTATGACACCTCACCCTCTTCAATAAGATTAAAGACGTTGATAAATTCACCAACATCATAAATACCAAAATCTTGAGGAAACTCGTCTTCAAGCACAGCTTTAGCGAGAACGTTCTTGGCGTCCGCAACTGTGCGCAAAACATTACCTTGTTTAAACACAAGATTCTGGTTAATGGTACCGAAGTTACGGATAACTTCCATAGTTTCATTCTGCATTACTAAATTCATCCTCTTCTAAATCATGCACATGAATAGCCATTATAGCGTAGTGAGCAATTTTCATCAAGTCGTCACGGTTGCGACCATTCTTCTTTCCATATCGTTGCGCATATTTAAGCACATTTCCTAGGCAGAAACCTTGCCCATGTCCAGCATCAATAATAAACTCTGTTGCTTGGATCTTCTTTTGTGAGTAATGAGCCTTATATGTTGCTCCGATATATTGTTCAAGATCTTTTAGGATCTTATCTTCATTATACTTCATTTTATAACCTTTGTAAAGCTTTATTTCATCTTGCTGAAGTTTTTATCTTTGTAGAACTCAATCTTATGATTAAAACGATTATCAAGAATCTCACCTTTGTGTGAGATAATGAACACGTTTGAATCTTCTCCGAGGGAGTAGATAATTTTAAACAGGTTTTCAATCCCATCATTATCGAGCGAAGAATCAAAAGTCTCATCAAGGATAAGCAGATTAGTCGCTACTGAGTTTTTCATACGAGCAATCTTACGCCATGTAAACAACAAGGCCAAGTCGATTCTCTGTTTTTCTCCTTCTGAGAAACTATCGTATGAGAAATTATCTCTATGCCTAGAACGTATAACCTCTTGAAAAGAATCAGTCAGCTCAAAATGTACGAAAAAGTCCAATGTCTGTAAGTAATTATTCACATACTTATTCATCACTGGAATGTACTGTTTAATGATCTTTGTCTTAATCCCAGTATCTTTCAGCATCTCCATCATAGCTTGTGAGTAAGAGTGCTCGGAATCTAATTCAATCTTTTCAGTAAGCAGAGAATCTTTCTGATCAATCAGTTCTTCAAGATCATTATTAGCCTCTTTTAAATTAGTCTTAGTGCCAGACATAGAAGTAATCTCTTTCTCTAGTTTAGAGATAGCTTTCCTGGCCCAAGAGATTTTAAGATTATTTTCACTGATTTTATTATTAAGTTCTGTTTGCTTTTTAAATTTCTCAGTCAGTTCATTTACTAATTCTTGGCTAGTTTTAATCTGTTTAGTCACCTCCTGATACGAAGTCTGGACTTCTTTGGCCTTCTCTGCAATCTCCTGTTTCTTCTCATGTTTAATGTTCTCAGTAATCTGCTGCGTGCAAGTCGGACAAACATCGTTTTCATCGAAGAACTTACTCTCTTTAACTAGAGTTGATAATTGTTTCTTCAATCCAGGTGCTTGTCCTCTGGCGTCATTGAGGCTATCAGTAGCTCGTCGAAGGCTTTCTTCTGTCTGATCATACGTTGTCTTGAGAGTTTCTTGTATTTCTTCATTTTCAAGATCGATCTGCTCAATTGTATTCTCCTGCGACGTGATTTCAAGTTGCTTTTCATAAATCTTCTCCTCATTAAGAGTTTTGATATCAGAGATATATTTGCGCTGAACATCAATCTTAGTTCGCACGAGATCGAGCTCATGACTCTTATCACTAATTTTGTTCTTAATATTAGCGATCTCTTCTTTAACAAGAACGTTCATCTTAGAAAAAACATTAATGTCTAAAAGATCTTCAATGACCTCTCGGCGCTGATGCGCTGCCAGCTGCATAAATGGCACGAACGATGATGATCCGAGAACTACAATCTGATGAAATGATTTGTGATTGAGTTTCAGAATATTTTGTTCCAACATTTTCTGAAACTCTTTACTATGACTGCTCTCATTAAACAGTTCATCGTTTTTCCAGATTTCAAAAATGTTTGGTTTAATACCACGGACAACTTTAAACGTGTTTGGTCCGATCGAAAACTCAACTTCAACCACACAGTCTTTACTGTTCACAGTATTGATCAACTGTGGTTTATTAATATTCCTGTAAGGTTTACCAAACAAACCAAATGAGAGCGCATCCAACATAGTAGACTTACCCGAACCATTATTACCAATGATCAGGGTGTTTCTATTTTTATGGAGGTCAATCTCATTGTAAAAGTTTCCAGTCGATAGAAAATTTTTCCAACGAACTTTTTTAAAATTAATCAATTAAAATCTCAACTTCAAATTTTTTGTTCATTTTAAATTCGGAAGGATGTATTTCACAATACCTCCATAACATATGCTGAACTATACCAAACTCATCTTCAACACTAACTTTAACTTTTTTATTTGCATATTTATTCGGCATAAAAGCTAAATATGTGTCATTATTGTAATAAAATACTTCCTCACCTAAGCTAGTATATAATGATGCAAAATCGTATGTATTTTGTTGATGCTCTTTCATTATATCTTCTCTTGAATCATTTTGAGCTAAAAATAATGCGAGATGAGAAATATTATAGTCACCACCTCTACTCTTTGGATGAAAGAAGAACTCTTTCCATCTTTCTTCCCAATTAAAATTTAAATCGGGAATATAAGATTCCATCTTTTTAGCTGATCTTTTTCCTAATGAATAAACAAAAGCTTCGGGATAAACTCCCATTATTTTTCCATAGAAATACCTTTGTTGACCATGAACGATATGAAAAATATCTTTAAATTCGTCATAAAGAACTACTATTGGATCGTTCCATTTTTTATATTTTTGTAAAGCTTCATGGATAGAATAAAAAGTAGCAGCCTTTCTAAAAAAGAGTCCTAAGATATTGGCGTCGTTTCCATATTGATACTCAAATATATTTTCAAGAATAGATTCAGTTTGTATTTTTAATTCGTCCACTAAAAACTTCTTGGTATATCCAATAACATGATTGTAAATATCGGAAACAATATCTTTGCTTTTTTGTTGTAAAGGTACGAATGGCAGTTCATTTTTTTCTAATATTAATTTTTTATGTGTGCTTAAAGAACGATCGTCCATAGAAAAATCATCATGATATAACCTAGTAATATTTGCATGATAATCTATATCTCCGATATATTCATGATGTTTAAATATACTTCTCAATTTAAAGCACCTCAAAGCTTTGCGCTTGTTGATATAGATCTCTCATATTACTCTTCAGAGTATTTTTGTCAAGGTCTGTTTGCGAAGTTTCAATATAATCATCAAGGAGAGCTTGCGTGTCATCAATAATCAACTCTCCGATTTCATCATTAGCAACCAAAGAATCAAAGTTTTCAGCAATCTTAAGGTCATGTAGATCTTGATCCTGTAATTTATCAATAAATGTTTCGAACATTTTGGGATTAGTTTTTTCCAAAACAACAACTTTAACGAAGTGACCAGAAAAATTAGGAACCTTATTATAGTCGTATTTGGTATCTTTGTAAACTATTTTTTTAAACAAGGTGTGGGGATTATGAACAGGAGTTAATTCACGTGTTTCTGTGTCGAGAATATGAAAATACTTTTTATCATTACAATCTGACCAGAAGAACTCCATCTGCGAGCCCAGATAGTGGACATTATCTCTGCTGTTCTTGGTATGGTAATGTCCAGATAATACTATTTCAAAACGTGAGAATGTATCAGATTTCATACCATGATCTGATTTAATACCACGCATCATCTCAAAACCATATAACTCAAGATGTCCAGCCAGAATATCTGCTTTACAGTTACGAATAAATTTTAAAGACTCTTCTTCATTATCCTTAGTAATCCAAGGAAGTAAAGCAAGCCTCAGTGATTCGTATTCGAGGACAGTTGGCTTTTCAATAATCGCAACCTCGTTGATAAAGAATCCGAGGAGCTCTTTGAGAGAGTTAGGATTATTGGTATCTTTATAATAAGTATCATGATTCCCAGGAATGATATCCATTCTAATACCGAGATCACGGAGAGGTTCGAGGAAATGCTTTCGATTATGGTTGAGACATTTAATATTGATTGCTTTTCTGTTGTCATAATAATCACCTAAATGCACAATCTGTTTAATATCATGTTCTTTAAGATATGGAAAAAATGTCTCACCATAAAACTTTGCTGCATTATCTAAAAAAATATCGGAAGAGTTCCGGATACCACAGTGGGTATCGTTCAATATTGCAATTTTCATTCAACTCACTTAATAATATTGGCAATCACCGTTTCAAATTGTTCGACCTTATCTGTTCGATTAGGCCAATAAATATAATCCTTTTCAGGGTTTTTCTTGAGGTTAGATAGGAGAGGTAGGATAGCATTGTAGAGCTTGTTTAACTTATCCTCATATGAAGAAGCTGTGGCCTCAGCAGTTGCTGCGCTCTCGGCTGTTTTCTGTACAACCTCCAGCTCTTCCTCATCGACGATAGTAAATCCAAAGTCAAAGATGTCGTCTGTCATTATAGCACCTTTAAAATCTTTCTTCCTTTTTTATCTTCTTTCAGATCACCATAGTAACCGATAGAAGTCATGTAAAGTGTTTCGTTCTTGATTGATTTAAGCGAATCAAGTACGGACTTTTTCTTAACACGTGCAGGAATCTTAGTTGCAGCGTTAAGTGAAACTTCACCGTAAATAATATCTGCGCTTTCAACCACCTTAATAAATTCTTTTAGCTTGTAGTTCTTCATAAAAACTCCAATAAGTCTGAATCATTACTTTTTCTAATTCGCTTTTTTGGAAGCATGTCCTCTTCAGATACGTACTCATCATCGCTGTATTCTTCCATGTCTCTCATTTTATTTCGAACAGTATCAATATAACTATGAGAAATACTTTTAGCAATATCATCCTGGTATTTAGGAACTTCAATTAGTTCTTCAGCATATGCGTTCTCGAATATTTCATTCTTAATGTCCTGCTGTTTTTTCTCTTTACTGATTCTACGCAGGAAAGCATAGTAACATATCTGGGTAAAGTAAGCGAATGCGTTCGGATTGCCAGAACGTGTAGCGGCCTCGATGTTATAGTTCTTAATGGCTTTTAAACAATTTTCGATAGCATCCATGACCATCTCTTCACGATAAGAATATCCAATGAAGTTTGGTTTGCGGGATAGACCATTCGCAATCTGCTGAAATCCTAATGCGATATAATTAGGAACAATCGGAACCTGCTGATCTTTTGCTTTATATTCATCACAGGTCTGAACATACTCAAACACTGCCGCAGAAAAGTCTTTATTATTAATGTAATCTGTTTTTCTCTTTGGCACTCTTTATGTCCTTTTTCATAACGAATATATTTGAAAGTATACTATAAAACTTTATACATGTCAATTAAAAAAAATGCTTGACAAAATTTAATCTGCAGTATATAATAAGAATGTTCGTTCGGGCGGGGAATATATCAATGGAAGACAACATCATCATCAGGTAAAAATTCAACGCTATTTTCTTCACCATCATCCATTTCTTCTAACGCATCTGCCAGAACAGCTTTACTATATCCAGAAATTATCTTTGGTTTTGCATTCGCAATCGAAACTATATTAAAAGGAGAAACTTGAATATTCTCAGAGTAATCTGCAGCTAAAATCCAAGGATATAAAGCTACCCCCTCTTCACTGATCTGTACTATATAAGGATTATGTAAGAACATAGAATTTTCATTATGCCCATTAATCTTGGCAATAATTTCTTCTCCAGTAGAAAATTTAATTACTTTAACCTCATTCGAATTTTTGGTCATAGTTGCACCTCATGTATTTCGTAATCAAATTTTTCTCGTTTATAAATTTTTATTCGCTCAATCGCATGAAGAAGAGTATAGTTTTTCTTTTTCTTCATATGCATGTCATCAGCTATATCATAAAGAGTTGTCGCTCTACCATCTTCAGATTTTCTCAATCCCCTACCAATACTTTGTAAAACTTTTACCTGAGATTTAGAAGGTGAAGCAAAAATAATATTATGAAGATTCTTAATATTTACCCCTGTCGAGAAAGTGCCGAGTGAAGCAACAATAATAGCATCTCGTTCTTTTTCAACGATGTGACGTATTTCTTCTCTGACTTCAGCATCAACTTCGCCTGATACGAAGAAAACTTTACGGGAGTCATCAGCTTTATCCTTGATTAAATTATAAATGACTTTACCATGCTTTTCAACGAACTGAAACAATACCAAAGTATTACCATTTTGATCTAGAGCAAGATTTCTTACTAATCTATTTCGTTTGATATTCCTTACAATATAATCAATCTCGTAATGATAATCCTTATTATTTATAATATCTCTACATACTTCATTCGGATATTTAAGGATTAGTATATTAATCTTTAATTCTGCAAGAGTATCGTTGTCAATCAGATTCTTAGTAGTAGTAACTTTATATACTCTACCGAATAATCCTTCTAATACTAATTTATGAGTCTGTGTGCCGTCTAGAGTTCCTGTTGTGCCGATTCTGTATTCAGCCTCTCTCGACTTGTTCATTAAACCAGAGAGGGACTTAGCTTTAAAGTTATGCACTTCGTCACCAAAGATACATCCAAACTGCTCGAACCATGTGCTTGGAAGTTTATAGATGGATTGCCATGTTGAAATAAAAACACGTTGTGGAATATTATTCTTTGGCATACCAGAATAAATGCGATGACAAACATCGGCAGCATTAAGACCGTACTGTTCAAAATCAGAAAACATTTGCTGAACAAGAGAGGTTGTTGGCACAACAATCAAAACACGTTTGTCATAATGTTCTAGATACCACATCATTAAAATATAAATGATCAATGATTTACCAGAGCCTGTTGGAGAAAGAAGAATAGCTCTCTTCGATTTTAATGCCTGCATAATTGCATCGAGTTGGTAATCACGAACTTCGAATGGCAGATTTAGTTTTGAAATAAATTTAATAACATCTTGCGAGCGAACATCAATTTTATCCTCTGGTGTCCCGTAACGATAATCTGGTTCAAGCTCTATATTGTAGTTTCTTGGTGTTGCAAAGTCAGAGAGATACTCCCACAAACCTACTGGAAGCTCATAGTTCCGGATATTAAACATCCTTGTTTTACCATCCCAACGACCATTTTTGTAGGATGGCATATACTTATGTCCAGGAGTTTCAAAAGCAAAATAATCATTCAGTTCACTAGCTACATGCGGCTCGCATTGAATATGTAATGCAGAATAATTTTTTTGTTTGACAATTAAATCCATATTATCCGCCAGATTCCCATCTTCTAAAATCAATCATATTTTTAATTGTAGAGTGTCTCCACTTGAGATTATTAACTATCTCTTCAAGTGTATCTAGTACTGTTTTAAAGTAGGTAATTCTTTCTTCTGATTGCTGAATATCTGTATCAGCATCATAATAATGATCCATATCGCCTTTGAGAACTTTCAAACCATTAAACGGATCAAACTCCCAGCCTTTTTTCTCGATCTCCTCTGGATCCATCTTACCATTATAATATAGCCACTTATCTTTCAGAAGCGTCTTTTGATCGAGCTCTGCTCTTTTAAGTTTAAGTTTCGTGATCGAGTGAAGTTCCAAATACTTGGCGTGTAAGGATGGTGTTTTCCTAGATTCATCATCAAGATTAAATTCAGAAATTTGGCAATCATTTTTCCACATCTCTAGTATGTTTTCTAAATCAAGTTTCATAATAAAGTCCTATCAGTATAACTCTAACACTATTATACTATAAAATTAGGAAATCTCAAAGCCCGTAAATGCGAAGGATACATCAAAAGTTAAATATTCCACACTCGAAGCGATAGCGCTGAATTGAAGACCACTCAATGATGTTGGCACGCAGCCTTTATATAAAAGTTTTTTGTTTTGATTGTTATGGCTTGACAAAACAGAAACTGAAATATCTGCCAAGCTTGGTAATCTCGGAGCGGTATTACTAGACCTTGGGCCTTCT